>Ga0256404_1001715_pt1 | contig 51417 bp, 47 predicted proteins | sample RumenRJG_01DNA_FD_185990 | JGI IMG/M metagenome (GOLD analysis project Ga0256404, IMG submission 185990) | Bovine rumen microbial communities from Lethbridge, Alberta, Canada - RJG_01 | ecosystem: Host-associated > Mammals > Digestive system > Stomach > Rumen | place: Canada: Alberta | collected...
AATTGTTAGTGCGTTAGTATCAGCCTATTCCACAAAGAAAGATAAATATGTAAAGGCACAGACTAAACTTGAATGGAAGCAGGACGCGTGGAAAGAATTAAATACAAAGATATATAGTTTCTATAGTGGTACATTGTCATCACTTAGATTTTCTAATGCATTTTCTAAGAAAGCATCATCTGTAGACAGTGCAAAGGCTACAGTTAAGGCAAGTAGTGATGCTGTATCAGGTACACAGAAGCTTAAGATTAAACAGCTTGCTAAATCAGGCTATCTGACAGGTGCAGTTGTTAAATCAAGTGACGGAAGTAACACAAAACTTACAGGTTCATCTAAATTATCAGAACTTGGAATAGAGGACGGAAGCCGTATATCTGTTAAGGTTGGAAATGAAGAGAAGACAATTACACTTAATGGAAGTGACAGCGTTAATACAGCAGTAGCAAGATTAAAAGAGGCAGGACTTAATGCAAATTTTGACGAGACTAATCAGAGATTTTTCGTAAGTTCCAAGGCAAGTGGCTCTGAGGGTGAATTCTCAATTATAGGTGCTAATTCATCAGGTTTAAAAGCACTTAGTGGTATGGGACTTAATTCAGTCACATCTGCAGACGTTGAATCATACAGATATTGGGCAACACTTACAGATGATGATATAAGTAACTTCGTAGACACAGATTATACTAAGCAGAAGACTGCGTTGTATGACCTTGCAGATGAAGATTCTATGAATAAACTCAAAGATACATTGAGATCTACACTTGAGAAGGCTAATGAGAGCAATGAGACTTTAGGCAAGGCTAATAAGTTAATCGATTATAAATTAGATGCAATAAATGAAGTATCTGGCTTGTCATTAGAAGATAGAAGTGCACTTATCAGTAAAGCAGCTGAGAGAATGACAGAGATTTCATCAAAGAAAGAACTTACCGATGAAGACAAGGCTGAATTAGAAGAACTTCAGGCAAAACATGAGATATATGTTGCTTCTGCAAATGCTACATTTAATGTAGAAGCGGAGAAAAAGAAATATGAAGATGAGAAAACAGAGAATCAGAAGGTAATTGATGCAAATGCCGAGACTATAGATACAGCTAATAAGGCACTTGCTGATGATGACGGCTTTACATCATATGTAAATGGTCTCAATGATGACATAACTAAGAAAAATGCAGAGTTAAAAGAGACAATATTAGATAATTACAATACTAAGAGAAGTAATGCTAAAGAATTTGTTAAGGCATATGACATTGTAAATGATGCAAATGCTGATAAGACAAGCGATGAATATAAGAATGCATTACAACTTATAGGTGATAATTCAGGCTCAGGGACAGGTGCAGTCCGTATTCAGGGACAGGATGCTATTGTAGAATTAAATGGTGCTACATTTACATCTGCATCTAATAACTTCCAGATCAATGGATTGACTATTACAGCTAATCAGTTAACAGGTGCTGATGAAGAAATATCTATCACAACAGATACAGATACACAAGGTATCTATGATATGATTAAAGGATTCTTCACAGAATATAATACACTTATCAAGGAAATGGATTCTTTATATAATGCTGATTCAGCTAAGGGTTATGAACCGCTTACCGATGATGAAAAAGAAGCTATGACTGATAAAGAGATAGAGAAATGGGAAGAAAAGATTAAGAAAGCGTTATTAAGACGTGATGATACATTACAGTCGGTATCAGATTCTATTAAGAATGCATTCCAAAAGAGCTATGAGATTAATGGAAAGAGTTATTCTTTATCTTCGTTCGGTATAAAGACCGGAGGATATTTCACATCAGGCGATAACGAGAAATCAATATTCCATATTGATGGTGATTCTAAAGATTCAACATCATCAGGTAATGCAGACAAATTAATGGCAGCAATTGCTTCAGATCCTGATACAGTATGCGAGTTCTTCAATAAGCTTGCAGATGGTGTATATACCGAATTAAGTAACAAGATGAAAGGTACTACACTTAGCAGTGCATATACAGTATATAATGACAAATCAATGAAGAACGAGTATAATGAATATACTAAGACTATAAAGAGCTGGGAAGAAAAGATAGAGTCATATGAAGAAAAATACAGAAAACAGTTTACAGCAATGGAAAAGGCATTAGCAACGCTTAATTCTAACAGTTCTTCATTAACAGGTCTATTAGGTTCCTGATAGTTAATAATTTAGAGAAGGTTGAAAAGGAGAAGACAAGATGTCATTTGGCAATCCATATGCTAATTATGCAAATACGAAGATACAGACAGCAACTCCTGCTCAGTTGACATTAATGCTTTATGACGGAGCTATTAAATTCTGTAATCTGGCTATAAATGCAGTTGAAGAAGGACAGATAGAAATGGCTAATACTAATATTAAAAAAGTTGAGGCTATAATTGCAGAGTTTAGAGCGACACTTAATTTTAAATATCCTGTAGCAAAGGATTTCGATAACGTATACGAATACCTCGGAAGAAGACTTTTAGAAGCAAATTTGCACAAGGATAAGGAAATATTAGAAGAAGTGTTATCTCATCTGCGTGTTATGAGAGAAACATGGACAGAAGTTATGAAACAGAGCAAATAGCAAAGAGAAGCGGGGTGATTAAACTTAATGGAGAATGGTAGAGAATATTTATCTATTTTAACAGAGAGTTTAAAAAAGAAGATTACTATATTGGATGAAATATTACTTCTTAATCAGAAACAGTTAGAATCTGTATCAGGTAATGAAATAGATGATGATTTATTCAATGAAATAATAGATAAGAAAGATATATATATTAAGGAAATCAATAATCTTGATAAAGGTTTCGAACAGGTATATGAAAGAATTAAGAGTGAGATAACTGGCAATAAGGATAAGTATAGCGGCGAAATAGCTACGTTGAAGCAGCTTATCTCACAGATTACCGAGAAGTCGATGGAAGTCCAGCTTAGCGAGAAGAGAAATAAACAGGCAGTTCTAAAGAAGATGAATGAAGAAAAGACAAAGATTCATCAGACTAGGAATGCTAATAAAGTGGCATCTAACTATTATAATAATATGAATAAAGTCAATTATGTAGAGCCACAGTTTATGGATAAGAAAAAATAATTTAAAAAATATACAAAAAATTTTAAATTAGGTATAAAGTATTCGGTACATATGCCGATATAATATACAAGTAAAACAAATAAGTAATTTACTTATGTGACAGGAACGACGGAGCGTACGGCCGGAGGGAAAGTTACACAACAAAAAATTAAGTAATCAGTAGCATGGAAGCTACTGCATATTCAAGGAGGAATTATTATGGTAATACAGCACAATCTTACAGCAATGAACACTAACAGACAGTTAGGTATCACAACAGGTAATCAGGCAAAATCAACAGAGAAATTATCTTCAGGTTACAGAATCAACCGTGCAGGTGATGATGCAGCAGGTTTAACAATTTCAGAGAAGATGAGAAGCCAGATCAGAGGTCTTAACAAAGCTTCTTCTAACGCAGAAGATGGTGTATCTTTAATTCAGACAGCTGAAGGTGCTTTAAATGAAGCACATTCAATTCTTCAGAGAATGAATGAATTATCTACACAGGCAGCTAATGATACTAATACAACATCTGATAGAACAGCTATCCAGAAGGAAATCGATGCACTTACATCAGAACTTTCAAGAATTGCCGATACAACACAGTTCAACACAATGAAATTACTTAATGGTACTTTCACAGGAAAGAATCTTCAGGTTGGTGCTCTTGCAAATCAGAAGATTACTATCACAATTGATGCTATGGATGCAACAACACTTAGCGTTAATTCATTATGTGTTTCTACTTTTACTAAAGCTGGTTCAGCTATGACATTAGTTCAGCATGCTATCAGTAAAGTATCTACACAGCGTTCAGCACTTGGTGCTTTACAGAACAGATTAGAGCATACAATTGCTAACCTTGATACAACATCTGAGAATACAAGTGCAGCTGAATCTCGTATACGTGACGTTGATATGGCTGAAGAAATGGTTGAATATAGCAAGAATAACATTCTTGCACAGGCAGGTCAGTCAATGCTTGCACAGGCTAACCAGTCAACACAGGGTGTTCTCTCATTATTAAGCTAATTAAGGGTACTATCATAAAGGGAAAGGACTATACATCATTTGATGTATGGTCTTTTTCTTTTGTATATTTATAAACTGAATCTTTTTATAATTAAATTTAACCAGATTAAGATTAGACAGCGGGAAATAACATATAACAAGGTGTTATTATAAATTTCATATATGCCGATATATATTATAGTGTAAAAAGATAGGAGAAGCTAATGAATAATACAATATATAAAGAGAATGTGAAATCATTTGAAATAAAATATAATAGTATATATAAATACCTTATGGATAACGAAAATAACAGTTTGCATCATATAAATGATGTATTATGGGATATATCAGCATCTGAAGAAGATATTATGGTTATAAATAGAAATGGAAGATTGTATTATCTGAATAGCAGATATTCAGATGAAGAATTTACTAAGAACTGGGCTAAACAGTTTGAAGGTGACAATTATAAAACGGTATATATAATTTTTGGACTATCGAATTTCAAATGTGTAAAAGAATTGATAAAAAATGTAGGTAAAGAAAATGTAATATTATTATATGAACCTGATAAGAATATTTTTATAAAGTCAATTGAGAAGACAGATATAATAGATGTTATAAATTGTGATAATGCAGTGTTATGTATAAATGGAATAAATGATGAATTGTTTGGAAGTTTTGTAGCTATGGTGTTAGCAGATTATGGGCTAATGAGACTTACAAAATATTGCTGTATGCCTAACTATGATGAATTATATCCTGAAATATGGAGAGATGTAATTCGGAATATAAAAGAAAAATATGAAAGCGTAATATTTAGTAGAAATACAGAAATTTTAATGGCGACAGAGTTTGTAAAAAATAAGGTCAATAATTGCAAGGATATTGTTCGACAATATACGATTTTAGAATTAAAAAGTAAGTTTGAGTTAATTGAAAATATTAAAGATATACCAGCAATTTTGGTAGCAGCAGGACCTTCTTTAGATAAAAATATTAATGAAATAAAGAAAGCAAAAGGGAAAGCGTTCATAGTAGCTGTGGATACTGCGCTAAAATCGCTTTTAAATAATGATATTATTCCAGATGTATTAATTACTGTTGATCCACATAAACCACCAATACTTTTTATGCATACTAAATTTAAAGATATTCCAATGGTTGTATGTGATTGCTCAAATTATGAATTAAATTTGTTACATAATGAAAAAAGATTTTATTTCGCTGATGTAAACTCGTATATGTCATATATATACAGAGAGGGAACCGGAAATAAGCTACACTCCACAGAATCAGGGGGTTCTGTAGCTAATAATGCATTTTCGCTTATTAATATTTTAGGATTTAAAAAGATAATATTAGTAGGACAAGATTTGGCATATACGGATAAGAAGATGCATACCACAGATGCGTATGGTGATAGTGATTCCAATTTATTGAAAGATAATAAGAAATATTTTGAGGTTGAGGATATAAATGGTGATATGGTATATACAGAATATAATATGAATTTATATCGTAAATGGTTTGAATCGCAAATTGTTAGATATACAGATTTGTTGGTAATAGATGCTACAGAGGGTGGAGCTAAGATAGAGGGTAGCGAGATAATGACTCTTAAAGATGCAATTAAAAGAGAGTGTAAAACAGATATAGATTTTAAAAAAATAATTAATGAAATATCCCGACCAATTACTGATGAAAAGGCGGAGGAAATATTACAAGAGATTGACAATATGCCTAATGATCTGTTAGTTGAAAAGGATAAACTAAAGAAGTATAAACGTAAATATGAAAAGTTAGAGGAGTTATCACGTAAGGGCAAAGTCGCAAGCAAAGAGTTTAACAAACTTGTAGAGGAAATTAATGAAATTACTGAATATATAGATAATAAAGAATTGTTAGAATTAGCAAATGTCTATGAAAAGAATACAGAATTTGAAGTATTAGGAAATGTATATCACACTAAGGATTCAGTTAAGGATGAAATAAGAGATATATCTAATAATGGAATAAAACTAATGGATTCATACATACGAGGAATTGATTGCCTGGTAAAAGATTTAAAAGAATGGAAGAGCAATTTAGGAGTAGAAACAGAAAAAAGTCTTATAGAATCATTATCAGTAATAGAAAATATTAATAATGCTGCCAAGGATGATGATATGAAAACAGTTAATGATAATATGAAAATCTTTTATAGAGAAATCGTTCATTGTATAAATTGTATGAAAGGAAGCAACATAGATGAATGGAAAAATATAAAGGATATTCTAGATGATATTGTTGATAAAGACAGTCAGGCTAAAATATATGAGATGAATGATATATTACAGAATAGGTTATATGGACTAATTAAGAGTCTGCTTGATAGAAAAGTATATTTAACGGAGGAATAGAAATATGAGTGAAAAGGTTAGAGATATAAAGGATATACTAAATAAAATAGATGATATATATATATTATTGTGCCAGGGCGATAAGAAAGAGGGCTTTGAAAAATTCAATAGTCTGATAAATGAACTTACAAATATACTTAGTGAGATACTTGACGGTAAAGAAATCTTTAGCAGGCTTGAAGTGGAATTCCCGGAAGAAGTCATTATCCAGCAGATAAATAATCTGGCTGATGCTATTGAGAATAAAGATGTAATACTTCTTACGGATACGCTTAATTATGAGATAAAGAATACATTATTATTCTATATTGATGTTATTAATGAATTGGAAAAAAACAATATTATGGTATAATAATATTAATACGATAATATACGAGATATTTTAGAAAAACTATGAAATGAGGTACAAATATGCTTAATGGCAAGTCTATATTAATTACGGGTGGAACAGGTTCATTTGGAAATGAATTTACAACATATGTGTTAGAACATTATAATCCTGAGAAGATAATAATATATTCAAGAGATGAATTTAAACAGTTCCTTATGGCGGAGAAGTTTAAGAAATACGCAGACAAATTAAGATTTTTCATTGGTGATGTCAGAGATGAAAGCAGATTAGAAAGAGCATTAAATGGGATTGATTATGTGGTTCATGCAGCAGCCATGAAACAGGTACCTGCCTGTGAATATAATCCACTAGAGGCAATTAAGACTAATATTGATGGTGCGACAAATGTAATCAATGCATCACTTAATATGGGCGTTAAAAAAGTAGTTGCATTATCGACTGATAAAGCAGTTAATCCGGTTAACTTATATGGCGGTACAAAATTAGTTTCGGATAAATTATTTATTTCTGCAAATGCATATGCAGGTAAACAGGATATCAACTTTTCGCTTGTAAGATATGGTAATGTTGCAGGAAGTCGTGGCTCAGTAATTCCGTTCTTTGATGAGTTGATTAAAAATGGTGCAAAAGAACTTCCGATAACAGATTTCAGAATGACAAGATTCTGGATTAGCTTAGAAGAGGGTGTAAAACTTGTTATTAAAGCATTATCAGAAGCAAGAGGCGGAGAAACATTTATTTCTAAGATTCCATCATTCAAGATAACAGATTTAGCTAAGGCAATGGCACCTGACTGTGAACTTAAAGAGGTAGGAATAAGACCAGGTGAGAAATTACATGAGATAATGGTCACAAGAGAGGATTCATTACATACATATGAATATGATAAACATTTCATAGTATATCCTCAGGTTAACTGGTGGAATGAGAGCAAAGTAATACCTGGCGGTAAGAAACTTGAATATGGCTTTGCGTACAGTTCAGATAATAATACTGAATGGTATTCTGTTGAAGATTTAAAGAAATTAGTAGAAGAACAATATTATAATAAGAAATATTAAGATATAACTAGAAGAATAGATGGAGGCTTATGCAAAATGGAAAGTGCTATGCATTATATACCATATGGTCGTCAAAGCATAAATGAAGATGATATAAAAGCAGTTGAAGAAGTGCTAAGATCAGATTTTCTTACAACAGGTCCAAAGATTGCTGAATTTGAACGAAAATTCGCTGATTATGTAGGTGCAAAATATGCTGTTGCAGTATCGAATGGTACAGCAGCACTTCATATTGCGTGTATGGCAGCAGGAATAGGTAAGGGTGACGAGATTATTACGACACCTATAACTTTTGCAGCATCAGCCAACTGTGCATTATATTGTGGAGCCACTCCTGTATTTGCAGATATTGACCCCGTTACATATAACATTTCACCGGAGTCAGTGGAAAGCCATGTTACAGAGAGGACGAAAGCAATAATACCTGTACATTATACCGGACAGACATGTGATATGGATGCAATTCACAAGATTGCTGATAAGTATAATCTTATCGTAATTGAAGATGCTGCACATGCTGTAGGTGCTGAATATAAGGGAAAGAAGATAGGTTCGCTTTCTGATATGACAGAGTTTAGCTTTCATCCGGTAAAGCATATAACATGTGGCGAGGGTGGAATCGTTACTACGAACAGAGAAGATTTATATGAAAAATTAAAACTTTTCAGAACACATGGTATAACAAGAGAAGAGAAGTTCTTACATAAAGTTGATGGACCATGGTATTATGAGCAGATTGACTTAGGCTATAATTACAGAATAACTGATATACAGGCAGCGCTTGGAATAAGCCAGTTAGGAAGAATAGATAAATTCTTAGAGAAACGTAAGAAGATAGCTGCAAAGTATGATGAGGCATTCAGAGACTTTAATGGTATAGAGATACCTAAGCAGGCTGAATATAGTAATAGTGCCTATCATTTATATGTAATTAAGGTTGATAAATCGATTAGAAAAGCATTATTCGAATATCTGAGAGCTAATAATATTGGCGTAAATGTTCATTATATTCCAGTGTATACATTTCCATATTATAGAGAACATGGTTATGAGAATGTAAAATGCGAAAATGCTGAAAAACTCTATGAGTCAATAATAAGTATTCCGATTTATTATGACCTGAGTGACGAAGAGCAGGATTACGTAATAGATAAGATTAAAGAGTTTATGAAATAAACATTGATTGTGGAATGGAGATTAGTATGAACAAAGAAATACAAATTGGACGTAAAGTAATATCTGAAAATAGTCCTGCTTATATTGTTGCTGAGATGTCAGCAAATCATAATATGGACTTTAATCGTGCAAAGGAAATAATAAAGGCAGCAAAGGAATCAGGTGCAGATGCTGTAAAAATACAGACATATACACCAGATACCATTACGATAGATTGTAAAAACGATATGTTTATGACACAAGGTAAGTTATGGAAAGGAATGACTTTATATGAGTTATATCAGAAAGCATATACTCCATGGGAATGGCAGAGTGATTTGAAATATTACGCAAATGAGATAGGAATAGACTTATTTTCATCACCATTTGATCCTACGGCAGTAGATTTTTTAGAGAAGATAGATGCACCGGCATATAAAATAGCTTCATTTGAGATAAATGATATTCCGTTAATTAGAAAAGTGGCAAAGACAGGAAAGCCAGTAATTATATCTACAGGAATAGCATATCTTGAGGATATAGAACTTGCGGTTCGAACATGTAAAGAAGAAAATAATGATAAAATTATTTTGTTAAAATGTACGTCAGCATATCCGACGCCTTATGACCAGATGAATTTAAGAGTAATTCCTAATATGGCACAGGTGTTTGCATGTTATACGGGACTTTCGGATCATTCACTTGGAACGGAAACCGCAATTGCAAGTGTAACACTTGGCGCTAAAATGATTGAGAAACATTTTACGTTAAGAAGAAGTGATGGTGGTCCTGATTCTGCATTTTCTATGGAGGCAGATGAGTTTGCACAAATGGTAAACCAGATTAGAAATGTTGAAAAAGCATTAGGACGAGTAACATATGAGTTGACATCAGGACAAGTTGAAAGCAGAAATGGTTCAAGGTCATTATTTGTTGTGAAAGATATTAAAGCCGGGGAACAGATTACTGAAGAAAATGTCAGGTCAATACGTCCAGGAAATGGGATGCATACAAAATATTATGAAGACATCCTTGGAAAAACGATAAAATGTAATTTGGCTAAAGGCACACCGATGGATTGGAAATATATAGAATAACATATGATTTTATCATTAAAATATATTATATATTTGTGAAATTATATGTGAAGAATGGAGAAAAAATGGAAGGCAAAAGAATTGCAATTATTACTGCTAGAGGTGGAAGTAAGAGAATTCCTAAAAAGAATATAAAAGAATTTTGTGGAAAACCAATTATTGCATATTCGATTGAAGCTGCAATAAATAGTAATATTTTTGATGAAATAATGGTTTCAACAGATAGTGAAGAAATAGCAGACATTGCTAGAAAATATGGTGCCAAAGTACCTTTTATGCGAAGTGAAAGGACATCTGATGATTATGCTACTACATCGGATGTTATTATGGAAGTAATAGAAAAATATAAAGAATTAGGAAGTGCATATGATTATATATGCTGTATTTATCCTACAGCTCCTTTCGTTACACCGGACAAACTTAAAGAAGCTATGAAGATAATAGAGAAGAATGATGTGGTTGAGGTTATGCCAGTTGTTCAGTTTTCATATCCTCCACAAAGATGTTTTGTAATCGATGATGATAATCGTATGAAATATAAATATGAAGAATATATGCAATCACGTTCTCAGGATTTAGAAAAACAATACCATGATGCAGGCCAGTTTTATATATATGATACTGAAAAATATATAAAACTGAACGGAAAAATATCAAGTGGAATTATGCCAATTATTGTATCTGATTTAGAAGTACAAGATATAGATAATGAAGAAGATTGGAAAATAGCAGAATTAAAATATGAATTAATGTGTGAAGGAAGATAGTGCTATGAAGAAGAAAATAGGCATGGTTATAGGAGCTAGTGCAGATGCAATCCATATGATTAATAAAGCAAAAGAGCAGGATATATATGTAGTAGCTCTTGATGGAAACCCTAAAGCCGAAGGTTTAAAATATGCAGATAAACCAATAAATGTTGATATATCGAATATTGAAAAAGTCTGTGATATGGTAGAAAAAATAAAACCAGATTTTCTGATACCGATTCCGTTAGGAAGATGCCTTTCTACAATAGGTTATGTTAATGATAAATTTGGATTTAAAGGAGTTAAGTATAAGGCAACAGAATTAAGCGTTGATAAATATTTATTTCATCAGAGATTATATAATAAAGGACTTAGGAATATTGATTTATATCTGGTGAATTCAAAAAGTAATTTTGATGATATAAAAATATCATATCCTGCCATTATGAAACCAAGATTTGGTTCGGGAAGTCGGGCTATATTCTATATATCTAATGATGATGAATTGTTAGAGGCATATAGGAAAGTTAGTAAGCTAGATGAAGATTTTGTGTTAGAACAGGTGATAGAAGGAATAGAGTATGGTGTAGATGGTGTAGTCATAAATGGAGAATTATATATGACATTTCTTAAAGAAAAAACAATAACACCATTACCAGAAAGACAAGCTATATCATACTTTTCAGTTGTTAATACAGAAGAAAATAAACCATTAATAGAAAGAGTAAAAAATAAACTTAAAAAAGTTGTCAAGGAATTAGAATATGAAGATTGTTTAGTGCAAGCTGATATAATGATTAATGATGATGATGTGTTTGTAATAGAGATTGCACCTAGACCAACTGGACATAACATATATAATATATTTGCACCGACATCTATTGGAATAGATATTGGGGAAGAATATATTAAATTTTTATTAGGTAAGTCATATAAATTTATACCAGATAGAATAAAACGCATGCAGATAAGGTATTTTGATTTTAATGATGTAGTAATAAAGAAGATTCCAACATTAGATGAATTAAAATCAGATGATGATATTAATCTTATAAAATGGAACTGCAATATTAAAGTTGGAGATTATATGGTAAAAGTTACTGATGGACACTCAATTATGGGAAGAGGTTTTTTTATAGTTGAAGGTAAAAATCGAGAAGATTTGGAAAGACAAAGCAGTCATATATTGTCAAAGTTTAAAACGATAAAGTAAAAAAACATAGAATGGAGAAAAAAATGAATTTATTAGATAATACAAAGAATACATGGTATAAATATTTTTCAAATGTAAAGTTGAGTATCCTGATGAGGAGGTTATAAGATTTTTTAATAGGTATAAAAGCAGAAAGGGACAGGGAAATTGATAGATTTCGGTTGTGGCTCAGGAAGGCATACGGTTGCAGCACTAAAACTGGGTTATGAAGTTATGGCGGTTGATTATGCTAGACGATGCCTTGAAGTAACTGCGGATAGAGTTAGGAACATAAATAGACAGGCAACATTTATACAAAATAATGCTAATGACATACCGATTGAAACTGCGAGTATAGATGTAGATGTAGCCTTGTGAAGTCTTTTTTTGAATAAAAGAAGTGGTGTTGTGGAAATTCTAAGAGAAATTAGAAGGATTTTAAAAGAAGATAGTGAAGTGTTCTGCGATTTTAGAACACAAGATGATGATATGTACTGTAATGCTAAAGAATATGGCGAGTTTATAGCTGAGAATACTATATTGATGAAAAAAATGTAGCAATGGTAGGAAGCTATTTATATTTTGTTAATTTAGAAGATTTAAAGGATATAGTAAAAGAGGCAGGTCTTGATATATTTGATATTGAAAAATTAGAATTTACAGAAAAGAACATGACAAAATTGGATTCGTGGTATCATATGGTATTAAGAAAATACTCATAATATATTTAGCAATTAAAAAAATAGAAATGGATTAATTATTTATGATAGGAATAAGAGTTGATGCCAATGATACTATTGCTATGGGACACTTGATGCGTTGCATGTCAATTGCAAGACAATTGAATAAAAAACACGTAATTTTTATTGTATCAGATGAATGTGCAAAAGATGTTTTAGATATAGATGAGTTCAGTTGTATATGTATGAATAATGACTATGCAAAGAAAGAAAATGAACTGGATGAACTAATAGACATTATTAAAGAAAATAACATCGACAGACTGGTAATAGATTCATATGAGATTTCATTAAGGTATTTTGAAGAAATAAAAAAATATACAAAGATCATCTATATTGATGATATTAATAAGTTTAAGTACCCTGTGGATGTAATTATTAATTATACATATAATGTAGATATGAAATTATACAATGAGTGGGATTATAGTAATGATTCCGTGAAATTTTATTTGGGAAGTGAATATGTACCACTTAGAATAGAATTTGCAGAGAATAGAATAAATATTAAAGAGAATGTTGGAAGTATATTTATTACGACCGGAGGAACTGACAGTTATGGCATGATTATAAAATTGTTGAAAAAAATGAAATCAGGTAAATTCGATTTTATTAAAAAGAATATTGTTGTAGGAAAGTTTTATAATGACAGTGAAGAATTAGATAAGATGGCTAAGGTTGATAATACGATATCTGTATATCAGAATATCCCTAATATATGTGATATAATGAAGAAAAGTGATATCGCTATATCGGCTGGAGGGACAACATTAGCTGAACTTTGTGCTTGTGGATTACCAACAATATGTTTCGCTATGGCAGACAATCAATTAGCAGGAATTACAGCTTACTCATCTGATGCCGTGATGGTGTATGCAGGTGATGTACGCGAGAATATTGATGCAGTTGTTGATAATATTATTGGGTACATAGAATTTTTGTGCAATAATTACAATATTAGAAACAAAATGGGTAGCAATGCAAAAAAGATTATTGATGGAAAAGGTGCAAAAAGAATTGCCGAAATAATTGAAAAAATTAATTAATAAAATGATATAAAAGCAACGAATTGATTAATGATATAAAATATTTCAGATGTGATATAATATAAGAAATTAAGAGGAATAATATGCATAATAAAGAATTGTCATTGATAAATAAAGTGTTTAGTTATGTATATGTTGTTGTGGGGAGCAAATATATAGACAGGATTAAAGAAAGTTTGGAATTGCAAAGTGTTGGAATATATGAATTAACCCGAAGTGGAAGACGGATACAGAGAAAAAAGCTATTAATCGAGATATATTAGAGAAAATTTTAAAGGAGACGGAAACAATAATTCCTAAAGATGAATATTTCTATAGAGCCCGTTTGACTGATGAAAGACATAAAAATGGTTTCGAAAAAGGCGAGATGGGAGCACCACCTTGTGATGTGGCATCGGCAGGAAGAATTAATTCAAAAGGGCAAAGCTGCTTATATTTGTCTAATAATATGGATACTACTGTAAAGGAAATAAGAGGACAAGCATTTGATGGTGTAACAATTGCAACCTTTAATACAAAATGTGAACTTCACGTATTAGATTTGAGTTCGATTGCACATTTTACACCGTTTTATAAAGATAATAATAAAATCAATTATTTGATAAATGAAAGGCATCTGCGTAGAATTAAGAATGATTTGGCTAAACCGGTGAGCAGGTTAGATAGTGATTTAGATTATCTACCTACACAATATATAAGTGATTTTGCAAAATACCTGGGATATGATGGTGTGAAATACTACAGTACATTTGATAAGGAATCATATAATTTAGCACTATTTAACCCAAATGCCTGCGAATGTGTAGAGTGTGAGAATTATATAATTAACAATCTGGACTACCATCTTATTAGAAACTAACTACCCCACATTCTCCATTCCCTCTATATATGCTCCATGAGACATATTTACAAGCTTGATATTCTTAACGTCTTTAATTCGGTTTTCAATCCATTTTCTATAGATATTTAAGATGTTAGTAGTTGGTACAGACTCGCCCTTAACACTTTTAACATAGATACAGCGGTTAGAGGTGTCTACATTTTTAGTATCATATGAATGTGACTTATTATTGGTATATGCTAAGTCTAAACCGATTGTTGTAAGAGACTTACAATTGAATCTGAGTATTAAATCAATTGCACTGGTTGAAACTGAGCCGCCTGTTTCTATAAGAGACAGGTGGTTTTTATTTGCATAATTTTCAGCGGGTTCATAACCATATTGAAATAGAATGTATTTATCACCATTAAATGCTGCAACTGCATTACTGCAAGCTGTAGAAAGATAGATAAGAGAACTTCCGGTCTTATCGATATCTTTTACATGAGAAATCATATTATCCTGTGCATCTGTCATTATTACATAGTCGGGGATAATATTCTTATTCAATAATGTACGGTAAATTGTACTTGCACAGATAATAATTGTGTTGTCAGAAGCCATATTCTTCTTAAGATAATCAAAATAATAATTAAGTGATGGACCTGCGGCAACATAGATAATGTCTTTAGATTTAAAATTATCTTTAAGTGTATCAACAGGTCTGCTATTTAATTTCATATTATAGTAGAAATTCCAATTAAGATATTTCTCTTGTGAAGACATTGAACTGAAATTAATAAAATAATTATTAAGAGATTGCTTTAATACACCATCTTCTAATGTGGCTAATGATGGATAGCATTAATTCTGAAACGTCGGTCCAAATCTAAGAGAGCCTTGATGTGATATCCGAAACCAAAACCGAAAATGTTGTAGTTATAAGTGTCTGGTTTGGCGTAATATTTAGCAAGCATACGTCCCTCACTAAATGGGTTTACATTAGAATGATAGTAGACAGATTTATCATTTGTGGTTACCTTTAATGTCGGAACACCAATATTCGTCTGCTCTACATTGTAAATATATTTAGTCTGCGTAGAGAAAGAGGAAATGTATTTAGCAGAATTCTTCTGTATAAGTGTGATTAATGAATTATATTTATCTGAATTATCAGCATTTTTAAGGGATTCAAGGTTATTCTCGAGATATTCAGGGATTGGATTGGATGCATCTGTGGAAATTCTTGCTTCTAAGATGCTTTTAACTGAAGTAAGCAGAGAGATTTCTAACATATCCGCAAGGAGAACATAGTCGGCTTCAGATTGTGCGTTCAGAATTGTTCCGAGATTATCAGTTATTAATGAAATTTCCTCGTCCGTAAACATTGGAAGTAATTGGTTTAAAGAATTTACTACGCGGTTAAAAGCAATATTTCCATGAAAAAAGTCCTGTATTCTGAAATATTATATAGTTGAAGTAATATTTTCTGTTAAATTGGTTAATTGTGGAATTAAATTCATAATAATCCTCGTTTCTGAGCGACTTGTCGAAAAATGTCTGCTATATTTGTACTGAGTTAAATGTCTGATGTATATAAGTTGAATATAAGTTGTATATCAGTTGAATATTTGCTATATATATCCGTTAAACATCATACCTGTATAAATCGATGTCATATATGGATTAGCAAATGAATGAACCGGATTAGGGTACGAAATCATAACCTTGTCAACGTATTTCATAGGATTAATCGATATATCATCAGCTCTTGAGACGATTGCCTGCCTGAAAGAATTAAGCGAAGCTAAAGATTTATCTAAATCATCTTCATTCGCTGTCTGGATAAATAATGCCTCATCAAATGACATTTTACCATTTTCGTTAACGGTAATACCGATATTTTCAAGGTTAGAAGCATATTGTCTGGCAGTTTTATGTATCTCTTTGTTAAGTCTTGCTGCATCGTCGCTGCCCTCGTTAGAATTATTAGATAAATCTAACAGGTTATTATAGCTTGAAATCATATCATTTACTGAAGAAATAACTGAATCCAAATCGTCATTCAGGGAGATAGACGTAGCCTGTCCTTCCTTAGAGATACCGTTTAAAGTTATTTCTAAAGATTTGCCAATTGTAAATGTGTTAGATGATGTAGTTTTCTCCATTCCATTTAATAAGAAGTTAGCGTTAGTTGGATATGAAGATACATTATTAAGTCCAAGCTTAGACACAACCTTGTCGTATGGAGAATTTTCGCCGGGAACAATACTGAATATCTCAGGAGTAAAACCAAGTCCTGTTGCGTTAGATGTAATCTCAAGGGCGGAATTATTACCACTATATAACATCTTAGAGGTTAGACCTATATTTGAACGGTTGATAAGCCTTGATAGTTTCTCTAAAACCGTCTTGTTAGTGTCATCATTTGTGGCATTAAAACGAAAATCATATGCGCTGTCACCGACATTTACTTCAAATGAATGAGCACCCTTAGGAATGTCTAAATCATCATTGTTAAGATAATCAGAAGTATTGACCTGCGGTGTTGCGAGATTTAATACTTCTATATTATAGTGGCTTGCAAATGCGGTGTTGACCGGCTTGGTATCGGAATTATTACCTGCTTCCGAATCAGGATTAGTAATCTCTGCATTTGAAGAAAATGCTGAATCTATATTTGTATCATCTATGTTTATATCATCAGTATTAGTATTATCAGAATCATTATTAACAGAACCATTATCAAGAGTTTTAACCTGGACTACATTTTCATTATCCGATACATATTTCTGGTTTCTTGCAGATTCTAAACTCTTTTCGAACAGATTATTGGCATCTGTCGATAATGTCCTTGCATTTTCCTTTAAGTCAATAGCGAATTTCTGAATATTTTCGGAAACATTTACCTTATATAAAGGAGATTTTTTGCTGATTTTTACAATATTATTATAGACACTACGAAGTTCACTCTTCTTATGAGTGTCGCTCTTAGTGGCAGGTCTGCCTGCATATGTAGTTAAGTAATAATCATATACACTTCCTATCATAAAAATCACCTCCAAATCACTGAAATCTCTAAAGTTAAATTATAATATTTTCGAACCTGCTATAAAGTTCTTATCCTGTCGAAATTGCTTAAAATCAATTAAAGCCTATTATTTACCTTATTATAACTTTTTTGAAAACGCAAATCAACAGTAAAAAAATAAAATTTATTGTTGACGTAGCCTTTTTACTATGATATATTAATCTAGCGATGGAAGAAGTCTTTTTTTTTTGCTTTATTTTCAGATTCACTTGTAAAATAGAATAAAAAATTAAAGCACGAAGCGTAGAAATTAAAGTGGAGGTGGCAGTTGTGCGCGTAAAGATAACATTGGCATGTACAGAGTGTAAACAGCGTAATTACAATATGACTAAAGACAAGAAGACACACCCTGACAGAATGGAAACAAAGAAGTATTGTAAGTTTTGTAAAGCTCACACATTACACAAAGAAACAAAATAGTCAAATTGATTAGGAAAGAGGTAACTATGGGAGAAGCTAAAACATCGGAAAAAGCTCCAAAGAAGAGCTGGTTCAAAGGTCTTTCAGCTGAATTCAAGAAAATAATCTGGCCTGACAAAATGTCTGTTGCTAAGCAGACTACAGCAGTAGTTGTAGTGTCTTTGATACTAGGTGTATTAATCAAGATAATTGATATGTTAATTCAAATCGGTCTCGATTTTATTGTCTAGAAAGAAAAGGTGATTAGATGTCAGAAGCAAATTGGTATGTAGTTCATACCTATTCAGGTTATGAGAATAAGGTAAAGGCTAACATTGAAAAAACAATTGAAAACAGAAAACTTCAAGATCAGATTTTAGAAGTTACAGTTCCTATGCAGGACGTTGTCGAAGTGAAAAACGGCGCTAAGAAACAGGTTTCTAAGAAAATGTTTCCTGGATATGTTCTTATTAACATGATAATGAACGATGACACATGGTATGTTGTTAGAAATACCAGAGGTGTTACAGGGTTTGTAGGACCGGGATCTAAACCAGTTCCTTTGACAGAAGCTGAGATGAAACCACTCGGAATCAAGGTCGATGAAGTAGTTGTTGATTTTGATTTGGGTGATATGGTTACAGTCACAAGCGGTGTTTGGGAAAATACAGTTGGTGTAATCAAACGTATTGACCATCACAAACAGATCGTTACAATCAATGTTGACATGTTTGGTCGTGAAACACCAGTAGAAATAAGTTTCACAGATGTAAAGAAGATGGATTAAATTCGCATTTATCTGCGAGTAATCAAGTGGGAGGATATTTTCTTCCGATAATACCACAATTTTAGGAGGTGCCATAATGGCTAAGAAAGTAGAAGGATACATTAAATTACAGATCGCAGCTGGCAAAGCAACACCAGCACCACCAGTTGGTCCAGCACTTGGACAGCATGGTGTAAACATCGTACAGTTTACAAAAGAATTTAACGCTAGAACAGCAGATCAGGAAGGAATGATTATTCCTGTAGTTATTACTGTTTATGCAGACAGAAGCTTTAGCTTCATTACAAAAACCCCACCTGCAGCAGTATTATTAAAGAAAGCTTGCAAGATTCAGTCAGGTTCAGGTGTTCCTAACAAGAATAAAGTTGCAAAGATTTCAAAAGCTGAGGTTCAGAAAATCGCTGAATTAAAGATGCCAGACTTAAATGCAGCATCAATCGAAGCTGCAATGAGCATGATAGCTGGAACAGCTAGAAGCATGGGTATCGTTGTAGAAGATTAAGAAAATTAGAATGAAGAAGTGGGAGGAGTCTTCCGCTATTACCACTAGGAGGTTTTAGAATGAAACGAGGAAAAAAATACTTAGAAGCTGCGAAAGCAATTGATCGCGCTACTTTATATGACTCAGCAGAAGCTGTAGCTTTAGTTAAGAAATCAGCAACTGCTAAATTTGATGAGACAATCGAAGCTCATATCAGAACAGGTTGTGACGGACGTCACGCAGATCAGCAGATCAGAGGAGCTGTTGTATTACCACATGGTACAGGTAAGAAAGTAAGAGTACTTGTATTCGCTAAAGGTGCTAAGGCTGATGAAGCTACAGCAGCAGGTGCAGAATATGTTGGTGCTGAAGAACTTATTCCAAAGATCCAGAATGATAACTGGTTTGATTTCGACGTTGTAGTTGCTACACCAGATATGATGGGTGTTGTTGGTCGTTTAGGTCGTGTACTTGGACCAAAAGGTTTAATGCCTAACCCAAAAGCCGGTACAGTTACAATGGACGTTACAAAAGCTGTTCAGGATATTAAAGCTGGTAAGATTGAATACAGACTTGACAAAACAAATATTATCCATGTGCCAATTGGAAAAGCTTCATTTACTGAAGAACAGTTAGCGGACAACTTCCAGACGCTTATTGATGCAATCAATAAAGCAAAACCTAGCACATTAAAAGGCCAGTATTTAAAGAGCATTACTCTTACATCTACAATGGGACCTGGTGTTAAGTTAAACGTAGCTAAGATTTCAGGCTAATTAATAAAATATACACTTTATAATTTAGCAGAAATAAAGTTAAAAATTGATTGACAATATATTTTATGTGTGTTAACATACACATTGTGTTTAAAGACCGAAGACAGCAGGTGTATCGCAAGGTACTCAAAGTATTCGCCTGCCGAGGATTTTAAAATAACTCATTGAGTATTTATACCTCTTTGTCTGAGCGTGCTTTGACAAAGAGGTTTTTATTGTTAAGAAAACAATTTATTGGGACTTACTTATATGGTAAATGCAATGAAATGCTTTCTTACACAATTTATATATGATATATATGGACTCTATGTTATAATCTTTTGTCTTTTTAAACACTACTAATATAAGGAGGCAAAATTCATGGCTAAAGTAGAATTAAAGAAACCTATTGTTGATGAGATTTCTGAATTACTTAAAGACGCAAAATCAGCCGTATTAGTTGATTATCGTGGACTTACTGTTGAACAGGACACAGCTCTTCGTAAACAGTTAAGAGAAGCAGGTGTTGTATACAAAGTATACAAGAACACAATGATTAACTTTGCTGTTAAAGGAACTGAGTTTGAAGAATTAAGCAAACATTTAGAAGGACCAACAGCAATAGCAGTATCTAATGAAGATGCTACAGCTCCAGCAAGAGTTTTATACAACTTTGCTAAAGATGCTGAAGCACTTGAACTTAAAGCAGGAGTAGTTGAAGGAACATATTATGATGCTGATGGAATCAAGCTTATCGCAACAATCCCATCAAGAGAAGAACTTCTTTCAAAATTCCTTGGAAGCATTCAGTCACCTATTACAAACTTTGCTCGTGTTATTAAGCAGATTGCTGAAAAAGAAGAAACAGTTGCATAATAGCGTCGCAGTTTGTATCTGATTTGAATTTGAATTAAAACGAGAAAGACCTTTATTGGTCTGCACAATTAAAAACATTTTAAATATGGAGGAATAAAAGATGACAACTCAGGAAATTATTGAAGTAATCAAAGGTATGACAGTTTTAGAATTAAACGATTTAGTTAAAGCTTGTGAAGAAGAATTTGGTGTTTCTGCAGCAGCAGGTGTTGTAGTAGCAGCAGGTGGTGCAGCAGGCGCAGCAGCAGATGAAAAATCTGAATTTGACGTAGAATTAACATCATTCGGCGAGAAGAAGATGGACGTTATCAAACTTGCTAAGACAGCTTTAGGTTTAGGATTAAAAGAAGCTAAAGATGTTGTTGAATCAGCTCCAAAGATCATCAAAGAAGCTGCTTCTAAAGAAGAAGCTGAAGATCTTAAAGCTAAATTCGAAGAAGTTGGTGCTACAATTACATTAAAATAATTTAGCGTGAATTTTGAATTTATAAGAGAGGCTATCACATATGTGGTAGCCTTTTTTGATTACTAGGAAAATTCTAACAAAAAATTCTTGACACAGAAAATCTACTGTGCTAAAATGGAAAATGCACTTTTATGTGTAGTAGGCTTTTTGTGCCTAAATAACGATACCTGTGAGAATAGGGACTCCAAACCTGTTCTTAATATATTATTATGATGCAAGGGGTGAATGTCGATGGAGCAATACAGAATACGTCCGGTTAAATCAGGAAAAAGTGTTAGAATGAGTTACTCAAGACAGAAAGAGGTTCTTGAGATGCCTAACCTTATTGAAATCCAAAAGGATTCATATAAATGGTTTTTAACTGATGGACTAAAAGAAGTGTTTAACGACATCTCACCAATTGAAGACTTTACAGAGCATTTAAGCTTAGAATTCGTAGATTTTCAGTTGTGTGAAGATGAAGCAAAGTATTCGATTGAGGAATGCAAAGAAAGAGATGCAACATATGCTGCACCACTTAAAGTAAAAGTAAGACTCAATAAGAAAGAAACTGGAGAAATCAGCGAACATGAAATATTCATGGGTGATTTACCATTGATGACTGCTACTGGAACATTTGTAATTAACGGTGCTGAACGTGTTATCGTAAGCCAGTTAGTTCGTTCTCCTGGCATCTATTATGGAATTGCGCATGATAAATTAGGTAAAGAATTATATTCATGTACTGTAATTCCAAACAGAGGTGCATGGTTAGAGTATGAAACAGACTCTAATGATGTATTTTATGTGCGTGTTGACAGAACCAGAAAAGTACCTGTTACAGTATTAATCAGAGCATTAGGTTATGGTACAAACGCAGAAATTATTGACTTATTTGGTGAAGAACCAAAGATTTTAGCAAGCTTTGCAAAAGACACTTCAGATAATTATCAGGATGGTCTTTTAGAATTATATAAAAAAATCCGTCCAGGCGAGCCGTTAGCTGTGGAGAGCGCGGAAAGCCTTATTTCTAGTATGTTCTTTGATGCTAGAAGATATGATTTGGCAAAAGTGGGACGTTATAAATTTAATAAGAAATTAGCCCTTAAGAATAGAATAAAAGGACATATACTTAGTGAAGAAGTTATAGATGTAAACACAGGTGAAGTCCTTGCGGAAGCTGGAACAACTGTTACTGAAGAATTGGCAGTTAAGATCCAGAACGCTGCTGTACCATATGTAATGATACAGGGTGAAGAGAGAAAAGTTAAAGTTATCTCTAATATGATGGTAGATATTAATTCATACGTAGATTTTGATTGCACAGAACTAGGTGTTACAGAAGATGTATTCTATCCTGTTTTAGCACAGATTCTCTCAGAAAATGAAACTGAAGAAGACTTAAAAGATGCAATTAAGAGAAACATTAATGAATTAATTCCTAAACATATAACAAAAGAAGATATTATTGCTTCTATTAACTATAATATGCATTTGGAAGCACATATTGGTACATCAGATGATATCGATCATCTGGGTAACAGACGTATTCGTGCAGTAGGTGAATTATTACAGAACCAGTACAGAATCGGTTTATCAAGAATGGAGAGAGTTGTTCGTGAAAGAATGACAACTCAGGATATGGCTGATATTTCACCACAGGCACTTATTAATATTAAACCTGTAACAGCTGCTGTTAAGGAATTCTTTGGAAGTTCACAGTTGTCACAGTTTATGGATCAGAACAACCCTCTTGGTGAGTTAACTCATAAGAGACGTTTATCAGCACTTGGTCCTGGTGGTCTTTCAAGAGATAGAGCCGGATTCGAGGTTCGAGATGTTCACTACTCACATTATGGTAGAATGTGTCCTATCGAGACTCCTGAAGGTCCTAACATCGGTCTTATTAACTCATTGGCAACATATGCAAGAATTAATGAGTACGGATTTATTGAAGCACCATACAGAAAGCTTGATAAGACAGATCCACTTAACCCTGTTGTAACAGATGAGGTTGTATATCTTACAGCAGATGAAGAAGATAATTATGTAGTAGCTCAGGCTAATGAGCCATTAGATGCAGATGGACATTTCATTAATACAAATATTTCCGGACGTTACAGAGAAGAAACATCTGAATTCCAGAAGAAAGTTGTAGACTTAATGGACGTTTCTCCTAAGATGGTATTCTCAGTTGCAACATCAATGATTCCTTTCCTTGAAAATGATGATGCTAACCGAGCATTAATGGGATCTAACATGCAGCGTCAGGCAGTTCCACTTTTAACAACTGAAGCACCGGTTGTAGGAACAGGTATTGAACATAAGGCTGCTGTTGACTCAGGCGTATGCGTACTTGCTAAACGTGCAGGTACAATAGAGCGTTCTACATCTAAAGATATAACAATAAGATATGATGACGATAAGTCATTAGAAACATATAAATTAATTAAATTCGCAAGAAGTAACCAGAGTAACTGCTACAACCAGAAACCTATCGTATTCAAGGGTGAACACGTTGAAGCAGGTCAGGTAATTGCAGATGGTGCTTCTACAGCTAATGGAGAAATCGCATTAGGTAAGAATCCTCTTATCGGTTTCATGACATGGGAGGGTTACAACTACGAAGACGCCGTACTTCTTAGTGAAAAACTTGTTCAGAATGATGTATATACATCAGTTCATATTGAAGAATATGAAGCAGAATCAAGAGATACTAAATTAGGACCTGAAGAAATCACAAGAGACGTTCCTGGCGTTGGTGATGATGCACTTAAGAATCTTGATGAAAGAGGTATCATAAGAATCGGTGCTGAAGTAAGAGCCGGAGATATTCTTGTTGGTAAAGTTACTCCTAAGGGAGAGACAGAACTTACAGCAGAAGAAAGATTACTTAGAGCAATCTTTGGTGAGAAAGCAAGAGAAGTAAGAGATACATCTCTTAAGGTTCCTCATGGTGAATATGGTATCGTTGTAGATGCTAAGGTATTTACAAGAGAAAATGGTGATGAGTTAGCTCCTGGTGTTAATCAGACAGTTCGTATCTACATCGCACAGAAGAGAAAGATTTCTGTTGGTGATAAGATGGCTGGACGTCATGGTAACAAGGGTGTCGTTTCGAGAATATTACCGGTAGAAGATATGCCATTCTTACCAAACGGCCGACCACTTGATATCGTGCTTAACCCATTAGGTGTGCCATCACGTATGAACATTGGACAGGTGTTAGAGATTCATTTAAGTCTTGCAGCTAAGGCATTAGGCTTTAACATTTCAACACCGGTATTCGATGGCGCTAAAGAAAATGATATTATGGATACTCTTGACATGGCTAACGATTACGTTAACACAACATGGGAAGAGTTTGAAGCTAAATATAAAGACACAGTTGATCCTGAAATTATGCAGTATTTGTATGATAACAGAGCACATCGTGAAGAGTGGAAAGGCGTTCCAATCTCAAGAGATGGTAAAGTACAGTTAAGAGATGGACGTACAGGTGAATTCTTCGATGGTAAAGTTACAATCGGACATATGCACTACTTAAAACTTCACCACTTAGTAGACGATAAGATTCATGCTCGTTCAACAGGTCCTTACTCACTTGTTACACAGCAGCCACTTGGTGGTAAAGCACAGTTCGGTGGACAGCGTTTCGGTGAAATGGAAGTTTGGGCACTTGAAGCATATGGTGCATCTTACACACTTCAGGAGATACTTACAGTTAAGTCCGATGACGTTGTAGGTCGTGTTAAGACATACGAAGCAATTATTAAAGGTCTTAATATTCCTGAACCTGGTATTCCAGAGTCATTCAAGGTATTATTAAAAGAACTTCAGTCATTAGCACTTGATGTTAAGGTTCTCAGAGAAGACAATACAGAAGTTGAGATGAAAGAAAACGTTGATGAAGCAAGTATTTCATACAATTCAGTTATGTCTGATGATAACAGAAATTACAATCAGGGAAATGAAGATTTCGCTAAAATGGGTTATCAGGAACAGAGAATCGGTGATGACGGAATTGAAGATGTCGAAGCAGAAGCAAATGAAGATATTATGGTAGAAGAATCAGATGATGATTCTTATGATGCAGAATAGAAGGGAGTGTCTTAGATGCCTGAAACAAATAAAGATACGTATCAGCAAATGACATTTGACAAAATCAGAATTGGTCTTGCATCTCCTGAGAAAATCAGAGAATGGTCTAGAGGAGAAGTTAAGAAACCTGAGACAATTAACTACAGAACATTAAAGCCTGAAAGAGATGGTTTGTTCTGCGAGAAAATATTCGGACCAAGCAAAGACTGGGAATGTCATTGTGGTAAATATAAGAAAATCAGATATAAAGGTGTTATTTGTGACAGATGTGGTGTCGAGGTAACAAAGGCAAGTGTTCGTAGAGAACGTATGGGTTCTATCGAATTAGCCGCACCTGTATCACATATATGGTATTTTAAAGGTATTCCTAGCAGAATGGGACTTATCCTTGATTTATCGCCAAGAGTACTTGAGAAAGTTTTATATTTTGCATCATATATCGTACTTGATGCAGGCGAAACTGAATTAATGTACAAACAGGTTCTCTCAGAGAAAGAATATAGAGAAGCATATGATAAATATGGTGACACATTCAGAGTAGGTATGGGAGCTGAAGCAATTGATGAATTGCTTTCAGTAATCGACCTTGAGAAAGAGTCAGAAGAGCTTAAGGCAGCTTTAAATGAATCTTCAGGACAGAAGAGAGCCAAGATTATTAAGAGACTTGAAGTAGTTGAAGCATTCAGAGCATCAGGTAACAAACCTGAATGGATGATTTTAAAAGTTATTCCTGTAATTCCACCGGATTTACGTCCTATGGTACAGCTTGATGGTGGTCGTTTCGCTACATCAGACTTAAATGATTTATACAGAAGAATTATTAATAGAAATAACCGTCTTGAGAGACTTCTTGAATTAGGAGCTCCAGAGATTATCGTTAGAAATGAAAAGAGAATGTTACAGGAAGCTGTAGATGCATTAATCGATAATGGTCGTCGTGGTCGTCCTGTTACAGGTCCTGGTAACAGAGCATTAAAATCTCTTTCAGATATGTTAAAAGGTAAACAGGGACGTTTCCGTCAGAACCTCCTTGGTAAGCGTGTTGACTACTCAGGACGTTCAGTTATCGTAGTAGGACCTGAACTTAAGATTTACCAGTGTGGTCTTCCTAAGGAAATGGCAATCGAATTATTCAAACCATTTGTAATCCGTCAGTTAACAGCTAACGGAACAGCACATAACGTTAAGAGTGCTAAGAAGATGGTTGAGAGACTCCAGACAGAAGTTTGGGACGTATTAGAGGATGTTATTAAAGAACATCCTGTAATGCTTAACAGAGCGCCTACACTTCACAGACTTGGTATTCAGGCATTTGAACCAATTCTTGTAGAGGGTAAAGCTATTAAGCTTCATCCACTTGTTTGTACAGCGTTCAACGCCGATTTCGATGGTGACCAGATGGCTGTGCATCTTCCATTATCAGTAGAGGCACAGGCAGAATGTAGATTCTTACTTTTATCACCAAATAACCTCTTAAAACCATCTGATGGTGGCCCTGTTGCAGTTCCATCACAGGATATGGTACTTGGTATCTACTATTTAACACAGGAGAGACCTGGTGCAAAAGGTGAAGGTAAGATATTCAAGAGCATTAATGAAGCAATACTTGCATATGAGAATGGTGCAATAACACTTCATGCTAAGATATTTATAAGAGTTACAAGAACAACTCCTGATGGAGAAGAGATAACAGGTATTATTAATACTACACTTGGTAGATGTATTTTCAACGAAATACTTCCACAGGATTTAGGATTAACAAAGAGAGAGTCTAAAGAAGATTATCTTAAACTTGAAGTTGATTATCTTGTTAAGAAGAAAGAATTAAAAGGTATCCTTGAAAAAGTTATCAATATTCATGGTGCTACAAAGACAGCAGAGGTACTTGATGACATCAAAGCAATGGGTTATAAGTATTCAACAAGAGCTGCAATGACAGTTTCAATTTCAGATATGACTATTCCTAAGGAGAAAGCTCCACTTCTTAAAGAAGCAGAGGAAACAGTTGAGAAAATTACTAAGAACTTCCGTCGTGGTTTCATTACAGACGAAGAAAGATATAAAGAAGTAATCAAGACATGGCAGACAGCCGATGATAAGATTCAGAAAGCCCTTATGGCAGGTCTTGATGATTATAATAACATTTATATGATGGCTGACTCAGGTGCCCGTGGTTCTGATAAGCAGATTAAACAGTTAGCAGGTATGCGTGGTCTTATGGCTGATACAACAGGTAAGACAATCGAATTGCCTATCACATCTAACTTCCGTGAAGGTCTTGACGTTTTGGAATACTTCATCTCAGCACATGGTGCCAGAAAAGGTCTTTCAGATACAGCTCTTCGTACAGCCGATTCAGGATACTTAACAAGACGTCTTGTTGATGTATCACAGGATTTAATTATCAGAGAAGTTGACTGTTGCGAGGGTAAAGACATTCCTTATATGGAAATCACAGGTTTCCAGGAGGGAGCAGAAGTCACAGAGAGTCTTGAAGAAAGAATTACAGGACGTTATGCAGCAGAGACAATTACAGATGCAGAAGGCAATGTAATCGTTAAAGCTAATCATATGATTACACCTAAGCGTGCAGCTAAGGTTGTAGCAACAGGCAGAGAATCAGTTAAGATTCGTACAATTTTAACATGTAAATGCCACATCGGTGTATGTGCTAAATGTTATGGTGCAAATATGGCTACAGGTCAGGCAGTACAGGTTGGTGAAGCTGTTGGTATTATCGCAGCACAGTCAATCGGTGAACCTGGTACACAGCTTACAATGCGTACTTTCCATACAGGTGGTGTTGCCGGTGGAGATATTACACAGGGTCTTCCTCGTGTCGAGGAATTATTTGAAGCCAGAAAACCAAAGGGGCTTGCAATTATCGCAGAATTTGGTGGTAAGGTTGAAGTTAAAGACACTAAGAAGAAACGTGAAATCATCATTACAAATGAAGAAACAGGCGAACAGAAAGCATATCTTATACCTTATGGTTCAAGAATTAAAGCACGTATCCAGGACGGCGTAGTTCTTGAAGCAGGTGATGAACTTACAGAAGGTAGTGTAAACCCACACGATATCTTAAGAATTAAAGGTGTTCGTGCCGTTCAGGATTATATGATTCGTGAAGTTCAGAGAGTTTACAGACTTCAGGGTGTTGAGATTAATGATAAACATATTGAAGTTATTGTTAGACAGATGCTTAAGAAGATTAGAGTTGAATCAAATGGAGACAGTGATTTCTTACCAGGCTCACAGGTTGACGTATTAGACTTCAATGAAGTTAACGAGAAACTTATTGCAGAGGGTAAGACACCGGCAGAGGGTAAACAAGTAATGCTTGGTATTACTAAAGCTTCTCTTGCTACAAACTCATTCTTATCAGCAGCTTCATTCCAGGAGACAACAAAAGTTCTTACAGAAGCAGCAATTAATGGTAAGGAAGATCCACTTATTGGTCTTAAGGAAAATGTTATCATTGGTAAACTTATTCCAGCCGGAACAGGTATGAAGAGATACAGAACTGTTAAACTTGATACAGATATGAGCGAAATCAATGTGTCAGAAGATGATGATATAATATTATCAGAAGATGACGATATTGTTATCTCAGAAGATAATGATGAAATCAATGTATCAGAAACAGATGAAATAAGTGTTTCAGAAGATGATACAGAAAATGCAGAAGATACAGTAGAAGTTACAGAAGAATAGAATACTGTATGTAAAATAAATATATAAATATTATTTATAAATATAGCCCACAAAAGTCGGAGAATATCAGACATTTGTGGGCTATAAGTTTATCCAAATAAAAACAAATATATAATAATGGAATTATAGGACAAAACGTTTAATGACCGGGATTAGTAATTAACACGTTTTGTCCTATAACTCATAAATCTAAATTAAGATGAATAGATTCTATAATTCTAATAAGCATTATCAAGTATTTCAAGTATATCTTCTAATGATAATGGGAAATATGAATGCGGATATAAAATGTTTAGAATCAATGTCGGAATGTGGTTTGTCAATGACAATTAGAGAATATCTGCTATTATGTACAGTAATTAGAATTATCGCAGCCATACTATTTAGTATCATCGTAGTCTGTGTTACTGTATTTGTTAAGAATACCATGGCTGATTATGTAGTAGCAGTAGCAGTTGTATATTTACCATATTTATTATATGATTCAGTTGGAAAATTCATAAATCAAATATCTTTATGTAAAGGCTTTGGTGTATACAAAGGATTCAGCATGCCACAGAAGGTACTTGGTGTACATGGAATGATTATATGGTCGATATTGTATGTTGTTACTGATATAATTATTTTAACTGTATTAAGAAAGAAAAAATTTGAAAATTAATATATTGAGTAAAATGTTTATTTTATGTATTCTTATAATAGAATATAGCAATCTGGGTTCTGTCCCTGAGATTAAGCTTTTCTAAGATAACACTGATATAATTACGGATTGTTCCTTCACTTAGGAACAGAATATCAGATATTTCTTTATTGCTTAAGCCATCGGCGATTTTAGTAACGACTTCGGCTTCACGTTCAGTAAGTCCATAGCATGAGAAATCAGGGGCAGAAGATGAATAAATATCAGGCAATTTACTGATAATTTCATCTCCAAATACACGCTGTCCATTCATAACCGCAATAATTGATGGTACAATACTGTCAAAATTCTGTTTCAGGAGATACCCCTTTGCACCTAGGCGTAAAGCCCTTGCGATGTACTCTTCATCGGCAAATGTTGTCAGAAACAGTATTTTTGCATCTTTATCATTTTTTAGAATTTCATCAGCGGCATCTAATCCGGTAAAATCTCCCATTCTTATATCCATTAATATTACATCAGGCTTATGCGTTCTGTATAGATTTACTGCATCATGACCATTATTCCCGGTAGCAATCACATTAATATTATCACTTGCGTTAACAATGAGATTAAGCGCCTGACAAACAAGATTATCATCATCTACAATAATAAGATTAAATTCTTTTGACATATTGCCTCATTTCCGGGCGATAAGTCGCCCTGTCTAAATTAGTTTTTATTATCAATTGGAAATGTAATATATATACGATAACCATCGGTCTTGGTAATATTTATCGTTCCATTCAGTGATGAGATTCTATCATAAATGCTTATAGTTCCCATTCCCTGGCTCCTTTTAGTCTGAGTAGCATTTATGTTCGTTCCGTTATCGTGAATATCTATTTTATAAAAAGCAGGGTTCTGGGTAATTGATATTTTAACCAGAGTTGCATTCGAATGTTTAATTATATTAGTCAGGGCTTCCTTTATGATAAATATAATTGCATACTTTGCCTTAATTGAGAAGTCGTCCTGAATATCATAATTATATTCAATTTTACAGAAATCAAAGCCGTCCGTCAATTCCTTTAATTTTAAATTCAAATCAATAGATTCGTTATGAATATTATGTATACTTGAACGGATGCTGTTCATTCCGTCAGTAAGCGTCTTATTAATATTCTGAAGATACTCTTTAGTTGTCTCATCTTTAGTAATAGAAGTTAATGCCGCAATCTGAAGAATTGAGCTTGATAGTATATGACCTACCGAGTCGTGTATCTCTCTGGCAATTCGGTTTCTTTCGTTAAGAGTTGCATTTGTAATCTCATAGTCCTGTTTCTCAAGCAATTCATGATTAATCACATTAAGTTTTGAACAATTAGTATCCAGACTCTCTCTGACTTTCTGGAAATGTTCACGCTCAACTAAGTATTTGCCCGTCCTGTATTTTAATATGTAGGACATAACTATTATAAATATAAGAATAACCATTTTAAATATACCTATATCAGAGTGGTTATAGTTATAGCTGAATACACCACAGTACAGCAGACACACATACATATAAGGTGTATTAAAGAAGCTGTATAGAATAAGTGGCGAATAAAACATAAGTTGTGGATATACAAGCGATAATCCACAGAAGGCGAAATATATTAATAGCCTTATCAGAAATTTATCAAAATAAATCGACAGACATACCAAAATTATTGCAATACAGATAGGAATGATTGCAGTTGCACTATAAGATACTGTCAGCATAAGAATTGTTGAGCAGAAAAATAAAATTATATAATCTATTAATATTTCCAAATGCAATCACCTCCATGTAGATTTACTGCACCCAGACTTCGCAGATACATAATAAAATTATATTATCTGTGACAAGTAAATTTGCATATATAAATGAGGACGGCATTTACACGCACTAGATTAAGGAATTATGAGAGTGTGTGTCATAGACGGACATCTCGGCTTAACTGTATGTCTGTTGAATGTACACAAAATTAGAGCCGAAAAATAATATCTTACAAATTCACGCAATTTCTACAAGGGGTTACAATATTTATATATGTCAAATTTACTTTAACAGATGAATATAAATAAAATTTGTATCTGCGAAGTCTCTGGGTTTATTAAATGCTACATTTATTATAGCATAGATATATTCATTTCGTAAATGTGACAAATGTCATTGCAAAATATTTGAATATATTTCAAAAGTCACTATAAAAAGTCTAAATAAACATTTATAATAATGAACATAGATTAAAGATTTTATTTTCGCACAGCTAAATGTGTCGCAGGTGCCACATTTAGCCTCTATCGCAGAGCTAATCTTATATTTGGCTCGCGATTCCTTCGTCACTTTGTGCCTGCAGAATGGAGATTAATATGAGTAAAGTTGTAGAAATTGACGGATTATTGAAAGAATATGGTGAATTAACAGCGGTTAACAGAATAAATTTAGAGATAGAAGAAGGCGAGGTATTTGGATTGCTCGGACCGAATGGTTCAGGCAAGACCACGACCATTAGCTGTATGCTTTCCCTGATTCCATATGATAAAGGAAGTATTAAGATATTTGGTAAAAATATGGATATGAAAGCATATGACATTAAGAAAGATATTGGAATCGTGCTGCAGGACGTGGCAGTTTTCGAAGAACTTACGGTAGAAGAAAATATAATGTATTTTTGCAGTCTGTACATACCGGATAAGAAGCTTTGCAAGCAATATGTAGAAGAGGCTATGGAGTTTGTAGGAATACAGGATTTTAGAAAGTTCCGACCTAAGAAATTATCGGGTGGTCTGCTTAGAAGATTAAATATTGCCTGCGGAATCGCACATAAGCCAAAGTTCATAATAATGGACGAACCTACAGTCGCAGTTGACCCTCAGAGTAGAAATAACATTTTAGAGGGAATAGAGAAGTTAAATAAGCAAGGTGCAACAATTCTCTATACATCACATTATATGGATGAGATAGAACAGATTTGCAGCAGGGTTGCGATAATGGATAAAGGTAAAATTATTGCAGAGGGAACTAAGGAAGAGATAAAAGATATGATTGGTGTTGAAGAGAAAATAGAGATTGTATTATCTGAGATTCCTGACAGCCTTGTAAAACGTATTAATGAAAACAGCAATATAAAGGAATGTATAGTTCAGGGCAATAGCATAAAGATTGTATCTAAAAAGGGTAAACACAGCCTTAATACAATTGTTAATTATATTCAGGAAGCCAATGTAAAGATTAGAAATCTTACTTCAAAGGAACCTAGTCTTAATGACGTATTCTTAGAAATTACGGGTAAGGAGTTGAGAGACAATGTTTAGTCAGATGATAAAATACAGATTTTTATGCCAGTTAAGGTCTAAGGAAAGTATATTCTGGTTATTGTTTTTCCCTATGATATTATCGGTAATGTTTTATGCAGGCTTACGAGATGTTACAAGTGGAGAAAAGTTTGAAGCTGTGGATATTGCTGTCGTAGATGATGCAGAATTTGAGAAAGAAAAGGTTATGGCATCAATTATTGAAAATGTATCTGCTGATAATAAAGAAAGCGTGGGCAGTGATAAGATATTTGTTACACAGTATGTAAGTAAGGAAGAAGCAGAGAAGTTATTAGATGATAGCAAGGTATCGGCATATATATATTTTAATGGCGAATGTAATGTCGTATTTAAGAAAAATGGCACAGAACAGACAATAGTTAAGAAATTCTTCGACATTGCCATACAGAAAGAGAAGTTATTTACGGAAGTTGCTAAGGAGAATGATGGAAATGTTCCACAAAATCTGTTAGAAACGATAAATGATTCCACAAGTTATATTAAAGATGTCAGCAATAAAAGAGGCAAGGCAGATACAGTTTTGCAAAACTTCTATTCAATACTTGGAATGGTATGTATGTATGGTGCGGCAACAGGTTGTATTGCGATGAATTATTTACAGACTAACCAGTCAGCACTTGCTAAGAGAAATACTGTAGCACCTGTAAGTAAAATGAAACAGTTATTGAGTTATTTCTTGGTAGATATGTTAATGAATGACGTAATAGTATTACTTGTTCTTGCATTTATCAGATTTGCACTTGGAATAGACTTCGGTAACCGTACCGGATTAATTATATTTACAACGATTGTCGGTGGAACAATGGGACTTAGCTTTGGTTATTTCTTCGCATCGATAACGAAAAAAAGTGTTGAATTTAAGAATAATATGGTAATTGGTATATCGATGATATGTTCATTCCTTGCGGGAATGATGAGCAATGAAGTTCAGTATTTTGTAAAACAGCACGCTTACATAATTGACAGAATTAACCCGGTTAACTTAATTACTGAAAGCTACTACAAATTATACTATTATACAGATTTATCAAAATACTATGAAAACATTATTATATTGATAATTATGACAGTGTTATTTGCTATTGGAACGATTACGGTTCTGACAGTCCAGGATAAGAAAATGATGCGAGAAAGTAGAGGATAGTGCGAAAAGTAATGCCGATGCGATTACCTTTCGCACAGCTAAATGTGACTTAGGCATCACATTTAGCACTTATGGCAAGTCAGAAATCGCCTATGCGAATTTCTGACTGCCTCTTCGCAACAAGTTGCAAAGAAATGAGGATAGTGCGAAAAGTAATGCTGATGCGATTACTTTTCGCACAGCTAAATGTGTCGCAGACGTCACATTTAGCTTCTATCGCAGAGCAAAATTTGAAATTTTGCTCGCGGTTCCTCCGACGTAAACGTCTGCGGAATGGAGTTTGTATTATGTCTTTTAAATCATTCATAAAAATATTTAAAACCAAGATACCGCTTATTGCTATGTATGTAGGAATATTTCTGATGATTTCCTTAATTAATACACAGGTAGGCAGTAATAATAAAAGTACAGGTTATGTAAATGAGAATATAAAAGTTGCAGTTATTGATAATGATAACAGCGAGTTATCAAAAGGATTAACCACATTTTTGAAAGAAAATATGAAAGCCGTAGATATAATTGAGACGGAAGAGGGTATGGAAGATGCATTATTTGAAAGAGTTGCGGAGTACATTGTAATCATTCCAAAAAATTATGAAAATGATTTAATGGCTGGCAAGAATGTTTCGTTGGAGAGCAAAAAAGTACCTGATGCATATAGTGCAGTTTATGCTGAGAATCTTATAAATCAATATATGACTACATATAAGACATATTATGTACAATATGGTTCTGAAAAAAGTATTGGTGAAATTATAAACAAGACAAATGATAGCATGAAGAGTCATATTAATGTGGAAATGAAGAATAATAATAAAGCCAGTGGAACTAACCGTATTGAAAATAATTTTAATTTCGGCGCATATGTTATATTAGCCTGCATAATATGGGGCGTTGCAGAAGTGTTGTCTACATTTTTCAGAAAAAATATTGCTGACCGAATAAATGTGTCACCTGTAAGTAACACTAAGAAGAATTTAAGTCTTGTATGCTATAGCCTGTTCTATATGATTATCGTATATTTTATAAACGTTATTATAGACATAGCCATATTTAGAGGAGAAATGTTTAATAAGATAAATATTATGCGACTGGGTAATATGTTATGTCTGGCTATGGTGGCAGCAGGAATAGGCTTCCTTATCAGTACAACAATCAAATCAAAAGGCGGAAGAGCAGCGGCAATTAACGTGGTTGCATTAGGATTCAGCTTTATATCAGGTGCATTTGTACCTGTTGAATATATAAGTGACGGTGTTATTAAGGTTGCAGAATTCTTACCGGTATATTGGTATATTAAAGCTAACAGATGTATTTCTGAAATGTTTGAGACAGGAATTGGCAGTAATATGGGAGAACTTATGGAATGTATTGGTATACAATTGTTATTCTTCCTTGCCATAGTATCAGTAAGTATGGTAATAAGAAAACGTTATACTAGACAAATAACCGGATAAAATGCTATTATATAGGTAGAAATATATACCTGTACGGGCAGACTTTATTCTATAGGAATTCAGAATCTGCGGAATGGAGAAAAAAGTGAGAATCAAAAGAAGTAGTGGATTATTTGGTTTATGTATTATAGCAATTTGTTTTGTAATGTTTATGAATAAGGAAATATATGCAGAACAGGGAGACTATATGCTAAAGGTAAATGTTGCTTCAGGCTGCATTACAGTATATGAGAAAGGAGGTAATGGAGAATACAATGTGGCAGTTAAGGCATTTAGCTGTTCGACAGATGATACGATTGTGAAACTTGATGAGACATATACGATTGCAGGACAACAGGAATGGAAGAAGATGAGTGATGGTACATATTCGCAATATGCTATGGAATTATCAAATGGTATATCGATATGTTCAAGCTCATATACGGCAGAGAGCAAAGACACTCTTGATATGGCGAGATTCAATGGAATAGGAAGTGAGAAATCCGTAGAAAATGTCTGGCTGTGTGCATCTGATGCAAAATGGATATATGAGAATTGTAAAATAGGCAATACAGTTGTATTCTATAGTGAAGTAAATAATCCGGGACCATTAGGCAAACCGGAAACAATTAAGTTAAACAGCCAGAGCAAATTCACTAATTGGGACCCTACAGACAGTGATGATAATAACCCATGGAAGAACAGTTCAGCAAGAATAGAGGGCGTAAAGGATATTGAGATTACAGCAGGCGAGCAGGTAGATTTATTTCAGAATATAAAAGGTTATGATATATGTGGAAATGACGTAACTAAGAATATAATTATTATGGGTAGTTACGACTTTAATAAAGAGGGTACATATACAATTATGTATTATCTTAAAGATGCAACAGGTTCACAGGTTAATAAATCAGCTAATCTTATTGTGAAGAAAGGCAAAAATACACAATCAGGGCTGACAGATACGAATAATACCGCAACTGCATCAGAGATTGGTGGAGAAAAGAGTAACGGTGAGAAAATGAGAATTCTTATTGGAATCGGAATTGCGGCATTCGTTGTAGCATTTGGAATAATCAGGTATACAAAGAGGTAATGTAGATTTGTAGGTTTGTCAAACATATGTTACACAGAGCTCAGATAATCCTTTAATACCTGATTGGGTGTTTTCCAACCTAAAGGATGCATGGGAAAGTTGTTGTAATCCCTGCGATTATACACTTTCAACTGCTTGGCAAAGTCCTCAAAGGAATAAAAAGTATGCGTTGTATAAAAACGCTCATTATCCTTTCGATGACTTCTTTCAACTTTTCCGTTATGCCGTGGTGTAAAAGGACGTATGACCTTATGACGAATCCCATGCTGCTCCAAATGCACCTGAAACAGTGTAGGTTTGTCACGGTGGGAGGTAAAGCGATTGGTAAACTCTGTTCCGTTATCAGTCTGAATACATTTAATGGATAATGGAAATGCTTTTACAAGGTGTTCTATAAACATAGCAGAAGAATATGTGTTGTGTTCCTCAAAAGCTTCCACAAAACGCCACCTGGAATACTCATCAATGGCAGTATACTGAAAGAACTGTTTGCCAATAACCTTGGAGTTTTTGAGACACACGGAAGGAACAAATTTTACATCAACCTGTATACGCTGTCCCGGATAATCCATCTGTTCGTAAGGTTTTGGAATATATTTTGGATTAGGCGGATGAACAGCCATAATTCCCTGTTTACGGAGAAATCTATATAGACCGGGAATGGAACGTGAGTAACCACGCTGCCTGAGTTTGACCCAAAAGACAACAAGACCAGCATCCGGGTTGCGTCTGCGCATATCAAAGATAAGCTTATAATCCTACACAGGTATACAAAGAGGTAATGTAGATTAGTGTTGACAGCTATAATTTTTAAATGTTATACTAAGATATACTTATATAGATGTAGCTGTTAGAGTTTAATAACGAATGATAAATGAGAAGTTATATTGTGATTTGTATAAAGAGATTATATAATGTTAAACATTGTGCTTTTATAAAATAAAAATATTGTGGAAAGAGAGGCTTTTAATTTAAAATATAAATAGTGAGGGTTAAATCTATATAGGATGTAGAATTTAATGGTTTTATTAAAAGAAAGAGGTATTGCTTATGAGAAAAAAGATAGTATGTTGTATTGTAGCAATAATGATTAGCTCTTGTATATCAGCGGAGCAAACACATGTTACAGTTATGGCAAATGAAATGGAAACACGACAGGAGATAAATGCTGCGAAAGATGAAAATGAAATTGAAAGCGAGTTTCAGGAATATATAATAGGTGTAATTAATAAAATAGGAAAAAATGTTGACGATTCAACATTGTGGATAAAAAAATTAGATATTTTGATATCAGATTATAGTGTGATATCAAAACTAGATGATGTGAATATTGAAAAAGTAGATGAGTATATAGAAAGATATTCATCTCATTTAGAAAATTTATCTATATGGTCTCTTAAACATGTTGGAGTAGCAGTAGATTCAGGAATTTCAGAAAAAGAAATAATTGAAAAATTAAAAGAAAATTATCAGAATATAATTGATAGTGGATATATTGAAAAAGATGTTTTAGATTATTATATCAATTCATATGCATCGGATACAACAAAGATAAAGACTGTTGAAACAAAAGCGAAACGAGTTGTAAATCAAAGAAGTGTAAAAGTAGCATATACATATGTTAGTAGTAAGGCAGTTGCTTATGCAAAAACATATGGAATAAATTCAAATAAGAATTTTCCAGTGTGGAGTAATGGGGATTGTGCAAATTTTGTATCACAGTGTTTAAATGCAGGTGGAATGAAAATGGTAAATGATGGTAGTGCAACATCGACAAATAGCTGGTATTCATATGGAACAGTTGCAAATACATTAAATGTATCTAGTACATGGCGTGGTGCAAATATGTTTAGGTGGTATTGGATAGATAGGGCTAAGGCAACATATAGATTATATAATAGCAAAGATGTGTATTCGAAAGCAACCTTTGGAGATGTTATTTCGCTATGCAATACTGATGGTACTGCATACCATACAATGATAGTTGTAGGTAGGGACACAAAAAGCCAGGAATTAATACTTGCAGCACATACAGGAAATACTGTGAGTGCTAAATTAAGTGATAAGATGAGTGCAGCTAAATGTAACTCCGTTATATTATATAAGTTCAAATAAGGAGGTTTATTTATGAAAAAACAGATTTTAGCAGTAGGAGCAATTTGCTGTGTGCTTATGTTTAGTGCATGTTCAGGCAAATCATCAGAGGGCAATGACAAAAATAAAAATGATAATGCAGTTGACAATACGATAGAAAGCAATTCGGCAAATGAAGATAAAGATGTAAAGAACGATGAAAATGGTAAAGAAGATAAGAATGAAGATGCTGATAGTGCAAAGGTTACACTTAATAAAGCTTCAGGAGATATGAGTAATTATATAGAAGCAATTGATAATTATTTTGAAAGTATTGATACTACATCTGCAAAAGATGGGAAATTAATAGCTGCTCCGGTTATTTATTATGTTGATAAAACAGATGAAGCGGATATAAAGCTGTATGGTAACTTTTATATAGAACATTATGCTATATCAGATAATCAGTTAATTGCAAGAGGCGGTGAAGCTAAGCAAGGAGTCTGCCATATCAGTAAACAGAATGGCGGATACACTGTAACTAAATTAGAAGAAGCAGAAGATGGTTCTTATTATGCAGAAAGTATTTCCAAATTCACATCAGATGTCAAAGCAGATTTAAAACCATCATTAGAAGAATTATATTCAGATAATGAAATCACAAGTAAGGCATTAGAATATACAAAGAATGTGCTTATATACCGTTATGCGGCAGAAAATGGCTTAGATACAAGTAAATATACTGACTCATCGCAGAATGTTGTTAATTTAACCAAGGTTCGAAATATTAAATATAATGGCAATATTTATACTGAAATCGGACAAACTTCATATGATAATTCAAATAGTAATGAAGTTATAGAGATTGATAATGTTGTAACAGATATAAATAATTGTCAGGAAGAAAATGCATCCGATTTTGGTAAATGCAGTATAAAAGCAGGGGCAGACGGTCAGATATTATTAAAGAGCGATGATGGCTATAGAATATTTGAAAAGTAATGCAAAATAAAAAGGCTGAAAGTCAGGGTAGAAATAAGTTTAAGTTAAATAAAGCTGAAAGTAGAGACTGAGATAGGCAAATTAAATAAAGCTGGAAGCTTAAGTAAAAATAAGCTGAAATAAAAAGAAATTTTTCAAAATATACCTTGACATTATAAAATTACATAGATATAATGAAAAAGCGTGCATACGGGACGACTATGTTCTGATTAAGAAAATTCTTTTAGGATATAATTAATCAATATGAACATAAGATACCATAATTTGTACGCTTTAGCCTTGTATAAGGCTTAGGCATAGATAAAATCTATAAACAATATTCTAATCAGGAGGTGAAAATAATGCCTACATTTAACCAGTTAGTAAGAAAAGGAAGACAGACAGCTGAAAAAAAATCAACTGCACCAGCTCTTTTAAAGGGTTACAACTCATTACAGAAGAAAGCTACAGATACAGCTTCTCCACAGAAGAGAGGTGTTTGTACAGCAGTTAAAACAGCTACTCCTAAAAAGCCTAACTCAGCTCTTAGAAAGATTGCCAGAGTTCGTCTTTCTAATGGTATCGAAGTAACAAGCTACATCCCAGGTGAAGGTCACAACCTTCAGGAACATAGTGTTGTTCTTATCCGTGGTGGTAGAGTAAAGGATTTACCAGGTACAAGATATCATATCGTAAGAGGAACACTTGATACAGCAGGTGTTGCTAAGAGACGCCAGGCTCGTTCTAAATATGGTGCTAAGAGACCAAAGGACGCAAAATAGGAATAATCACAGGTTGAATGAATTTAGTGCCGGGAATTAGAAATATTGTTTATATGTTCGACATATATGTAATTTGAATTACAGCAATACACTTTTTACCGCACGAAACACAACAAAAGTGAGTACCGATGAATTAAACAAAAAGGCAGTCAGAGAGACTGACCAACATATTTAAGGAGGGAAGAACCGTGCCACGTAAAGGACATACTCAAAAAAGAGACGTATTAGCAGATCCATTATACAACAATAAAGTGGTTACTAAACTTATCAACAACATTATGTTAGATGGTAAGAAAGGTGTAGCTCAGAAAATAGTATATGGTGCATTTGCACAGGTAGAAGAAAAATCTGGTAAGCCAGCACTTGAAGTATTCGAGGAGGCTATGAACAACATCATGCCACTTCTTGAAGTAAAAGCAAGACGTATTGGTGGTGCAACATACCAGGTACCTATCGAAGTTAGACCTGACAGAAGACAGGCATTAGCACTTCGCTGGATTACATTGTTCTCACGTAAGAGAGGCGAAAAAACAATGGAAGACAGATTAGCAGGTGAAATTCTTGATGCAGCAAATAACACAGGCGCATCAGTTAAGAAAAAAGAAGATATGCACAAAATGGCAGAAGCAAACAAAGCATTTGCTCATTACAGATTCTAATTATAGAATTAAAGACATTTTTGCAGCATAGGATTATTTAAGGAGGAAGAACCTTGGCTGGAAGAGAATATCCATTAGAGAGAACTAGAAATATAGGTATTATGGCTCATATCGATGCTGGTAAAACAACATTAACAGAGCGTATACTTTATTATACTGGTGTAAATCATAAAATCGGTGATACACACGAAGGTACTGCAACTATGGACTGGATGGCCCAGGAGCAGGAAAGAGGTATCACAATTACTTCCGCAGCAACAACTTGCCATTGGACACTTGAAGAAAATGGTAAGAAAAAAGTAGGTGCTCCGGAACATCGTATTAACATCATTGATACACCGGGACACGTTGACTTCACAGTTGAAGTTGAGCGTTCACTTAGAGTACTTGATGGTGCTGTAGGTGTATTCGATGCCCAGAATGGTGTTGAACCACAGTCAGAAAACGTATGGCGTCAGGCTGATAAGTATGGCGTTCCACGTATGGCTTTCATGAATAAAATGGATAAGCTTGGTGCAGATTTCTTCGGATCATGTGATCAGCTTATTTCAAAACTTGGAAAGAATCCTGTACTTGTACAGATTCCAATCGGTAAAGAAGATTCATTCCAGGGTGTTATTGACTTATTCGAGATGCAGTCATATGTTTTCAATGGCGATAAAGGTGACGATATCGTTATTGGTGAGATTCCTGCAGATCTTAAAGATCAGGCAGAGGAATATCATGATAAACTTATCGAACAGTGTGCAGAACTCGATGAAGAGATTATGGAAAAATATCTTGAGGGAGAAGAACTTTCTATCGCTGAACTTAAAGGCGCTTTAAGAAAGGGAACAATCTCAGGTGAAGCAATTCCTTGTCTTTGCGGAACAGCATATAAGAATAAAGGTGTTCAGAAACTTCTTGATGCTATTATTGAATATATGCCAGCTCCAACAGACGTACCTGATATTACAGGTCAGGACGAAGATGGTAACGAAGTAACAGTTAAATCTTCTGATGATGAGCCATTCTCGGCATTAGCATTCAAGATTATGACTGACCCATTCGTTGGTAAGTTAGCATTCTTCAGAGTTTACTCTGGTACATTAAACTCAGGTTCATATGTACTTAACTCTACAAAGAATAAGAAAGAAAGAGTTGGACGTATCCTTCAGATGCATGCCAACAACAGAAAAGAAATTGATAAGGTTTACTCAGGCGACATAGCTGCAGCAGTAGGTCTTAAGGTTACAACAACAGGTGATACAATCTGTGATGAACAGCATCCTGTAATCTTAGAGTCTATGGAATTCCCAGAACCAGTTATCGAGCTTGCAATCGAGCCTAAGACAAAAGATGCTCAGGGTAAGATGGGTGAAGCTTTAGCAAAACTTGCTGAAGAAGATCCAACATTCAGAGCACATACAGATAAAGAAACAGGACAGACAATCATCGCTGGTATGGGTGAGCTTCACCTTGATATCATCGTTGACAGACTTCTTCGTGAATTTAAAGTAGAAGCTAACGTAGGTGCTCCACAGGTTGCATACAGAGAAGCAATCACAAAGGCAGTTGACGTTGATAGCAAATATGCTAAACAGTCAGGTGGACGTGGTCAGTATGGTCACTGTAAAGTTCACTTCGAGCCAATGGATGCCAACGGAGAAGAATTATTCAAATTCGAATCAACAGTTGTTGGTGGTGCTATTCCTAAGGAATATATCCCAGCAGTTGGAGAGGGTATTGAAGAAGCTACACAGTCTGGTACACTTGCAGGATTCCCTGTTGTTGGTGTACATGCTACAGTTTATGATGGATCTTACCATGAAGTCGATTCATCAGAAATGGCATTCCACATTGCAGGTTCTATGGCATTCAAAGATGCTATGCAGAAAGCTGCTCCAGTAATTCTTGAACCTATTATGAAGGTTGAGGTTACAACACCTGAAGAATATATGGGTAACGTTATCGGTGGTCTTAACTCACGTCGTGGACGTATTGAGAGTATGGAAGACATCAGCGGTGGTAAGATGGTTAAAGCATATGTTCCACTTGCAGAAATGTTCGGATATGCTACAGTTCTTCGTTCAGATACACAGGGACGTGGTAACTACTCAATGTTCTTTGAGAAATATGAACAGGCTCCTAAGAATGTTCAGGATACTATTATTTCATCTAGAGGAAGATAATAGTAAATTGCTAAAATAATGCTTGAAATTATAAGCATTATGCAATATAATTTTAAATAGCCTAGCCCGATAGGGCAAAAATTAAGATTTGTAAGGAGGATTTACGCAAAATGGCTAAAGCTAAATTTGAAAGAACTAAACCACATGCTAATATTGGTACTATCGGTCACGTTGACCATGGTAAAACAACTTTAACAGCAGCTATCACAAAGACACTTGCTGCAAGAGTTGCAGGAAATGCTGCAGTTGATTTCGAGAACATCGATAAAGCTCCAGAAGAAAGAGAAAGAGGTATCACAATCTCTACAGCTCACGTTGAATATGAAACAGAGAAGAGACATTACGCTCACGTTGACTGCCCAGGACATGCTGACTACGTTAAGAACATGATCACTGGTGCTGCTCAGATGGATGGTGCTATCCTCGTTGTTGCTGCTACTGACGGTGTTATGGCTCAGACAAAAGAGCATATCTTACTTTCTCGTCAGGTTGGTGTTCCTTACATCGTTGTATTCATGAACAAATGTGATATGGTTGACGATGCTGAATTACTTGAATTAGTAGAAATGGACATCAGAGACTTATTAAACGAATATGAATTCCCAGGTGATGAAACACCTATTATCCAGGGTTCAGCTCTTAAAGCTCTTGAAGATCCAAACAGCGAATGGGGCGACAAGATCATGGAACTTATGGATGCAGTTGATGCTTGGATTCCAGATCCTCAGAGAGATACAGATAAGCCATTCTTAATGCCAGTAGAAGACGTATTCACAATCACAGGTCGTGGTACAGTTGCTACAGGTAGAGTAGAGAGAGGTGTTCTTCATATCAATGATGAAGTTGAAATCCTTGGTGTTCATGAAGACGTTCGTAAGACTGTTGTAACAGGTATCGAAATGTTCAGAAAACTTCTTGATGAAGCTCAGGCTGGTGATAACATCGGTGCTCTTCTTCGTGGTATTCAGAGAACAGATATCGAAAGAGGACAGGTTATTGCTAAACCAGGTACTGTAACATGTCATAAGAAATTTACAGCTCAGGTTTACGTATTAACAAAAGACGAAGGTGGACGTCATACTCCATTCTTCAACAACTACAGACCACAGTTCTACTTCAGAACAACTGACGTAACTGGTGTTTGTGAATTACCAGAAGGTACAGAAATGTGCATGCCTGGTGATAACGTAGAAATGACAGTTGAACTTATTCACCCAATCGCTATGGAGCAGGGACTTGGTTTCGCTATCCGTGAAGGTGGTAGAACAGTAGGTTCAGGTAAGGTTGCTACAATTATTGAATAATTAAGGTTAAACCTAGTATTTATGGGCATTCCCGGAGTTTTTCGGGAGTGCCTTCTTTACGTTTTTAGAAGGTAAAAAAAGATGAAGTGTCGTCAAAAGTGTCGTCAATTTTGGATGATATAAGATTTTACGAACATAAAAGCTCCGAGACTGTTGAAATCTCGGAGCTTTTATCTTACCATCCTTTAATTGATTTTACTTGTTTAGCACGTTCTGGATCGCGATTGATTTTTAGCTGCGCGTTGATGAATTGGTCAACTTCTGCACGAGCTTCATCAGTTAGTTGATAGTAATTTGTTAAATGAGCATCAACTAAAGGCATATTGTTTTTTCCAAACATTTCCATTAATGGATACAACGTGAACTTAAGATATCGTTTAATTCTGTTTCCATCAAGTACAGAATTAAGACCTTGTGGCAATTCAGGAAGAATAATTTTATTTTCATTATCCCAATCTTCTTTTTTTAAACCAGCATCGGAGCAGATGTCGTCAACATCAATATTCAATACATTAGATATACGCAATGCAAAGTCATAACGTATTCCGGTATCTTTTTGAATAATAGAATATAGTGTTGTTGGACTAATGCTTGTCTCTTTTGCTAATTTTCGAACACTCATACCCTGTTTATCAAGGATTTCTTTTAATCTTTTTCCGTCACCCATATTTAAACTTCCTTTCGTTAAGTATGAATATAATATATCATAATTTACGAAAAAAGTACATAATAAATAAAATAGTTTACGAAAAATATTGACAATACGAAAATCGTACATTATAATACCATCATACCCGTACGAAAATAGTACGCAAGGAGGTGAGAAAGATATGAAATATGAACAGTATTTATACTCAGCAGAAGACTTATGCAAAGTATTAGATTGTTCAATTGCTCATGCTTATAAAGTAATTAGAGAATTAAACAAAGAGCTTAAAGCTAAGGGATACTCTGTTGAGCAGGGAAAAGTTCCAATTAAGTTTTTGGAAGAAAAGTTTTATGGATTAAAAATCAATGCTAAGGAGGACTAAGACTATGGCATTTAAGGAAAGCACAACAGGGAAGTGGACAGCACAGTGGTATGAAACTGATGTCTATGGAAATCGTAAACAGGTTAAAAAGCGTGGTTTTGCTACAAAACGTGAGGCGAAGCAGTATGAAGTAGAGCGCAACTTAAAACAGTCAGGCAGTGTTGATATGAAGCTTAAGGTGTTTGTGGAAAACTATTTTCAGGATAAGGAAAATGAATTGAAGGATCGTTCAAAGAGAAACAAAAGGTATATGATTAACAATTACATTATTCCTTATTTTGGAGATACAAGGATGTCTGATATAACACCGGCGCAGATTATTGCATGGCAGAATGAAATATATTCTAAAGGTTTATCAGAATCTTATATGAGGATGATTCAAAACCAGTTGACTGCATTATTTACGCATGCTTCAAAGGTATATGACTTAAGGAATAATCCATGTAAGAAAGTAAGAAGAATGGGAAAAGACAGTAAGCGTAGCTTGACTTTCTGGACTGTAGATGAGTACAAAACTTTTATTTCTTCTATTGATAGAGACGATAAGTATTTTGTTATATTTGAAATTCTGTTTTGGACAGGTATGAGAATCGGTGAACTTTTAGCATTAACAAAAGCTGATATTGATTTCTACAACGACAGAATTAATATTGATAAGACTTATCACAGAGAGGGCGGTAAAGATATTGTTACCAGTCCTAAGACGGAGCAGTCTATTAGAACTGTTGAAATTCCAAAGTTTCTGAAAGAAGAAATTAAAGCATATACGGACAGTCTTTATGGATTACCGGAGCATGCAAGATTGTTTCCGGTTGTGCGCGAAGCAGTTCAGCATAAAATGCAGAGAGAAGTTGCAAAAACAGGTGTGCGCTCAATTAGAGTACACGATTTGCGTCACAGTCATATAGCATACCTTATTAATCAGGGAATTGAACCTTTATTAATTAAAGAGAGAGTTGGACATAAGGATATAGGAATAACATTGAATACGTACGGGCATTTATATCCAAACAAAGCCAGAAGTGTGGCAGATATGTTAGACAACAACAATTAATCTTTTTAGTAAAGGGATATCAATATGATGATTAATTATTTTGAACAATTGAATAAAGAAAAAAGTCTTAAGCTGCGAACTTAAGACTTAAGCAACAAGGAAGGTATCCTTGCCATATCTATTACACACTTAGATTATAACAAGGGTTCCTTTCTAAAACAATATTTATTTTAGGAGGGTAAGACTTATGAATGAAAATACTAAAGATATAGCCTCCGTTGCAGATGACACGAAGGCAATTGAGGCTGTTAAGAGCGGTCTTAAGACAACTGAAAAGGGAAACATTAGGCAAACCATTGAAAATGCAATTTATGTGCTTAACAATGATCCAATGCTTAAGGATTCCATTAAGAGAAATGAACTATCCTGCAAGACAGACATCGTTAAAGAGATGAACTGGCGCAGGCGTTCTAAGATATTTACAGATACTGATTTTAATAACATCATGCTTCGAATGGAAAAGAAGTATGGGATTACCAGAGACAAGAATATCAAAAGAGCAATTGACATCGTGGGTAATAACAACCACTACCACCCTATCGTTGATAAATTAGAAAGTCTACAGTGGGATGGAAAAGAAAGACTTAGACGTTTATTCCCCAGATATTTGGGTATTCCTGAATCTGATTATACCTATGAGGCAACCAGACTAATGATGATGGGAGCTGTACACAGAGTATTTTATCCTGGAATTAAGTTTGAATATATGATTTGTCTTGTGGGTGGACAGGGTGTTGGAAAGTCCAGTTTCTTTTCCTTGCTTGCTATGGAAAACGAATGGTTTTCTGATGATATTAGAAAGCTTGATGACGAAAATGTATATAGGAAGATGCAAGGTCATTGGATTATAGAAATGGCAGAAATGCTTGCAACCTGTAACGCAAGAAGCGTGGAAGAAATCAAATCATTCCTTAGTCGTCAGAGCGAAACTTATAAGGTTCCATACGAAACTCATCCGGAAGATAGACCTAGACAGTGTATTTTTGTTGGAACTTCCAACAATGCAGATTTTCTTCCTTTTGACAGATCGGGAAACAGAAGATTTATTCCTTTGTTTGCTGATAGGAGCAAAGCTGAGCACCATCCTATGGATGATGAGGAAGAAACCTTGGCATATGTTGAACAGTGCTGGGCTGAAATCATGGATAAGTTTCATAGAGGTGTAGAAACAAGTCTTGTGTTTGATAAGAGGCTTATGGACGAACTTATTAGAATGCAGAAGATGTGTATGCCTGAAGATACTAAGGTGGGTATGATTGCCAGATTCTTGGATGAGACTAAGGAAGAGTATGTATGCTCTACTATGATTTTTCAGAAAGCTTTTAATCGTGAAGATGAAGCCCCTAAGAATTATGAATCTAGGGAAATTGGTTCCATTATGAGAAATGAGTTTTCAGATGAATGGGAGTCAGTAAGTACTCATAGATTTGAGGAATATGGACCACAGCGTGCATGGAGAAGAAAAAACTATCAAGAGGCTGATGAGGATAAAGATGGTTTTATGCAGCTTTCTGATGATGTGGAGCTGCCTTTTAACTTATGACATGATGACAGCAACTTGTAAACAGTATTTGTAAACAGTTTGTTCTGTAAGTCGTCTTGTAAACGATGTAAACAGTAACAGCGTTAAATGAAACGGACTGTTTACAGAACGATTTGGAGCAATCCCTTTATTTATGGGAGTTTTAGAAAATATGTAAACGAAAAACTGTAAACAGTTATGAGAAAACTAAAAAATAAAGTTTTTTATATTGTGTTTACAGTTTCTGTTTACAGGAAAGGAGAAAGCAATGAGATATGAGAATGTAAAGATAAGTATGGATTTATTTATTAAGATTATCAGATATATCTATATGGACAATTTTGATTTGAAAGATGAGATTGTTGAAGAATTACAGAAAAAACTTGATAAGTTGGAACTGGGTGAAGTTTGCACGAAAATGCATATGTGCAAGGATCCTGTTGAAAAGGAAAAGTATCGACAGAAATTTTGTGATTTAGCAGGTATCCATCCGGACTTTAGATGGTAGTAAATCACTTTGTTTTAAGATTTCTCCCTTATCAACTAAAAGACCGGCAAGTGCCACTTGCCGGTTAATTATTAATAAGTGGGAATTAAAAACTGATGACATGATGTCATCTAAACTTTGGGACACGATGTCCCAAAGTGGAAGTCCACACACACAGAAAAATTTAATGACATGGTGACGCTATTTAACTTGTGGATATGATGTCCAGAAGTTGAAACATAGGTATTAAAGCTATAAGGTCAGGCACTACAAAAGCCCTCGGCGTTTGAGAGCGAAATACACCCATCGCACAAAATACTGACATATTTTATGCTCTTAGGGTTTACATTTCGCGATTGCATCGAGCTTTATATCATACCTACACTACCTACTAATACCTACATGACAGATGACATGATGTCATCAACTTGTGGACGCGACGTCCACAAGTTAGATAAATGAATTACGAAGGAGGAGGTAATTATGGCAAGAAATTCATTTATTCAGATTAGTAAATTACCTAATCTGAAAGGACGTATAGATTACATTACAAATCCAAAAAGACAAGAAAATCTATACGCAACATACAACACTACTGACGAAACATTTTGGGACGAGCTTGCAAAGTGTAATCGTTTAGAATTTAAGAAAAGTGGTAGTGCAGGTAAATGCATTGAAGGACGAGAACTAATCATTGCATTGCCGGAGGCGTACTGTGAGCTTAATAAGCAATGGGTACTGAAGAGTTTTACAGACTTCTTTCAGCACGAATATGGAGTAAACTGCATTGCAGCACTTCATCATAATAAGGCCAAAACAAATCTTCATATCCATCTTATCTTTTCGGAGCGAGAAGAGTTAAAAGACGGTATCGAGAAAATTGCGACCAGGAATATGTTCTATGATGAATCCGGAAGGCACGTCAGAACTAAGAAAGAAATTCTTGATGCAGATGGCAACATCAGAAAAGGCTGCTCCATAATTAAGAAAGGTGAAGTTTATGAGAACAACAGATTTTCTAAAAAGAAACCTGAGTTTAAGTCAAGAACATTTCTTTCAGAAGTTAAGGAAAAGTATACAGAGAAAATGAATCTACTTCTCTCTGATGATGAGAAACTGAAAGTATTCAAGAATGATGGTTTATATCTTCCAACCAAGAAGATTGGAAAGAATAATCCTAAAGCTGATGAGATTGCGGAAGCAAATGAGGCTAGAAAGGAATGGAACAGTTTAGTAGATGAGGCACTATTCTATAAGGTTCCTGCAAAACATATCAAGGTGATTAAGTTTTATAAGATCATTAAGGCGTCAAAGAGACTCAGCAATGTAAAAACAAACTTAATTGATACCAATGCTCTGCCATATAGTTCTTTTATTAAATCTGCCGGAAGTGTTTTCTTGGATGCAGTGGAAAAAGCTATTGAGTTTCTAAAAGGTCTTATCGAGATATTTAAGGCAATCATTGAACCAAAGAAAACTCATGATGAAAAGACTTATAAGCAATACAAAAAGGTATATGTGGTTGTCAATGATTTGATTAGTGAAAGAAATAATCTTTATAGCAAGATTAACTATCTTGAAAATCGATTATCTTCAAAGGATTATAAACTCATTGGTGGAAAGAAACAACTTCAAGGTGATATCATGTCACTGGAAAAGGAATGCGACAGAATTGAGAAGAAAATCAACAAAGTTGTTCGTGAAGTCGGAGAAGATAATGTGGATGATGTTATTAGAAGATTTCGTGATTTGGAAAGAGTTAAAGATGCTTATGAAAGTAATCTAGAACGTCAGAAGGAAGCAAGGATGTTTCTTGCGGAAAATGTTAAGGCGTATATGGAAACTGTCAAAGAAGACAAAGTTGAAGCTCCGGAAAGAGAAAAGAAATATGTTAGAAGCAGATAACTGAAATGCCCTTAACTACGTGGTTAAGGGCATTTTCTTTGTATATTGGTTTAATATTAAAATCCTATACGGATATTTCAAAGGGCTCTAAAAATTTTTCTCCGAAAGATAAGGCATTAACACAAAGGATTGTTGATATTTTTCACTCCTTGTCACACATTAAACACTATTTACCTATTTTCTCCACATTTCCTATTGACTTTTAAGTCAATACTTGTCATGCTTTTATTGACTTAAAAGTCAATAGGATAGAAATGGAGGTGAGTAATAATGGCTCGTAAGAGTAATAATACTGAATTTATCGGCGAATATGAAATTGCAGATCATAAAATTATGACGATGGAGGAAGAAAAGCGTGAACGCCTTATCATGGAAGCCCTGAAAGAGTTTTCCAAAGGCTATGCGTATGCCAATATGGACGAGA
>Ga0256404_1001716_pt1 | contig 51413 bp, 35 predicted proteins | sample RumenRJG_01DNA_FD_185990 | JGI IMG/M metagenome (GOLD analysis project Ga0256404, IMG submission 185990) | Bovine rumen microbial communities from Lethbridge, Alberta, Canada - RJG_01 | ecosystem: Host-associated > Mammals > Digestive system > Stomach > Rumen | place: Canada: Alberta | collected...
GTGCGTAAGGATGTTACTGCCAAGTGTTATGGTGGTGACGTGAGCCGTAAACGTAAGCTGTTGGAGAAACAGAAGCGTGGTAAGAAACGTATGAAGCAGATTGGAAATGTGGAGGTTCCGCAGAAGGCCTTCCTTGCCGTCTTGAAGTTAGACTAATCAATGACCTAAGACAAATATAAAAATGACAACAATTGGACTGACAACACGTGATGTGGCCCGCGAACTGGCCAGACGCTACAGTACGATGACTCACGATGAGTTGGATGTGCTGGAGAGTATTCTTGTACCTATGAGATTTCAGAAGGGTGATTTCATCCTGAAAGAAGGCGAAGTTTGCACGAATATATATTGGGTGGTAAAAGGTTTGGTGCGCCAGTTCTATATCAAGAACGGTAAGGAACTGACAGAGTACATGGCTGCCGAGAACAATATCTTCATGAGTATCGAGAGCCTGTTCAAGGAGCGTCCCAGCCACCAGCAGATTCACGCCCTTGAACCTACTATTGTCTTTGCTTTGCCAAAGGACAAGCTGGAGCGTGAGGCTGTGCGTAATGTGAATATCCAGATGCTCTATCGTAAAATCCTGGAGGAGTCGCTCATCCTCTCACAGGTTCGTGCCGACATGCTACGCTTTGAGTCTGCCCCAGAACGTTATGCAAAGTTGGTCAAGCGCTCACCACAATTGGTGTTGCGCGCTCCGTTGGTCTATATTGCCAGCTACTTGCAAATGACACCAGAGACACTGTCTCGTGTACGTACATCTGCTTTGCTGGACGACAAAGACTAAAGTACCGTAGAGAAAGTAAACATATCAGGGAATGCCTGACGAAGTCCATCAGGTTCCTCCTTGAACAGTCCGAACAGGGCGCTACCAGAGCCAGACATGGCCGCATAGGTGGCGCCCATTTTGTATAACTGCTCTTTGACAGCACCAATCTCAGGATGCAGCGCAAAGACACTCTCTTCGAAGTCGTTGATTAGGTTATCACGCCATGTTTCTACAGGTTGCATCACTACTTCGCGACAGTTTAGGGCAGGGTAGTGGGGATGGATGCGTGAGAAAGCCTCTTTTGTAGGAACAGGAATGTCGGGACGAACAACACCAATATACCACCCACTAAGGTCCAGACTGATGGGTTCTAATTGCTCTCCGATACCTTCCGCATAACAAGGAACACTCTCGATAAAGAAAGCGCAGTCAGCACCTAACTGGGCAGCATATTGCTGCATCTGTTCATTAGTCAATTGCAGGTCGAAGGTTTCGTTCAACAATCGTATCATATAGGCACAATCGCTGCTGCCACCGCCCATGCCGGCTTGTGTGGGAATACCTTTCCACAGATGTGTGTGAATGCGGGGCAGGCTGGGGAAATCTTTCTTCAGTAACTGATAGGCACGCACCACGAGGTTGCGCTGTTCGTCGCCCTCAATGTGGATATTAGTCACTTTCAGGTCGCAATCTACGTCTGAAGGGAATCCTTCACTCATAGGGGCTATCTCCAGTGCATCCATGATGGGTACTGGATAGAATACGGTTTGCAGATTGTGATACCCGTCTAAACGTTTCTCTACCACGTTCAGGCCCAGGTTTATCTTGGCTATGGGGAATGTTACCATGATGTTTTCTTATTTCTTCTTGAATTCTAATTCTTTGGGCAGCTTCTGCCATTTACCCTTACGAGGCACCTTAATGGTGTTGCCTTCATTTTGTTGGAGCACATAAACGGAGTCGTTTTTGCGTATCAAAGTGGCTCTCAAGTCTTCACTACCGAAGTCGTTAATCAACTGCATGGTGGCCTTCTTGTCACTCTTGATGTCACAAGAGGTAATTACCCAGCAGAAGGAGTTGTTCTTCTTACCTAAATAGCCAGGTAAGTCGCCGTAGAGTTCCTGTCCAGGAATGGTAATATCCTGGTCATAGAAGTTGATGCGCAGATACACTTCGTATTCATTATTATAAAGGTACGCGCGAAAAGCAGTATTGTCTTTCTGCGCATAACCGTTTGTAGCAACGATGACAAGCAGTATAATTACAAGAAATTTCCTCATGTTATTTTTCTGTTTTGCTGACAAAGGTACTAAATCTAAATCAATAAAACATTTATTTTATGAAAAATATATCGATAAATATGTTAGGTTTTTATTTTTTTTAGTTATCTTTGCAGGCGTTATACATGTATCACAAATGGGAAAGAATATGATAAAGCCTGATTACATCTTTGAATCGAGTTGGGAGGTTTGTAACAAAGTGGGCGGTATCTATACCGTTCTATCTACTCGTGCGAAGACACTACAGGATGAAATGAAGGACCATATCATCTTTATTGGTCCTGACTGTTGGAAGGAAAATGATAGTCCCTATTTCCGTGAGGAGAAGTCTCTCTTTGCCGAGTGGCAATGGGAGGCCAAGGAGCAAGGCCTGAAGGTAAAGGTTGGTCGTTGGACGGTTCCAGGAGAACCTATTGCCATCTTGGTGGACTTTACGCCTTACTTTGAAAAGAAGGACCAGATTTACACTTGGTTGTGGGAAAAATATGCGGTTGACTCACTGCATGCTTATGGTGACTATGACGAGGCTTCGATGTTCTCATACGCTGCGGCGTTGGTGACGGAGAGCTTCTATCAGCACTATAAATTGCAAAATCAACGTGTTATCTATCATGCCAATGAATGGATGTGTGGCCTGGGAGCTTTGTATATCAACAACAAATTGCCCCAGATTGGCACCATCTTTACGACGCATGCAACGAGCATCGGCCGTTCTATTGCTGGCAATCAGAAACCCCTCTATGACTATCTCTTCGCTTATAATGGCGACCAGATGGCTGGCGAGTTGAACATGCAGTCGAAGCACTCTATTGAGAAGCAGACGGCATGGAACGTTGACTGTTTTACCACTGTGAGTGATATTACTGCCAAAGAGTGCGTTGAACTTTTGGATAAACCCGTGGATGTGGTGCTGCCCAACGGTTTTGATGACAACTTCGTGCCTAAGGCTGCAACCTTTACCAAAAAGCGCAAGGCAGCACGCCAGTGTCTTTTGCAGGTTGCCAACGCATTGCTTGGTGAACAGCTTGACGATGATACGCTGATCATCTCTACCAGTGGCCGTTACGAGTTCCGTAATAAAGGTATTGATGTTTTTGTAGAAGCGATGAACCGTTTGCTGCGTGACCGTGAACTGAAGAAGAAGGTAGTTGCTTTCATCGAGGTTCCCGGTTGGGTGGGTGAGCCCCGTAAAGACTTGCAGGAACGTCTTGCTGAAAACAAGACGTATGCTGAACCGCTTGATGTGCCCCAAGTTACGCATTGGCTGCACAATATGTCTCATGACAACGTGCTGAGCATGATGAAATACTACGACATGCATAACCGCAAGGATGAGAATGTGAAGGTAATCTTCTTGCCGTGCTATCTGGATGGTAAGGATGGCATTCTGAACATGACATATTATGATGTTGTACTTGGCAATGACCTCTGTGTTTATCCCTCGTACTATGAGCCGTGGGGTTACACTCCACTGGAAGCCATAGCTTTCAAGGTGCCGTGCATCACAACCGATTTGGCAGGTTTCGGACTCTGGGCCAACAAGGAGTTCGGTCATTATGGCGAGATAACTGACGGTGTGAAGGTCATTCACCGTACGGACTACAATTATTCTGAGGTGGCTGATGCAATCAAAGATACTGTGGCCAAGTTCTCTGCAATGGACAAGAAACTGGTTGACAAATGTCGTAAACAGGCTGAGGCACTGTCCAAGAAAGCTTTGTGGAGTGAATTCATTCAGTACTATCACGAGGCTTACGACATTGCGCTACGTAAGGCTGAAGGGAGAAAGAATAAATAAAACAAAATTTTATTTCACAATATTATTATGAAAATTAAAGCTGATTATGCAAATGCTCCACAATGGAAGGTTTTGACAGTTAAGTCAAGTCTTCCTGAGCAACTGAAGTGTTTGGACGAGATTGCCCACAATATGTGGTGGGTATGGAACTTCGAGGCTCGCGACCTGTTCCGTGACCTTGACCCTGAGATTTACCATGACGTGAAGCACAATCCCGTTATGTTGCTGGAGCGTCTGACCTATGACCGCAAGGAGGCAATTCTGAAGGACAAAGCCCTCATGAAGCGTATCAAGGATGTTTACGCTCAGTTCCGTGCCTATATGGACGTCAAGCCCGATAGCAAGCGTCCTTCAGTAGCTTACTTCTGCATGGAGTACGGTATCCACTCAGCCCTGAAGATTTACTCTGGTGGTCTGGGTATGCTGGCTGGTGACTACGTGAAGGAGGCTTCTGACTCTAACGTTGATATGTGTGCCGTTGGTTTCCTCTATCGTTTTGGTTACTTCACACAGAGCCTGTCAATGGACGGTCAGCAGATTGCCAACTACGAGACTCAGAACTTTAGTTCACTGCCTATCGAGCGCCAGCTTGACAAGGACGGTAACCCCATGGTAATCGACGTTCCTTACACCAACTATCAGGTTCACGCTTATGTATGGCGTGTCAACGTTGGTCGTGTGAAGCTGTATCTGCTGGATACTGACAACGAGATGAACTCTGACTTCGACAAGCCTATCACCCACGCCCTCTATGGTGGCGACTGGGAGAACCGTCTGAAGCAGGAAATTCTGCTCGGTATCGGTGGTATGCTGCTGCTCAAGAAACTGGGCATTAAGAAGGATATCTACCATTGCAACGAGGGTCACGCCGCACTCTGCAACCTGCAGCGCCTGTGTGACTATATTGACGAAGGACTGAACTTCAACCAGGCACTCGAACTGGTGCGTGCCAGCGGTCTCTACACCGTCCATACTCCTGTTCCTGCCGGCCACGACTACTTCGAGGAGGGTTTGTTTGGCAAGTACATGGGTGCTTATCCTCAGAAGCTCGGCATCACTTGGGACGAGTTTATCGGTATGGGTCGCACCAATCCCGATGACCATAGCGAAAAGTTCTGTATGTCAACCTTCGCATGCAACACCTGTCAGGAAGTCAACGGTGTATCATGGCTCCACGGTGAGGTTTCTAAGAAGATGTTTGCCCCCATCTGGCAGGGCTACTATCCTTCAGAGAGCCACGTAGGATATGTTACCAATGGTGTTCACTTCCCCACATGGGCTGCTGCAGAGTGGCGTGCTGTATATGCTAAGTACTTTGATGCTAAGTTCATGAGCGACCAGTCTAACGAGGAAATCTGGCATGGCATCTACAACTGTCCTGATGAGGAGGTGTGGGCTACCCGCCAGGCACTGAAAGCTAAACTCTTCGACTATATCAAGATTCAGTTCCAGGAGACATGGCTGAAGAACCAGGGTGATCCTTCACGTGTAGTGAAGTTGGTTGAGCGTATGAATCCCAATGCACTGGTTATCGGCTTCTGCCGTCGTTTCGCTACATACAAGCGTGCTCATCTGCTGTTCACCGACCTAGAGCGTCTCGACAAGATTGTCAACAACCCCGATCGTCCTGTAGTCTTCCTCTTTGCTGGTAAGGCTCACCCCGCCGATGGTGCTGGTCAGGGTCTGATCAAGAAGATTTTTGATATCTCACAGATGCCTCAGTTCCAGGGTAAGATCATCTTCCTCGAGGACTACGACTTCCTGTTGGCTCGTCGCCTTGTTTCAGGTGTTGATATCTGGATGAATACTCCTACACGTCCTCTCGAGGCTTCTGGTACCTCTGGTGAGAAGGCTGAGATGAATGGTGTTGTCAACCTCTCCGTTAAGGACGGTTGGTGGCTGGAGGGCTATCGCGAGGGTGCCGGTTGGGCACTTACCGAGAAGCGTACCTACCAGAACCAGGGCTATCAGGATCAGCTCGATGCTGCTACCATCTATGGTCTGCTGGAGAACGAGATTGTTCCTCTCTACTACGACAAGGACAAGAAGACAGGCATCTCAAAAGGCTGGATCAAGGTTGTCAAGAATTCTATCGCCCAGATTGCTCCTCACTACACCATGAAGCGTCAGCTCGACGATTACTATTCTAAGTTCTACGAGAAGCAGGCTAAGCGTTTCAAGGAGCTTTCTAAGGACAACAACCGTCTGGCTAAGGATCTCGCACAGTGGAAGGAAGCTGTTGCTGAGCGCTGGGATGCTATCAATGTTGTCAGCTGCGAGTGGGACTTCCCTGCAAATGGTTGTGAGGCTGGTCGATCATATAACATCAAGTATGTTATCAACGAACAGGGCCTCGACGATGCCGTTGGTCTGGAGAAGGTTAACGTATGCCTCGACAAGGACGGCAATGAGAAGGTATTCTCCGTAGAGCCTCTGAATATGGTTGGTCACGAGGGTAACAACTACACCTTCCAGGCAGTACTGAAGCCCAACCAGTTTGGTCAGTACAAGTCTGCCATCCGTATGTATCCTAAGAACAAGAACCTGCCTCACCGTCAGGACTTCTGCTACGTGAAGTGGCTGGAGCTTCCTAACATGTAATCCGCAGGAATTGTAATAAACTAAAGAACGGAGATCCTCAATGGGGTCTCCGTTCTTCTTTTATCTTCGTCTATTTCTTTTTTCTCTTTCTAACTCCTTTAATAGAATATCATCGACAGGATATAGGCCACGATGGTCGAGGTTGTGACACAGATGAGTCCTGGCATCATGAACGAGTGGTTCAGCAGGTATTTACCGATGACCGTAGTACCAGAACGGTCGAAGTTCACTGTAGCAATATCGCTGGGGTAGTTGGGAATGAAGAAATAGCCATAGACCGAAGGCAACACACCCAACAGCACGGGACCGGCAATGCCCAGCGAGTAGGCGAGAGGCAGCATGGCTACCACGACAGCTCCCTGCGAGTTGATGAGCACAGACACCATGAAGAAGACAAAGGCGATAGACCAAGGATATGCTTTTACAACATCTGCCAGCATATTCTGCATTTCGTCCATGTAGTTCGAGAAATAGGTATCTGCAAGCCAGGCGATACCATAGATAGCGACGACGGCCACCATACCCGACTGCCATACCGGACCAGCAACGGCCTTCTTGGGAGCAGCTTTACAGAAGATAATCATCAACGCAGCTGCAGAAATCATCACTATCTGGATAACCAGATTCATCTTCAGGGCTATCGAACCCGTCTCTGTCAAACCAGTAGCAACAATACCAGCTTTAGCGAGCGCAGATGCAGAAATCTTTGTTCCACCGATAATCATCACGTCACCAGCACCCTTCACCACTTTCACGGTAGTATAAGAAGGTAACAGTTGCGGCAAGGCGGCGAACAGTACGATAACAGCCAGTGCAGCAAGGAAGATAAATACGGCATTCTTAGCCGACTGTGGAATTTCCTTGTCCAGCGTAGTAGCCCCACTGCCATAGATATAGTTATACTGTGCAGGGTCTTTCAGCTTTGCCTGGAACTGCGGATCCTTGTTGAGGTCGAGACCACGACGGTAGGAAGCTGCAGCGGCAGCCATCAGTCCACACACGCAGGCAGGAATGGAAATCATCAGCACACGTGGAATTGTTATGTCGAAGCCGTTGGCGTTCGAAATACTAACGAAGGCCACCACAGCAGCTGCAATGGGCGAACAGGTGATACCAACCTGAGAGGCGATACTGGCCACACCACAGGGGCGCTCAGGACGAATACCCTTCTTCAGAGCGATATCACAGATGATGGGCATCAGCGTATATACCACGTGGCCTGTTCCCACCAGCACCGTCAGAAAAAATGTTGTCAGCGGGGCCAGGAAGGTGATGCGGTCAGGATGCTTGCGTAGCAGACGCTCAGCAATCTGAATCAACCAGTCCATACCACCCGAAGCCTGCATAATACCTGCACAGGTTACGGCAGCGATGATGATGTAGATAACGTCGGTAGGCGGAGTGCCCGGTTTCAGACCGAAGCCGAAAACCAGCAACGCAAGACCGATACCGGAGATGGCACCCAGTGCCAAACTTCCATAACGAGAGCCAACCCACAGTGCACCCAGCACTATCAGGAGTTGAATAATCATTGTAATTGTCATGTAATATTTAGTTTTAGTTACGTAATGTCAGTAAATCATCTGCAAATATAATCAATTCTTTTGAAACAGCAAACGAAATGACATTTTTTTTGAATTATATACTAACGGGAATTGTGAAGAAACGACTATTGGAGTGGTAAAATTAGCCTAATAAGCATCAATTATTAGTCTAATACACGCGCATATTAGGCTGATACGGAGACGTATTAGCTGTATTTTGTATGCTAATACAGCTGATTGTGAGCGTATCAGCAAAAAAGAAGAGAGGTGGAACCGTGCGGTTTCACCTCTCTTAATATAATAGGATAGGGGATTAGTCTTCCCAATTTTCCTGCGTCTTGCGGATGTAAGTCTTGTAGCGCAGCTGAGCCATCTTCTGTGCCTCAGCAAAGAGCTCCTCTGCCTCGTTGGGATAAGCCTTCTTAACTGACAGGTAACGAACCTCACCGAGCAGGAAGTCGTGGAAGTTCTCCCAGTTCGGCTCCTTAGAGTCGAGTGAGAATGGGTTCTTGCCTTCCTCAGCGAGAGCTGGGTTGTAGCGCCACAGGTGCCAGTAACCGCACTCTACAGCCTTCTTCTCCTCAGCCTGGCTCTTACCCATACCGCCCTTGGCCTTCAGACCGTGGTTGATACATGGAGCGTAAGCGATGATGATAGAAGGTCCGTGCCAAGCCTCGGCCTCGCGGATAGCCTTCAGGGTCTGAGCGTGGTCAGCACCCATAGCAATCTGAGCTACATATACATATCCGTAGGTGGTAGCAATCATACCGAGATCCTTCTTGCGGATGCGCTTACCCTGGGCTGCGAACTGAGCAATAGCACCGAGAGGAGTAGCCTTAGAGGCCTGACCACCAGTGTTAGAGTAAACCTCAGTATCGAGCACGAGGATATTGACGTCCTCACCAGAAGCGATAACGTGGTCGAGACCACCGTAACCGATATCGTAAGAAGCACCGTCACCACCGATGATCCACTGGCTGCGCTTTACGAGGTAGTGGTCGAGGGTCTGGAGTTCCTTGCAGATCTCGCAACCCTTAGCAGCGCAAGCAGCGATTTCAGCACGCAGCTTCGGAGCTATCTCCTTGGTCTTGTCGGCATCATCCTTATTGGCAATCCATTCCTCAGCAAGTGCCTTGTACTCAGGAGTAACATCGCACTTCTCACAAGCCTCAGCGAGCAACTTTGCTACGCGCTCCTTCATCTTCTTGTTACCCAGAGCCATACCAAGACCGAACTCGCAGAAGTCCTCGAACAGAGAGTTGTTGAATACAGGACCCTGACCCTTCTCGTTCTTAGTATAAGGTGTAGAAGGAATAGAAGCAGAGTAGATTGAAGAGCAACCGGTAGCGTTGGCAATCATCTGACGGTCACCGAACAGCTGAGAGATGAGCTTCACGTAAGGAGTCTCACCGCAACCAGAGCAAGCGCCAGAGAACTCAAACAGAGGCTGAGCGAACTGAGAGTTCTTCACGTTAGACTTGATGTCAACGAGGTGCTGCTTAGAAGGAACCTTCACCAGCTTGTCCCAATCGGCAGCCATCTTCTTGTTCTCGGTGGTGTCGGGGTTGAATGGAACCATTGTGAGAGCCTTGCCAGTCTTAGGATTACCTGGGCAGATGTCAGCACAGTTGCCGCAACCCAGACAGTCGAGTACTGAAGGCTCGATAACGAAGTGCATGCCCTTCATTGCGGCGGGTGCCTTCATTTCAAGAGTCTCCAGACCATCGAAACCTGCCAGCTCCTCATCAGTGAGGACGAACGGACGGATGGCAGCGTGAGGACAGATATATGCACACTGGTTACACTGGATACAGTTGTCCTTGTTCCATGCGGGAACAAAGGCCTCTACACCGCGCTTCTCGTAAGCGGCTGTACCAACCTGCCAAGAACCATCAACAGTATTGTGCTTAACGAAGTCAGAAACCTTCAGCAGGTCACCGGCCTGAGCGTTGATAGGACGAACCAGCTCCTTAACGAATGCGGGAGCGTTGTCAGCCTTCACCTCATCGTCGGGCAGGTTAGCCCACTCGGGCTTCACGGTCAGCTGCTGGTACTCACCACCACGGTCGATAGCAGCGTAGTTCTTGTCAACTACGTCCTGACCCTTAGCACCGTAAGACTTCAAGGCAGCAGCCTTCATCTTTTCAACAGCGAGCTCTACGGGGATGACGCCGGTGATGCGGAAGAATGCTGACTGCAGAATAGTGTTGGTGCGGTTGCCCAAACCAATCTCCTGTGCAATCTTGGTAGCGTTGATGGTATATACAGTAATGTTGTTCTGTGCGAAATAGCGCTTTACCTTGTTAGGCATGAACTTCTCCAGCTCGTCGGCGTCGAAGATAGTGTTCAGCAGGAACTGACCGTTCTTCTGCAGACCGCGAGTTACATCGTACATGTGGAGGTAAGCCTGAACGTGGCAAGCTACGAAGTTTGGTGTAGTTACCAGATAGGTAGAACGAATAGGCGTATCACCGAAACGCAGGTGAGAGCAGGTGAAACCTCCTGACTTCTTAGAGTCGTATGAGAAATAGGCCTGGCAATACTTGTCGGTGTTGTCACCAATAATCTTTACAGAGTTCTTGTTAGCACCAACGGTACCATCGGCACCCAGACCGTAGAACTTAGCCTGGAACATGCCAGCGCCACCGAGAGCGATTTCCTCAACCTCAGGCAGAGAGGTGAAAGTAACATCGTCAACGATACCAATGGTAAAGTGGTTCTTGGGCTCAGGCATAGCGAGGTTGTTGAATACGCTGATAATCTGAGCGGGAGTGGTGTCGTGAGAACCAAGACCGTAGCGGCCACCCACGATAACAGGACGATTCTCTACATCGAAGAAAGCATCCTTCACGTCGAGGTACAGAGGCTCACCGTTAGCTCCGGGCTCTTTGGTGCGATCCAGAACAGCAATCTTCTTCACGCTCTTGGGAACAGCTGCCAGCAGGTGCTTCACTGAGAACGGACGATAGAGGTGAACAGAAATCATACCAACCTTCTGACCATTAGCGTTCAGATAGTCGATAGCCTCGCGGGCTGCATCGGTAGCAGAACCCATCAGGATAATCATGCGGTCGGCATCCTCAGCTCCATAATAAGAGAAGAGGTGATACTCACGACCAGTAATCTTAGAAATTTCACCCAAGTACTTCTCTACTACTTCAGGAACTGAATCGTAGTAGGGGTTGCAAGCCTCACGGTGTGTGAAGAAGGTTTCGGGGTTCTCAGCAGTACCGCGAGTGATAGGACGCTCAGGCGACATGGCACGATCGCGGAAACGCTTGATGTACTCTTCCTTTACCAGTGGACGGATATCCTCCTGGTCCATGAGCTCAATCTTGTGATACTCGTGAGAAGTGCGGAAACCATCGAAGAAGTTCACGAACGGTACGCAGGTCTCAAGTGTAGCAAGGTGAGCAGCGGCTGTCATATCCATAACCTCCTGTACTGAACCTTCGCAGAGCATAGCAAAACCAGTCTGACGGCAAGCCATCACGTCCTGGTGGTCACCGAAGATACACAGAGAGTGTGAAGCCAGCGTACGGGCAGAGACGTCGAATACGCAGGGGATCAGCTCACCGGCAATCTTATACATGTTAGGAATCATCAGGAGCAGACCCTGAGAAGCAGTGAAGGTGGTGGTCAGTGCACCAGCCTGCAGAGAACCGTGAACAGCACCAGCTGCACCAGCCTCTGACTGCATTTCCTGAACTGAGACGTTCTGGCCCCAGAGGTTCTTACGACCACGGGCAGCCCACTCGTCAACATGCTCCGCCATAGGAGATGACGGGGTGATGGGGTAGATAGCAGCTACCTCCGAGAACATATAACTCACGTGAGCCGCAGCCTCGTTACCATCACAGGTGATAAATTTCTTTTCTTTAGCCATTTGTTTAGAATAGAATTAAAAAATGTATTTGTTCTTTTCCTATTATTATCGTAGTGTCGTTTTAAAACGCTGCAAAGTTACAAAGAAAAACCCGTATTGCAAAGCGTAGGTAGCAAAATATTGCTAAAACGTTTGCGTTTTCTTGTTTCTTGCACACTCACTGTATATTAATACAGGAATCCAAGCAGCCACAGAGGTATCTGATTGTCCTTGCCAATCTCCGTATTGTAGCGTGCATAGATGGCGTCAGGCGCATAGCGCACCTTTGCCTTGCTGTTGGCATCGCACACGCGGAACTTCAGTTTCTCATCGACCAGGAAGAACTGGTCGCGTCCCGACTGGTTGACCTTATGATCCTTCCACAGGGAGTTCACGAAGAAGGTCTCCATTGCCGTCTGCTTATCGACGTGGATGGGGTAGATGGCGTACAGGAGATTGCTGTTGTGGAGCATAATCTTCGACGGCTTCTTGGGGAAATCCTCGCCAACAGGATAAATCATATTCAGCAGGCGGGCATCGGTCAAGTACTTGATGTAGTTCATAACCGTAGCACGACTGGTCTCAATGTCCTGAGCCAGTTTGCTGACATTGGGAGCCTTTGGTCCCTCCTCAGCTAGCTGGTAGAACAGCTTCTTAATCTTCGTCAGGTATTTCAGCTCTATCTGTTTGATGAGCAGGATATCTACCTCGGTCATCATGTTCATCGTCTTCAGCAGGTTCTCGGAGTAGTTGCGCTGTTCCTTGAAGAAGGGATAGAAACCATGATGGATATAGTCCTGGAAATAGCGGTTGGGCGACACCTTCGGCAGTATCTGCTTGATGATGTGCTCGTGATTCTTGAGGATATCCTCCAGCGTGTAGGGTTGGAACGTGTTGCCTGTCTGCAGGTTGACAAATTCGCGGAACGAGAAACCACGCAGGTTATACGACTTCACAATACCGTTCAACTCTGGGTTCTCATCCTTCAAGCGCATCACGCTACTACCTGTAAACACAATCTTCAGATAGGGATACTGGTCATAACACTTACGGAGTTCCTTGCTCCAGTCGGGCTGTTTGAATACCTGGTCAATAAGCAGCACACGACCACCATGGCGACAGAACTCGCCAGCAAAATCGGAAATGCCGTGTCCCTGGAAATAGAAGTTGTTCATGTTGACGTAGAGACACTGGCGGTCGTTGACATCAAACTTCTCCTTGGCATACTGCAACAGGAACGTGGTCTTTCCAATGCCGCGAGTACCTTTGATGCCAATCAGACGGTCAGACCAATCAATCTCGTCCATCAAAGTACGACGGACGGGTGCATTCACATGCTCTACCAAGTAACGATGCGTACGGAAAAATGCTTCCATAAAACTACTACTACGCTGATTTGTTTTTAAAAACTGGCGCAAAGTTAACAAAAAAACTCGAAATTGCAAAGCAGAGATAGCAAAATCTTCCTTTTTTGACTGATTTTTTTGCATTTTCTTCTTCTAAAGCCTTTTTTATTGTAATTTTGTAGCCCAAATAATATGACATTACACCTTTTTAATCCAGAACACGATATAGCACTGGCGGCTCATCTGGCACATTTCACGCCTCCCCATGCTGCCCGCCAGTTGAAAGCCGACCTCTGTTGGTTGCCGGCCTTGTGGGCTAATGCCGACGATGCCGTCCTTGTAGAGAATGCTGAATATGCACGGAAAGCCTGCAGCCGTCGCCTGAAACTGTTGGGGCGAAAGGCACCGCAGTTCGTAGAGCGCCAGCAGTTGCCACAGCTGGAGATAACCCGCGTGGAACCGTGGGGATGGGATGCCGCATTGGCTACTGACCTAAAGCGATGGGGAGTTCCTGCTGACATCCTGCCCAGTGACGCCTTGCTGGAGCAATACCGACAGCTATCTCATCGCCGCACATCTGCACAGCTATTACCTGCATTACGCATAGAGGGTACAGTGGGCGAAGCTGTAGAGTGTGCTACGCTGGAACAGGTAGAGGGCTACAGAGAGCGTTGGGGGCAGATTGTCGTCAAGTCACCTTGGTCGTCGAGTGGGAGAGGGGTACATTTCTCCGTGCAAGAGGGATGGATTAACAACGTCCTAAAGGTGCAAGGCAGCGTGATGGTGGAGCCATATTATAATAAGGTGAAAGACTTTGGCATGGAATTCGAGCGTGACAAAGACGGACAAGTACGCTATCTGGGACTGTCGCTCTTCCACACCAAGAACGGTGCATATATCGGTAACCTATTGGTAACTGAAAATACGAAACGAGAGCAGATAAGTCGCTATATATCAACGGAATTGCTTGATAAAATCAAGCAAAACATTATTGAGAACATCCGCCTTGACGACTACGTAGGGCCCTTCGGTATTGACATGATGATAGTGAATGCCGACGGAAAATGGAAGATGAATGATGGAAGCTGTTTACTACATCCCTGTGTGGAATTGAACCTGCGACGCACGATGGGACATGTGGCACTGAGCATGACACCTATTGACAATGACATTTGTAAAGTGATGCGCATCGAACAGATGCACTTGAGAATCCATAGGATATAATGCAATAAAAACAAAGAATAATAAAAACAAAAAAGCGAACAAATAAATGTTCGCTTTTTCTTTTGTTGTACACCCGCAGGGGCTCGAACCCTGGACACCCTGATTAAGAGTCAGGTGCTCTACCAACTGAGCTACGGGTGCATCATTTTTGTTGCTTGATTCAGCGCTCTTGCTGAATTGCGGGTGCAAAGGTACGGAGTTTTTAGGAAACTACCAAACATTTTGCGGACTTTTTTCGAAAAAAGATGAAAAAAGGCTCGAATTCCGAAGAATCGAGCCTTTTTGTTTGGTTTTAGATGAACAATACGGTGAGTCCAGCCATCACAATGCTGACCATAGACATCAGTTTGATGAGGATGTTAAGTGACGGACCAGAGGTATCTTTGAAGGGATCACCAACGGTGTCGCCCACGATGGTAGCCTTGTGAGCAAAGGAGCCCTTACCACCAAAGTTGCCTTCCTCAACCATCTTCTTGGCATTATCCCACGCACCGCCGGCATTGGCCATGAATACGGCGAGGGTGAAGCCACAGGTGAGTCCGCCAACGAGCAGACCAAGGACACCTGCAACGCCCAGGACGCAACCTACGACAATGGGGATGGCAATGGCGAGAAGTGACGGGAAGATCATCTCGTGCTGAGCAGCACGTGTAGAAATCTCTACGCAGGAACCGTAGTCGGGAGTTCCTGTACCCTCAAGGATGCCTGCAATCTCACGGAACTGACGACGAACCTCTTCCACCATCTTCTGGGCAGCACGACCTACAGCCTCCATGGTGAGACCACAGAAGAGGAAGGACGCCATGCCTCCGATGAAGGCACCCACAAGCACCTTAGGATTCATGAGGTTGACCTGGAAGTAGTTCATGAAGTCGGGGATGGTGGCAGCAGAAGCGCTGATAACCTCACCCTTGACATTCTCCATCATGACGCCTGCACGCTCCATGGCAATCTTGATTTCCTCGATGTAAGAGGCGAGGAGTGCGAGAGCTGTGAGGGCTGCAGAACCAATGGCAAAGCCTTTACCCGTAGCAGCAGTGGTATTACCCAGCGCATCGAGGGCATCGGTACGATGACGAACCTCTTCACCCAGTTCAGACATCTCGGCATTACCACCAGCATTGTCGGCAATAGGTCCATAGGCGTCAGTAGCCAACGTAATGCCCAGCGTAGAGAGCATACCCACAGCAGCAATACCAATACCATAAAGTCCATTGGCCAGACTCTCGCTAGACATGGAGAGGTCGAAACCATTGGCAAAGCCGAAGCTGAGGATGATAGCTACACCAATGGTGATAACAGGAATGCAGGTAGAAATCATACCCGTTCCTATACCTTTAATAATAACGGTAGCAGAACCCGTGAGACCTGCCTCAGAGATTTTCTGGGTGGGCTTGTAAGAATGAGAGGTGTAGTACTCGGTAGCTTGTCCGATGATGACACCAGCCACCAGACCCGTGATAACAGAGCAAGAGAGCATAATCCAGTTCTCGATGCCCAGCAGGTAGAGAATGGCGAAGGTTGCTACGGCGATGAGTACGGCACTGACGTTGGTTCCCAGAGACAGCGACTTCAGCAGGTCGCGCATGGTAGCGCCCTCCTTGGTGCGAACCAGGAAGATGCCAAAAAGCGACAGGAAGACACCTACGGCAGCGATGAGCATGGGAGCAATGACAGCCTTGAGCTGGATATCGAGACCAGCAGCGGCAAAGGCTGCAGCACCCAGGGCAGCGGTAGAGAGCACAGAGCCACAGTACGACTCGTAGAGGTCGGCACCCATACCAGCTACGTCGCCTACGTTGTCACCAACGTTATCGGCAATGGTTGCAGGATTGCGCGGGTCGTCCTCAGGAATGTCTGCCTCGACCTTACCCACGATGTCAGCACCTACGTCGGCAGCCTTGGTGTAGATACCACCACCTACACGAGCGAACAGCGCCTGCGTAGAAGCACCCATACCGAAGGTCAGCATGGTGGTGGTGATGGAGATAAGTCCGTCCTGATCGAAGTAGTTCAGCACGACAAACCAGATGGCGATGTCGAGCAAGCCAAGGCCCACCACGGTGAGACCCATGACGGCACCAGAGCGGAAGGCAACCTTCAGACCAGCGTTCAGACTCTTACGGGCAGCGTTGGCTGTACGCGCAGAAGCGTAGGTGGCGGTCTTCATGCCGAAGAAGCCTGCCAAGCCGGAGAAGAAACCACCCGTCAGGAAGGCAAATGGTACCCATGGGTTCTGGACGTTGAGTCCGTAGGCCATGAAGGCGAAGAGGATGCAGAGCACCACAAAAACGATGCCTACGACCTTGTACTGCTGCTTGAGATAGGCCATAGCACCTTTACGAACATAGAGGGCAATCTCCTTCATGCGGGGTGTTCCCTCATCTTCTGCCATCATCTGACGGAAGAAGAAAAAGGCCATGCCCAAAGCAACGAGTGATGCAATGGGCACGAGCCAAAATACGGTTGGAATGATCATAAATATTTAGGTTTTAAAGGTTATTAGGGGTTAGGGAGGAGATAGAGATTACTCGTCAGCAATGTAGTCGGAGAGACTCTCAGCATCCTCGTCATCATCGCCATCGCTCAGATCGAAGGTGGTGCGATAGTTGTTCTCGTTGATTTCGTCATCATCAGGCTCCTCGATATCCACATCGTCCTCGTCGGGCTTGTTGTAGTCGTCAATGATTTCAACATCAGCGTCGTCGTCCTCATCATCGTCACCGAAAGAATTGGCATCGTCGAACTTCATGCGAGGCTTGATGGTCTCAGGCTTTAGCTTGGCAAAGATAGCCTCGACCCATGTACCCTTGGCCACTTCGAGCACCTCGAAACCATCGGCTACCTTCTTCTCATACATGCCGCCCTTCTTATGCAGACGGTCCTTAGGAAGGGTAGTGGTGGAGATGTCGAAACCACTCTCGATGATGTCCTGAATAGACTGCGACAGAGAGTCCCAGCCACCACCGAAATTGCGATCGATGACCTCCAGCAGTTTGGCTGCAGAGATATGACGGATATTCTCGTAGGTCAGGTCAGTGACACGCGTGATAGGACGCTTCTTAATGGCCCACGTCACTTTGGCATTCTCGTCAACCTTGAAGGTGCCCACCTTATATCCCTGCTTAGTGTATTTCTCCTGAAGCAACTTGTTGTCATCCTTCACTTCCTCAATCATAAAGGCACTGCGCACGATATCGGCAATGTGACGGAGATTTTCCTTCAGTTCTCCTTCCTTGTCGGAAGCGTCGAGCATACGGAAAATATCATTCTCCTGAACATCCCAAACAGTGCTTTTTGTCAGTGTTTTCAAGCTTAGCGCTTTGTTCGTTGTTGTTTCTTTCATACGTATTTTTTGAGATTAATTATATATTTTGCTGCAAATGTACGAAAAAAAGTGATAAATAAAAAAGGAATTATCAATTATTTATTACCTTTGCATCAAAATTATGTCAGAACCATTAGCTGAGAGACTAAGACCTCGCACGTTGGACGACTATATCGGACAACAGCACTTGGTAGGTGAGGGGGCTGTCCTGCGCAAGATGATTGATGCAGGACGCATCTCGTCGTTTATCTTGTGGGGACCGCCAGGAGTGGGGAAGACCACGCTGGCACAGATTATCGCCAACAAACTGGAAACACCATTCTATACGCTGTCGGCAGTAACCAGCGGTGTGAAGGACGTAAGGGACGTCATCGAGAAAGCCCAGAAGGGTAGGTTTTTCAACGAGGCATCACCGATACTGTTTATTGACGAAATTCACCGTTTCTCAAAATCGCAACAGGATTCGCTGTTGGGAGCCGTAGAGAAAGGTATCGTGACGCTGATTGGTGCCACCACAGAGAATCCATCGTTTGAGGTAATCCGTCCGTTGCTGTCGCGTTGTCAGCTGTACGTGTTGAAATCGCTGGAAAAAGACGATTTGCTGGAACTGCTCCATAGAGCCATTACAAAAGACGTCTTCCTGAAGGAGAAAAACATCGAACTCAACGAGACATCAGCATTACTAAGATACAGTGGTGGTGATGCACGTAAACTATTGAATATCTTGGAGTTGGTCGTTGATAGCTCTAGTAATACTAGTAGTTCTGCTGAGACTAACGACACTAGTATAGCCATCACCGATGAAATGGTGGAAAAATGCTTGCAGCAGAACCCGTTGGCATACGACAAAGACGGTGAGATGCATTATGATATTATCTCAGCCTTTATCAAATCCATACGAGGAAGTGATCCGGATGCCGCACTATACTGGATGGCCAGAATGATTGAGGGTGGGGAAGACCCTCAGTTTATTGCCAGACGTATGGTGATATCGGCCTCTGAGGATATTGGATTGGCTAATCCCAATGCCTTATTGCTGGCCAATGCGGCCTTTGACACCGTGATGAAGATCGGTTGGCCAGAGGCACGAATAGCCTTAGCAGAATGCTGTGTCTATCTGGCGACATCGCCCAAGAGTAATTCAGCATATCTTGGCATTGACAAGGCGTTAGAATTGGTAAGGCAGACCGGTAATCAGCCGGTTCCGTTACCTTTAAGGAATGCGCCGACGAAGTTGATGAAAGAGCTGGGATATCACGATGGCTACAAGTATCCTCACGATTATCTAGGGCATTTCACTCCTCAGCAATATATGCCAGATGCACTACAGAATGAGCGTCTGTGGTTTGCCCAGCATTCGCCAGCAGAAGAGAAATTGTACGAAAGAATGGTGAATTATTGGGGCGAAAGATACGAAAAATAACGCCTACACGTGTTATGATAAATAGAATATGGAATACGACGAGATATTACAGCAGGTCATTGAGTTTTTAGGAACGTTTGCCTTTGCCATATCAGGAATACGTCATGCTGCTGCCAAGCATTTTGACTGGTTTGGCGGCTATGTGTGTGGTATTGCTGTGGCTATTGGCGGTGGTACTATTCGCGATGTGATGCTGGGTACCACGCCATTTTGGATGACTAATCCGTTTTATATGATTTGTACAGCTTTGGCGTTGATTTTCGTTGTGATTTTCGCCAAACACATGGAAGGCCTTAGAAATACGTGGTTTGTGTTCGATACATTAGGTCTGGCACTTTTTACCATTGCAGGAATTCAAAAATCGCTAGTATTCGGACAACCGTATTGGGTAGCGATTATTATGGGCTGCATAACAGGTTCTGCTGGTGGAGTTATTCGTGATGTTTTGCTGAATAACGAGCCAGTAATCTTTCATCGAGAAATTTATGCAATGGCCGCTGTTCTTGGAGGAATAACATATTGGTTGCTAGATTATTATGGCGCAGCTATTGAAGTAACTGTTATTGCATCATTCATCGTCACATGCCTGATGCGTTTCCTGGCTGTTCGTTATCATTTGTCGTTACCTATACTCAAAGACGAGAACTAAATGAGAACTAGGCGAGAATTAAGATAGTTATTCATTTAGAGTAGAGGAATTCGAGTTAATATATTACCTATTTATCATAAAAATCCTCCTTTCCAGAATAATCCGAACTATTTTGAACCATTTCTGTGTTACAGATGGTTACAATCAAAATAGTTCGGATTATTTTTTGTAAATTTGCCTCCGTTCACTTTTTAAATTCAAAAGCTTATGGAGACAAAAAACTTAAGGAAGAAGTGGCCAAAGTTTATCAGATGGTTAGATAAACAGGATTATGGCCAAGAATTGAAAGATGCCTATCGTATTAACATCTTACGTATTCTACTAGAAATCAGTGGCGGCACCTTTTTGTCTTATGACAAGTATTACTCAGACTATGCAAATGCTCAAGTCCGGTCTGAAGAATCTCTGAATCGAACTCGTTTTGTACTGGACATGATTAAGAAGTTTGATATTCTTGGATTGTATCCAGATCAGGAGGCTAAGAAAGATAAGCGTAACAATCGCAGTAAGCCCATCGAAAAAAATAGTAAGGCAGTAAAGCGGGTTAAAAAAGCTACCAAAAAACGTGTAAACAATAAAGAGCAGGCAACTGACAAATCGAAAACAAATAAGCAGGCATGCTCTCGTACTACTCAAAAACGAGATGGCCTGAAAGCTACGGAGTTAAGTAGCAAATGGCAGACTTTTATTAATCATCTTGATGAACAAGGCTATAGTGAGGCTCGCAAGAAAGCCTATCTATCTGAAATTAATCGTATAATAGCTGCGCAAAAGGACGGAAGTTTCGTCTCATATGAAGAGTATCTTTCTAATTATGAAAGGATTAAGCCGAGAACAGAAAATGCCATGTGGTACAAAAGACATATTGTTGGTATGATTAAGAGATATGATCTTTATAACTACTTACCAGACAAAGGAATCCGAATCTTTAAAGAACGAGATAGAACCTATGAGGTATTACATCCATCGTATAAGGCTTTGGTTGACACATATAGAATCAAGCTTTCAGACAAGGGACTACGTGATACTACAATTTCATCAGATGTAACTATTGCAACACTGTTTCTTAAACATCTTCAGGATTCTGGTATAGAAGAGTTACGATTTGTGAAAGAAGACATCATCCACCAACTATTCTATAAAGATGGAAGTATATTGAGAGGTTACGACTTCTCTTTTGGTGTTCGGAGATTCATGAATGTCATGAAATCAGCGATAGGGGAAGGATTATGTTCACATATTTGTTCTTTCCTTCCAAAATCAGCCAAGGTACATAAACCATATGACGCTATTACCAAGGATGAACTTGATAAACTGAAAGCAGTCTTACTTGACGATAATCTAGGATTCCCTCTAAGAGACAGGGCAATTTTGATAATTGCAATATATACTGGACTTCGCAGATCGGATATTGCAAACCTTCGTCTGAATAATATTGACTGGGAAGGCGATAGAATAAAAATCGTTCAAGGGAAAACGGGAAATCCTGTGGCCTTGCCACTTCGTCCTGTAGTTGGTAATGCTATTTACGACTATATTACGAAAGAACGCCCACAATCTGATTCTCCATATATATTTTTACATTCTCAAAAAGGAACGAAACTATCATCGACATTCTTTTCAAAAATGAGTTACAAGTTTTTTGATGCTGCTGGTATCAGAATGAACGGTGAAAATCGAGGGATGCATATGTTCCGTCATTATGTGGCCACATCTTTGATTAATGAGGGGCATGATACGCCAATCGTTATGAGTGTTCTTGGGCATACAGTTCCACTTGCTGTCGATTATTATTTAGAATCAGACTATATGCAACTGAAGGAATGTGGAATTGACATCAGTCGTTGGCCAATCAGAAAGGAGGTATTATTATGAATAAGCAAATGACTTTTGAAGAGATGTATGAAAAGTATATCCAATACCGTAGAGTGTGTGGACGCAAAGAGTTTAGTTCGTATAGTGTTATTAACCGGTTCTATAATCGCAGGAAGAATTATAATACTCCCTATTTGACCCAACAGATGGTAGATGATTGGTGCGAAAAAAGCGAGGGAGAAACCAATGTTTCACGTTCAATTAGAGTTTTTTCTGTATTGTCATTCCTTCGATATATAGCTGTGGAAAAGAAATGGGTAGATATCCGTGTTCCTAAAACTCCTCCTCACGCATATGAGACTGCTCTTCCACATTTGTTTACTGATGAAGAACTAGACAACATGTTTAGAGCCTGTGATGAAATTCCAAAATCGCACAAATTAGACAAAATACTTACAAAAATTGAAATCCCTATAATGTTGCGCCTTATGCTTAGTGCTGGTTTAAGACCTATAGAAGCACGTATGCTTCGTTGCCAAGACGTAAATTTCGGAAATGGTATAGTGAACATTGTTAATACAAAAGGCTATAGGCAGCATGTTGTCGTCTTGCACGATTCCATGCTAAATTTACTGAGCACGTATAATAGCAAAGTTTCTGAACTGGTTGGGAATGATAGGTTATATATGTTTCCAAATGTAGAACAGAGTCACCGATCTGTTGAATGGCTTCACAATAAATTCAGTGAGGTATGGTATAAATACAATTCTGCAAAGGCTACTGCTGGAATGCTACGTCATCACTATGCAATTCTCAATATTAATTCATGGACATGTGAAAAGCAAAGTGATAATATTAAGAAACTGATGGCTTTAAGTAAAAGTATGGGACATCGAACTTTAGTAAGTACGATGTGGTATTACGCTCTCGTACCAAGATTGGCTGATATTATTGACAATCTTTCAGGTGAAACCTATGACAAAATTATACCCGTTCTAGATTATGATGAAATCTAAAAAAGAGGCTCTTGAAATTGCCAGGTTATACAACAGATGGATAGAGGAGAGCCGGTTAGTAAAAAGCCCACGTACAGTTGATTCCTATGAACTTACTATCAATCTGTATATCCGTTTCCTTACAACATCAAAGGGCGTGAACATAAAGTCCTTTAGTTCAAAGGATTGTTTTTCAAGAAGCATGATAGAAGATTGGCTACGTTGGCTCCAGGATAATAATAAATGTACACCACAGTCGTGTAATGTTAGACTATCGAACCTCCATAGTTTTATGAAATATCTCAGCATTGAGAACTATAAGTATACAGAATTATATATAGCTTCGATGACTGTGGAAAGGCGCAAAACGATAAAAGTAAAAGTCCGTGGATTAAGCGAAGAGGGGATAGATGCGCTATTAAAATCCATAGATGTTAGCACAGAAGTCGGACTGCGTGATTGTATTTTGTGGCAGGTGGTTTATCTAACTGGAATGAGAATCAGCGAAGTTCTTTCGATTAAACTGAAGCACCTAAACCTCAAAGCAAAGAAGCCCTCAGTCACTGTCGTTGGAAAACGTGATAAAATAAGGACTCCATATTTACCAGCCGTACTGGTAAAGAATCTCAATGGCTATATTCAGCGGATTTTTGGTAAGCAATATGATGAAGAGTCCTTCTTGTTCTTTTCAAGAGTCAAAGGCAAATTTCAACCGTTAACTGTCAAAGGGGCTGAAGAACGGCTAAAGAAAAATGCAGCTGTAGCACATAAGGTCTGCAAAGATGTGCCATTAGATTTACATCCTCATATGCTAAGACATTCATTTGCAACGCACCGATTGGATCATGGAATGAATATCATCCAACTATCAGAAATTCTCGGTCACAATGATGTATCAACAACAATGCGATACCTTGATATATCAGAAAAGCAAACAGAGGAAGCCGTTAAATTACTTGAGGACGAAAAAGTTAAAAGCATCAAGAAAAAGTGGAACAGCAATACTCAGCAAGAACTAAAGCAACTATTTGCGAAATCCAAATAATACGAACTCTCATTATGTTAGAAATGTAGTAAATATACAAGAGAATAGTGTGGAGCCAATAGGACTTCGCATTATTCTCTCAGTTCGCATTTTTATGATAAGTAGAACTTCTACTTATCATAATGTGTATTCTTGAGCCAATACTAGATTGCTCACGAATAGTAATAATAAGACAAGAATATTTGGTAGAATCAGATTTTTTTTGTATTTTTGCAGCCTATTATTAATAAGGTGTTAGATAACACTTAGAATTAACGAATAACAATACAGAAAATATAAAAGAATGAAACCAACGGCGATATTGCTTCTGCACTGTCCAGACCAGCAAGGTATTATTTCAGAGGTAACAAGATTTATCACTGACAACAAAGGAAACATCGTATATTTGGATCAATATGTTGACAATGTTGATGGCATGTTTTTTATGCGCATTGAATGGGAACTGGATGGTTTCCTGATTCCACGCGACAAATTATACGATTATATCAATACACTGTACGCTCAGCGCTATCAGATGAAATTTACGCTGTATTACAGTGACAAGCGTCCACGCATGGCTATCTTCGTGTCAAAAATGAGCCACTGTCTGTACGATTTGCTTGCCCGTTGGAAAGCTGGTGAATTCAACTGTGATATTCCGTGTATTATTTCAAACCACGAGGATTTGCGCTATGTGGCAAACCAGTTTGGCATTCCTTACTACGTGTGGAGCATCAAAAAAGACCATTCCAACAAGGAAGAAGTTGAGAAAGCCGAGATGGAACTGTTGAAAAAGGAAGATATTTCGTTCATTGTTCTGGCTCGTTATATGCAGATTATCAGCGACGAGATGATTGCCGAATATCCGCATCATATCATCAATATACATCACTCGTTCCTACCTGCTTTTGTGGGGGCTAAGCCCTATCATCAGGCTTACGAGCGTGGCGTGAAGATTATTGGAGCTACAAGTCACTATGTGACAGCAGAACTGGATGCCGGCCCTATCATTGAACAAGACGTAACACGCATCACCCACAAGGATACACCTGAGAGTTTGGTGCTGAAAGGAAAAGACCTAGAGAAGATCGTGCTGTCACATGCCGTCAGCAAGCATATCCAGCGTAAGATACTGACTTACAAGAACAAGACCATCATTTTTAGCTAATGAACGTAGCAATCGTAAAATATAATGCTGGAAACATTTACAGCGTGGTGAATGCCCTTCGTAGAATGGGTATTGAACCCCTACTGACAGACGATGCTGAGCAGTTGCAGAAGGCAGACCGCGTACTTTTTCCTGGTCAGGGACATGCTGCCGAGGCAATGGAATATCTGAAGGCGCGCAGGCTTGACGAGGTCATTCGTGACCTGAAACAACCCGTCTTCGGCATTTGTGTTGGTCAGCAGCTTCTTTGCAAGCATTCTGAGGAAGGCGACGCAGACTGTATCGGCATCTTCGATGCAGAAGTGAAGCGTTTCCAGCCAGAGAAACACGAGGACAAGGTGCCCTGTATGGGTTGGCAAAATCTCAGCAATCTCAAGTCACCATTGATGGAAGGACTGGGCGAGAATCCCTACGTCTATTTTGTGCATAGCTACTATGTCCCTATTTGCGAAGAGACTATTGCTACGGCAGACTACATTCTCCCCTACTCTGCGTCTATGCATAAGGACAACTTCTATACTTGCCAGTTTCATCCAGAGAAAAGTGGGAAAGTTGGTGAGCAAATCTTAAAGAATTTCATGGAACTATGATAGAGCTGATTCCTGCAATAGATATCATTAACGGCCAGTGTGTACGTCTAACCAAGGGCGATTATGACCAGAAGACGGTCTATGGTAGTCCGCTGGAGATGGCTCAGGAGTTTGAGCGTATTGGTTTCAAGCGCCTGCACATGGTCGATTTGGATGGTGCAAAGTCGAAGCATATTGTCAATAGTCCAGTGCTCAGTCAGATTACAACAGAGACGAAGCTGACGATTGACTTTGGTGGTGGCATTAAGACAGATGAAGATATCGAGACCGCTTTCAATCATGGTGCACAAATGGTGACCATTGGCAGTGTTGCCGTCACAGAGCCTGACCGCTTTATGGGATGGCTAGAGAAATATGGAGCTGAGCGCATTATCCTGGGTGCTGACGTCAGAAATGGAAAAATCAGCATCAATGGTTGGAAGGAGGATTCTACAGAAGACCTCCTACCCTTCCTCAAAAAATATATCGACGCTGGTGTCAGCAAGGTGCTGTGTACAGAGATATCGAAAGATGGAACATTGGCAGGTCCTGCCATTGACCTCTATAAGAAGGTCATGGAGGCCTATCCGCAGCTACATCTGATAGCCAGTGGCGGTGTATCGTCTATTGACGACATCAAGGCCCTCGATGCAGCAGGAATCCCTGCAGTAGTATTCGGCAAGGCTATTTATGAAGGTAAAATTAATCTGCAAAAACTATGGGACTGGCAAAACGCATAATACCCTGTCTGGATGTCAAGGACGGTGAAACCGTAAAAGGCATTAACTTCGTGAATCTACGAAGTGCCGGTGACCCTGTAGAACTCGGCAAAGCCTATTCCGAGCAGGGTGCCGACGAGTTGTGCTTCCTGGACATCACAGCCTCATTTGAAGGTCGCAAGACGTTTACCGAGAGGGTGACAAAGGTAGCCCAGACGCTAAATATTCCGTTTACCGTTGGTGGTGGCATCAACGAGTTGAAGGATGTAGAGCGCCTGCTCTATGCTGGAGCCGATAAGGTTAGTATTAATTCTGCTGCCATCCGTCGCCCTGAACTTATCGACGAGATTACAAATCGTTTTGGTAGTCAGGTGTGCGTGGTGGCCATCGACGCCCATCTGGATGAAGACGGCTGGCATTGCTACCTGAAGGGTGGTCGCGAGCGTACGGAACGTGGACTCTTCGAGTGGGCTCGTGAAGCACAGGAACGTGGCGCTGGTGAGATACTCTTCACCTCGATGAACCATGATGGAACGAAAAACGGCTATGCCAACGAGGCCCTGCGTAAATTGGCAGATACGCTATCCATTCCCATTATCGCCAGTGGTGGTGCCGGTAAGAAAGAACATTTCCGCGATGTGTTTACAGAAGGACATGCTGACGCAGCATTGGCCGCCTCTGTGTTCCACTTTGGCGAGATACCCGTACCAGAACTGAAGCAATATTTACATAACGAAGGAATAAACGTAAGAATATGAAGATAGATTTCGACAAAATGGACGGACTTGTGCCTGCTATCATACAAGACGCCACGACCAAGAACGTGTTGATGTTAGGCTTCATGAACAAGGAAGCCTACGAAAAGACATTGGAGACAAAGCACGTCACCTTCTGGAGTCGTACACGTCAGACGCTGTGGACGAAGGGTGAGACCAGTGGTCACTTCCTGAACCTTGTGGATATAAAGATTGACTGTGACAACGATACCCTGCTTGTTCGTGTAAATCCCGTTGGTCCGACGTGTCATACAGGTACTGATACTTGTTGGGGTGAGGAAAATGAGGGTAATCCCCTACTCTTTCTCACAGAATTGCAGGACTTCATTAACAAACGCAAGCAGGAGATGCCTGAGGGTTCGTATACCACCAGTCTGTTTACCAAAGGCGTCAACAAAATAGCCCAGAAGGTGGGTGAAGAAGCCTTAGAGACAGTTATCGAAGCCACCAACGGCACAGACGACCATCTGGTCTATGAGGCCTGCGACCTGCTGTACCACCTAATCGTACTGCTGACCCACAAAGGTTTGCGCATCGAAGATGTTGCTGAAGAGTTACACAAACGCCATGATCCTGAGTGGGACAAGCAACGTCGTGAAGCAAAAGCAGCAGGAAAAATGAAATAAGTTGTAAATCGTCAAATAGTAAATAATAAAGATGCTGATAGATTACAAGAAGGTAAACATATACCATAAGGATGGTGCCCCTGTGTTGCATGATGTGGACTTCCACGTTGATGAGGGTGAATTCATCTATGTTATTGGTCGTGTAGGGTCTGGTAAAAGCTCGCTGTTGAAAACCATCTATTTCGAGATGGATATCGAGAGTGCTGAGAATGCCTTTGTCCTCAACCACGACCTGCGCGAGTTGAAGCAGAAGTACATCCCAGCCCTTCGTCGTCAGATGGGCATTATCTTCCAGGACTTCCAGCTACTGGGCGACCGCACCGTATACGAGAATCTGAAATTCGTACTGAAAGCTACGGGTTGGAAGAAGAACGACGAGATAGACGAGCGCATCCACGACGTCTTGGAAGATGTTGATATGGTTGACTTTATCGACCGTTATCCTCATGAGCTCTCTGGTGGTGAACAACAACGTATCGCTATTGCACGTGCCATCTTAAATCGTCCCAAACTAATTGTCGCTGACGAGCCTACAGGTAATCTCGATCTTGAGACAGCAGCCAATATCATCCAGCTGTTACGTCAGGTGACGCAAATGGGTACTGCCGTAATTATGACTACCCACAACATCTCGTTGTTGAGTGAGTATCCTGGCATCGTCTATCGTTGCATCGATGGTCGTCTGGAGGATATCACAGAGACCTACAACACGATGGCTCTCTACGAGGACGAAGAGAGTAATGATAAAGCTGCTGTGGACTATAGTGCGAGGGAGGACCTGTCGATTTGACAAAGATAATAATTAAAAACTAGATAAGACAATGAAAGTAATGAAGTTTGGCGGTACTTCGGTGGGTACACCGGACCGCATGAAGGAAGTAACCGAGTTAGTAACCAAGTCTGGCGAGCCCGTTTTCGTCGTACTCTCTGCTATGGCAGGCACCACCAATTCACTGGTGGAAATTGCCGACTACCTGTACAAAAAGAATCCTGAGGGTGCCAACGAGGTCATCAACCAGTTGGAGCGTCAGTACATGAAACATGTCGACGAGCTTTACACAAAGGATGCCACCAAGGAGCAGACCCGCGAGTTTCTGATTTCAGAGATGAACTATCTGCGCTCGTTCACCAAGGAGCTGTTTACCTCGTTCGAGGAGAAGAGCATCGTTGCTCAGGGTGAGATGATGTCCACCAACATGGTTGTCAACTACATGCAGGAGAAGGGTATCAAGGCTGTACTGCTGAACGCCCTTGACTTCATGCGTACTGACAAGAATTCAGAACCCGATCCCGTATATATCAAGGAGAAACTGTCTGCCATCATGGAGAAGAACGAAGGCAATCAGGTGTATATCACGCAGGGATTCATCTGTCGCAACGCCTATGGCGAGATTGACAACCTGCAGCGTGGTGGGTCAGACTATACCGCCTCACTGATTGGTGCTGCCCTGAATGCTGACGAGATTCAGATTTGGACCGATATCGACGGCATGCACAATAACGATCCACGTGTAGTTGATAAGACTGAGCCCGTTCGCCAGTTGCACTTCGAAGAGGCTGCAGAGTTGGCTTACTTTGGTGCCAAGATTCTGCACCCCACCTGCGTTCAGCCTGCTAAGTATGCAGGCATCCCCGTTCGTCTACTGAACACCATGCAGCCCGATGCAGAGGGTACTACCATCAGTAACAAGACTGAATATGGTAAGATTAAGGCTGTTGCCGCCAAGGACAATATAATTGCCATCAAAATTAAGTCCAGCCGTATGTTGCTGGCTACCGGTTTCCTACGTAAGGTCTTCGAAATCTTCGAGAGCTACCAGACACCTATTGATATGGTCTGCACCTCTGAGGTCGGTGTTTCGATGTCTATCGATAACTCTGCCCATCTTGGTGAGATTGTTGACGAGTTGAAGAAGTATGGCACCGTAACCGTCGATACTGGCATGTGCGTAGTCTGTGTTGTAGGCGACCTCGATTGGTCTAACATTGGTTTCGAGACCCAGGTAATGGAGGCCATGAAGAACATCCCTGTTCGCATGATCTCTTATGGTGGTTCCGACTACAATATCTCGTTCCTCATCAAGGAGGAAGACAAAAAGCGTGCCCTGCAGGCTTTGAGCAACGAGTTGTTCAAAAAATAATAGATGGATAAATAACAGTTTCCAACACAAGAAAGACTATGAAAGGAATATTTCCTTTGGATAAAATGGAGCGTCTGCGCACACCGTTCTACTACTACGATGCAGAACTGTTGCGCCAGACGCTGCAAACCATACGCGAGGAAGTCAGCAAACATGAAGGCTTCTGTGTGCATTATGCTGTTAAGGCCAATGCCAATCCCAAGGTGCTCAGAATTATCCGTGAGGCTGGCCTAGGTGTCGATTGCGTTAGTGGTGGCGAAATAGAAGCCAGTGTCAAGGCAGGTTTCCCTAGTTCGAAGATTGTCTACGCTGGTGTAGGCAAGAGCGACTGGGAGATCAACCTCGGCTTGGATAACGATATTTTCTGCTTCAATGTGGAGAGCATCCCTGAATTGGAGGTGATTAATGAGTTGGCTGCAGCCAAGGGCAAGGTGGCTCGTGTGGCCTTCCGTCTGAATCCCAACGTGGGTGCCCATACCCATGCTAACATCACCACAGGACTCGCTGAGAACAAGTTCGGCATCGACATGCGTGACATGCTGAAGGTCATCGAAGTGGCTTCGCAAATGGCTAACATCAAAGTGGTGGGTCTGCACTTCCACATCGGCAGTCAGATTCTCGACATGGGCGACTTCGAAGCCCTCTGCAATCGTGTCAACGAACTGCAGAACGAGTTGGAGCGCCATCGCATCCGTCTGGAACACATCAATGTGGGTGGTGGACTGGGTATTGACTACCAGCACCCCAACCGTATACCCATCCCCGATTTTAAGGCTTACTTCGACACCTATGCCAAGAAGCTGAAGTTGCGCGACGGACAGACCTTGCACTTCGAACTGGGTCGTGCCGTAGTGGCTCAGTGTGGCTCGCTTATTACGCGTACCTTATATATAAAAGAAGGGTATGTCAAGAAGTTCTGCATTGTCGATGCAGGTTTCACCGACCTCATTCGTCCTGCCCTCTACCAGGCTTACCACAAGATAGAGAACCTGTCTAGTGAGGAACCTATGGAGGCTTACGACGTGGTGGGTCCTATCTGTGAATCGACGGATGTCTTTGCCAAGCAGATAGACATCAACAAGGCCCACCGTGGCGATCTCCTTGCCATCCGTTCAGCGGGTGCCTATGGTGAGATCATGGCGTCGCAGTATAACTGTCGCCAGTTGCCTGTTGGCTATATCAGCGAGGAGTTATAAGAGGTGAAAAGTTAGAGGTGAATCATGAAGCTGACGGACTACATAGAGATTAAGGGCGCCAGGGTGAACAACCTGAAAAACGTCGACGTCAAGATACCCCGTAATAAACTGGTGGTCATCGCTGGTGTGTCGGGTAGCGGAAAGTCGTCATTGGCTTTTGACACCCTCTATGCTGAAGGTCAGCGCCGCTATGTAGAGAGTCTGTCTTCTTATGCCCGTCAGTTCTTGGGGCGCATGAACAAGCCTGAGTGTGACTTCATCAAGGGTATCCCACCAGCTATCGCCATCGAGCAGAAAGTCATCTCACGTAATCCGCGTTCTACTGTTGGCACCACTACCGAAATCTACGAATACCTGCGTCTGCTCTTTGCCCGCATCGGACGAACCTATTCGCCCATCAGTGGACAGGAGGTAAAGAAGCACTCTACGGAGGACATCATCCAGTGTACCCAGCAGTATGCTCCTGGCACCAAGTTCCTGGTGTTGGCACCCATCTATCTCAACGAGGGTCGCACATTAGAGCAACAGCTCAAAATCTATGTCCAGAACGGCTACACCCGTCTGGCTGATGGTGGCAATGTCATCCGCATTGATGATTTTCTTGCTGAGGATTCTTCCATCAGCCAACAGCAAACAGACCTCTATCTCGTCATTGACCGTCTCTCTGTCGACGCTGCTAAGGATGCCATCTCTCGCCTTGTTGACTCTGCAGAAACCGCGTTCTACGAGGGACATGGCGAGTGTCGTCTGATGGTTTTCCCTGCAGGAATCACTTATGATTTCTCCACGCGTTTCGAAGCCGACGGCATCACTTTCGAAGAGCCCACCGACAACCTTTTCTCGTTCAATTCGCCCATCGGAGCCTGCCCTGAGTGTCAGGGTTTCGGCAAGATTATCGGCATCGACGAACATCTTGTTATCCCTGATACGTCACTATCCGTCTATGATGGTTGCGTGGTCTGCTGGCATGGTGAGAAGATGAAAATGTGGAAGGAAGAGTTCTGTCGTCGGGCGGCACAAGACGATTTCCCCATCTTCGAGCCCTACTATAACCTGACGCAGAAACAGAAAGATATGTTGTGGCACGGCTTGCCATCCGACAAGCATCGTGACAAATATGATCGCGTGTCCATCGACAACTTCTTCCAGATGGTTCGCGAGAATCAGTATAAAATTCAGTATCGTGTCATGTTGGCGCGCTATCGTGGCAAGACGACTTGTCCGAAGTGTCACGGAACGCGTTTGAAGCCAGAGGCTGACTACGTGAAGATTGGTGGCCGAAGCATCTCTGACCTTGTCGAGATGCCCATAGTCCGTCTAAAAGAATGGTTCGACCATTTGGAGTTGACCGAACAGGAACAGCAGATAGGTCATCGCCTGCTTACTGAAATTACTACACGTCTGCAGTTCATGCTCGACGTGGGCTTGGGCTATCTTACGCTGAACCGTATGTCGAACACCTTGAGTGGTGGTGAGAGTCAACGCATCAACTTGACTACGTCACTGGGAAGTTCACTGGTGGGTAGTCTCTATATCCTAGATGAGCCCAGCATTGGTCTTCATCAACGCGATACTGATCGTCTTTTGAAAGTTCTCAAGGAATTACGCGACCTAGGTAATACCGTTGTCATCGTTGAGCACGACGAAGAAATTATGCGTGCTGCCGACTATCTCATCGACGTTGGTCCTGATGCTGGTCGTTTGGGTGGAGAAATTATGTATGCCGGGCCTGTCAGTGTTCCTGACGACTCAGTCGTCGGGCGTAGTCACACCCTCCGCTACCTCACCCATCTGGACGAGATAGCACTTCCCAAGAGCCGTCGCCCATGGAATCGTAAGATTACTATCAAGAGCGCGCGTATGAACAATCTCAAGGGTGTTACTGTTGACTTTCCCCTCAACGTCATGACGGTTGTCACAGGTGTCTCGGGAAGTGGTAAGTCCTCGCTCGTCAAGGGCATACTCTACCCTGCCCTCAAGCGCCATCTTGGTGAGGTCTGCGACACACCAGGCGAATATAGCGGACTAGAGGGCGACTATCAAGCCATCAGTCATGTGGAGTTTGTCGACCAGAATCCTATCGGCAAGTCCACACGCTCCAATCCTGCCACTTATGTTAAGGCCTACGACGCTATCCGCGACCTCTTTGCCGAACAGCCATTGGCCCAGCAGATGGGTTTCACTAGCCAGTATTTCTCATTCAATGCCGATGGTGGACGTTGCGATGAGTGCAAGGGCGCTGGTGTGATTACTGTCGAAATGCAGTTCATGGCTGACCTCGTATTGGAGTGTGAGGCCTGTCACGGTCATCGTTTCAAGCACGACATTCTCGATGTGCGCTATCGAGGCAAGAACATCGACGATGTGCTTAACATGACTATCTCTGAGGCCATCGCCTTCTTCTCAGAAGAAAATGTGCACAATGGTTTTGCAGCTATGACCAAGACTATCGTCGCTCGTCTGAAAACCCTCGAAGACGTGGGCTTGGGATACATCAAACTGGGGCAGAACTCTTCGACACTCTCTGGTGGTGAAAACCAGCGCGTCAAGCTCGCCTACTTCATTGGACAAGAGCGTCAAGCCCCCACCCTCTTTATCTTCGACGAACCCACCACGGGTCTGCATTTCCACGACATTAATCGTCTGTTGCAAGCCTTTAACGCCCTCATAGAACGTGGCCATACCATCCTCGTCATCGAACATAACATGGATGTTATTAAGTGTGCCGACCACGTCATCGACATGGGACCTGAAGGTGGCGACCGTGGTGGTGAAGTGGTTTGCACAGGAACACCAGAGCAGATTGCCGCCTGCTCCAAGAGTTTGACAGGAAAATTCCTGAAAGAAAAACTGTAGAGCAAATTGCAAGGCTAAAAAATGTTAATAGCCTATTAATTCTTTACTCTTTCATCTTTAATCTTTAATCTTTTTAGTACCTTTGCATCCGCTTTCGAGCAAAGAGATCATTGAAAGGCTGCCGATATGGCTCAGTTGGTAGAGCAACGCATTCGTAATGCGTGGGTCGCCGGTTCGAGTCCGGCTATCGGCTCACTTTTCTGCAAAAAGAGTCAGCAATCCCACCTTTGGATCCTGACTCTTTTTCTTTTCTTGCGGATTTAGCTCAGTTGGTAGAGCATTGGCTTCCCAAGCCGAGGGTCGCGGGTTCGAGTCCCGTAATCCGCTCAACGCTGGTTACATTTTTATCGGAACCACAATCTTGAAAGTGATATTACGTCCCATGTTATAAACGCCACGACGTCCTGTAACCACATTTTCGTCCGTATATTTCAGACGACTCAGGTGGTTCTGGTATGCCTTGTTCAGCAAGTTGTCGGCGGTGAAATAGAACTCAGCAACCTTCTTACCGTGCAACTGAATGTCAGTACCTGCCGAAAAATTAATCAATGCATAGCCTGGTGTAACGCTCTCGGTATCATCCGCACTGTATATATGCGTCTGCCTCAGGTAGCACTCGATACCAGCAGCAACATAAAGGTTATTGAGAAATGAACGATGAATAGTCCCTGACGTGTGGTGATGCATAACCGTGCTATGCGAATGGTGGAGCAATTCCCACTTCAATTCTGATGTCCATTTGGGTGCTGGCGTAAAGGGTAAGTATTTCGTATCGGCATTAGCATGCAGCAACTGTGCATCAACGTAGGAGAAGGTGTTTGAGAAATGAACGCTATGGACAGGGTGGAAATCTACACCAGCCTCGAAACCTAACAGACGAGCATCCCCCTGAGTATAGACGTAGGTGAGATAGCCTTCTTCTATCTCTTCTGCCACACGACGTGTAAAGATATAGTTGTTGATACGATTAGCGAAGAGGGCCAGTTGGGCAGAGATATAACGAGAAGTAAAATCAATACCAAGGTCTGCTTGCAGACTATACTCAGCCTTGAGTTGATGGTTACCCATTTCATAACGCACAGAACCTTCATGAACACCATTCGATGCTAGCTCGCTCATATTGGGTGTGCGGAAGCCACGGGCAAGGTTCAGGCGGAGATTAAAATATTCATTGATGTTACAAACGGCGCCAATGCTACCCGTCAGACCATTGAAATGACGTGAGAAATCTGTAAAGCGAACGCCATCTTCCTCAATTAATTCATAACCGTGCAGGCGTCGATGGTCATAACGAACGCCTCCATTCAGCGTCCAGTGGTTGCCAATACTCTTTGAGAAAGTAGCATAGATACCGAAGTCAAAGAGTCGATAGTCTGGAATCAGATATTCCTCCCCCTCGTTACCCGATTTCTGATACATGCCACCAATACCCGTAGAGAGTTTCCAACCATTCCACTCATTAGTGATATAACGTAAATCATAGGTTAGCGAATGCAATTTGAAATACAGTTCGTAGTCATCTTCACTATCTTCAAACTCCTGACGACGGTTTTGCTGATAACCGATGATGGCCTTAAGATAGCCTGATGAGAGGTTCAGCGAATTGTCCCACACAAGCTTGTAATGCTTCACCTGCTGGAAGGGCAATGATTTGGAGTAACTCTTCGGAGAAACCGACGAGCCTACAAGCTCTCCCGTCTCCGTCTCGCGCTCGCCCTCAATGATGCTTGGTGTTAGATGATAGACAGTCCAAGAAAGTCGCGAGTGCCCCCACTCCTTGTTAACACCCAACAGTAGTTTTCCAGCACGTTCACGGAACTGCGAACCGGGTACGTATCCGTCATACTTATTCTTGTAAGCGTGCGCCATTTTATCGCTGTAGCGGGCATCCCAGACAAGACCGTTTTGGTTGCCAGCCAAAGACAGATGATAGGCAAAAAGTCCGTTGTTAGTTTGATATTCCGAACTGATGTTTGCTCGCATCTCACCATGTGCCAACGTTGGTTGTGAATGGAGGATAACAACTCCCGCCATAGCATCTGAGCCGTACATCAGAGATGCAGGGCCTTTCAGTATCTCGACGCTGTTTACATTACTACCATCCACCTCCACACCATGTTCGTCACCCCATTGCTGCCCTTCCTGACGCACGCCTTCGCTCATCACTACCACACGGTTATAGCCCAGTCCACGGATGATAGGTTTTGAAATGCTACCACCTGTAGTCAGCTGACTGATGCCTGGTTGGTGGCTAATCGCATCTATGATATTAGTAGATGCTGTAGAACGTAGTACCTCTGGCGAAACAATACTTATCGGAGTTGTCGAGTGTTTCAGTTTCGTGTCGCCGGTCACACCCGTCACTGTCAGTTCGTTCAATTGTAGATGACGGAAAAAGACATCTGTCGAGTCCTCCGCATGATGATGTTTATTGTTTATTGTTCCACGTTTATTGTTATTATCCTGTGCTGCCACTGTCATACATATACACAACAGCAGCAAAACTATGTATTTTGCTTTCATTCTTGATTGATTAATTAATGATATATAAATAATGTATGTAAGTATCTATTTAAAATCAGACGGTTGGAGGTCCCCTGGTTACAATAGCGCCACAGTAGATAGTATGACAATCGCATAAAGACTGGGCGCGAAGCATCTTACACACATGTACATATATCGTGACAGCCATTACAGCAGCTGTCAGCAAAGTCAATGTCAGAAACTGGCAGAGTACACAGTCGTGCGACCATGTGGCTGTTACCGTCATATGACCGTGACAACTATGATGCACACAATCGGCGCATTCCGTCTCTATTGTTTCAGCAGTTTCATGCACATGAACCGACGACAACAGAAGCATTGGCATAAACACCGCCAATAGCAAGCACGAAGCAATATGTCGTCTGGTTTTCTGTTTCACAACTGCAAAGGTACACAAAAGCATACAAAACACTTTCCTGTTCCCTTCAAAAATAACTTTTTTTATATGTAATCAGTGAGCGAAGTGAACCTTTAAGTTGTCTCCAACATTCTATGGTCACTTCAAAAAACGATGGGTACTGTCGGTCACTTTATTAACTGCGTTAAACTTCCCAAAACTGTTTGTAATCTCAGCTTTTCTTCTTATCTTTGCAAGCTGTAATGAGGATTCAACATCAAATATGAAGATAGGTATAAAACGAGTGTTGTTATGGGGAATAGTACTTCCTCTGGCATTAACCTCTTGCAAGAAGCAACAGGTCACAGAGACTGTATCGAATAAAAATCATTCAGGAACCGTCGTAAAAACACATGCTGACAGTCTGATGTCTGCTGCCTTGACTGACGAAGATGATAAGCGCATAAGTGTTCTCACCGATAGTCTCTCGGCCTTGGGAGAACTTTCACCCATCAAGACCAACTTCTATAAGGGATATGTGTATAGGTTGCATAACGATTTTGTGCATGCCACCGAATATTTCAGCCGGATTATGGAAGAAAAGAACCCATCAGCTGCCGACTTCAAGATATATCTCAAAGCAGGTGTTCTTCTGACCGACTTTTATATCGACAAATACGAGAACGACGCCGCACTGCGCACCGCCATGCAGCTGTTGGAGAAAATGAAGACGGCCAATGGAAATATGTACTTTGAGAAGAAGACATTATATTCTAATATTGGTATATGTCAGCTCCGTCTGAAACGTGAGAAGGAGGCCGAGGAAAGTTTCAGAAAAGCCTCGGAATACACGAAGAAACTAATAAGCGCAGACGATGTTGACCATATTGACTTGTATAACGGTGTTATCACCTATATCCAGATTGTCACTGCCTACTTTGATGAAGACAAGAGCGTAGAAAGCGAGCCTTGGGTGAATCTGGAAGACTCTGTATTCCAACTGTTCAAAGCCCGTCCTGAAGCGCTTCCTTCGGATGTCGATATATTCAAGTCAGACATCCTTTATAATAGAATGATGATTGCCATCCATAAAGGAGACAAGGAGCAGGCTGACCGATATTTCAAAGAATACAAGACCACCGACTACAGCAAAAAGGATGTCGGCTTGATAAATAGCGCCGAATATCTGAGGTTAGCTGGACGTTATGCAGAGGCGGCTGATAATTTGACCTGCCTCGATGCTTTCATGCATAGAAAAAATATGGAAATCGATTTGGAAGTTATCGACGGATTTCTGCTGCCCAAGTTATATACTAACTATATGGCGGGGCGTAAGGATTCTGCCCTTCGTGTATCCATGCAGATTTACGATGCTTTCGGCACAGCTCTTACACGACAGAAAGAGGACGAGACTGCCAAGCTTGCTTCTATCTACGACACCGAGGGCAAGGAGCGGCGCATCGCCGAGCAGCAGGTAGAAATCTCGCACCAGCGTGTCATAGGCCTCACAATGGTGATTATCTTCCTCACCGTGGCCTTTATCGTTTATACGCTGATTCGTCGTCGTGCGGCAGCTCGATTGGCAGAAGTGAAGACTGCCCAGGAGCGCATTGAAAGTGAGCTTCGAATTGCCCGCGATATCCAGATGTCGATGGTGCCGAGTGTATTCCCCGAGCGCGAAGGACTTGACATGTACGGTTCGATGACTCCGGCCAAAGAGGTTGGTGGCGACCTGTACGGTTATCTTATGCTGGGCGACAAACTCTACTTCGCTGTTGGTGATGTAAGTGGAAAAGGTGTTCCTGCCTCGTTGTTTATGGCGCAGGCTACAAGACTGTTTCTTACCCTCGCCAAACAGGGCATGATGCCAGCAGAAATCTGCACTCGCATGAACGACGCACTTTCAGGAGATGACAATGAAAGCGGCATGTTTGTGACGTTCTGGTTAGGATTGCTCGACCTTACTACGGGACACCTTGACTTTTGTAATGCAGGGCATAATCCACCTATATTGGGAACCCCAGCCGACCTCCCCGAAGGAGAAGGGGCTGGTGGCGACTTCTTGCAAATGGAATCAAATGCTCCTATAGGTCTGTGGCCGGACTTGGTATATGTCGGTGAAAGCTTCGAAACTATCAAGGGGCGTCCACTCTTTATCTATACCGATGGACTGAACGAGGCTGAAAATCCACAACTGGTACGGTTCGGCGACAGTCATCTGCTCGATATTCTGCGCCATACCGTCTTTGTTTCTGCTCGTCAGATTATAGAATTGTTAGAAAGCGAAGTTGAGACTCATCGTGCCGGTGCCAAACCCAATGACGACCTGACAATGATGTGTCTGTACGTGTCTTGAATTCAGTTACTCTATTTCTATAACGACCTCCTCAAAGCGGCCGTCAGTAGTAAGCAGGAAACGGCGAGTTTGCTCGGTTTCCGACTTCTGGGTGCGCAAAGACTCGTAAATATAAAGGATGGTAACCTCGTACCCGCTGGTGATATAGTAGTCTGTAAACTGGCGACCGAAGTCTTCAGCACGGTCTTCAGGCCGTTCTTCATAGAGGCAAAGGTGGTCGATGGGCCGATATTCGCTGTCTAGGGAATAGAGGTAGAGATTGGACGTGACGGAGTCGATTTGTTCTTCCAACAACAGGGCGTTCAGTCCGTGGTACTTAGGTAACAAGAGTGCCTTCAAACGGGTTTCGACGGGATAGCCCAATTGGGAAACGAGCGACATAGGAACCCGACCGAAACTGCCTATCTTAGCAAAATTATTACGCTCCGACTGAATGGGTAGCGGACGTAGCTGAAGTGTATCGAAGAAGGCCTCGACAGGGTCGTCATAGACTCCTGCCTTACGCTTCATTTCGGTAAGTTGTTCAGCTTTGCGGATGCTGTCGACCATCTGCTCATAGAATACCGCATCCCTCTTGCGCTGGCCACACGAAAGGAGGGCCAGTGTAAGAGGGATGAATAGTATCCAAAGCAAGCCGCGTTTCATCAGCCGCCAAAGTTATCGTACATAATTGACTCTGGATCTACACCGAGCGAGTCGAGCATAGATACCACGGCCTTCGACATTGGGCCAGGACCGCACATGTAGTACTCGATATCCTCGGGAGCCTCGTGGTCTTTCAGATAAGTGTTCAGCATGACCTGATGGACGAAGCCCGGAGTGTACTTTACGCCAGCTGCATCGGCTGCAGGGTCTGGACGATCGAGAGCCAGATGGAAGTGGAAGTTGGGATACTCCTTCTCCAAGCCTAGGAAGTCCTCGAGATAGAACACCTCGTTGAGCGCGCGAGCACCATAGAAGTAGTGCATCTCGCGATCGGTGGTGTGCAGCGTCTTGGTCATGTGCATGATCTGAGCACGCAGCGGAGCCATACCGGCACCACCACCAACCCAAATCATCTCCTTCTTCGAGTCGAAATGCGGGTGGAAGTCGCCAAAAGGACCACTCATGATTACCTTGTCGCCTGGTTTCAACGAGAAGATATAAGACGAAGCGATACCTGGGTTGACATCCATGAAACCACTCTTATCGGCCTTGAATGGTGGTGTGGCGATACGCACGGTCAACATGAACACGTCGCCCTCAGCAGGATAGTTGGCCATTGAGTAAGCGCGGATGGTGTCCTCGGGGTTCTTACACTTGAGTGGGAACAGTCCAAACTTCTCCCAGCTGGGCAGATATTCATCGCCAATCAGACTCTTGTCGATGTCCTTATCGTAGTCGATGCAATCGAACTTAGGAATCTTGATCTGGGCGTAAGAACCAGGCAGGAAGTCCATGTGCTCGCCAGCAGGCAACTGTACCTTGAACTCCTTAATGAACGTTGCAACGTTCTTGTTGGAGATGACGGTACACTCATACTCCTTAACGCCAAGGATAGACTCGTCGACATGAATCTTCAGGTCGCCCTTGACCTTACACTGACAGCCGAGACGCCAGTGGTCCTTGATCTGCTTGCGGGTGAAGTGGGGCTTCTCAGAGTCGAGGATTTCTCCCCCACCCTCGAGCACCTGCACCTTACACTGTCCGCAAGAGGCCTTACCACCGCAGGCAGAAGGCAGGAAGATGCCGTTCTCATTGAGCGTAGCCATCAGGTTGTTGCCCTGTGGTACATTGAGCACCTTGTCGCCATTTACTGTAATATTCACATTGCCGCTGGGGCTCAGATACTTCTTAGCCACCAACAGGATAATCACCAGAAGGATGATTACCACGAGGAAAACCCCTATACTATATGCTATAAACTGTGCCATACCTTATTAAATATTTAGTCCAGAGAAACACATCATCGCCATAGCCATGAGACCCACGGTGATAAACACAATGCCGAGGCCCTGCAGGGGCTTGGGAACGTCTGAGTACTGCATCTTCTCGCGGATGGCACCCATAGCCACGATGGCCAGCGTCCAACCAAGACCAGAGCCGAAGCCATAGATCATGGCATCCCAAACGGAGGTGATGGCCTGCGAGTTGGTGGGCTCCATGAGGATGCGCTGCTGCATAAACAGCGAGGCACCCATGATGGCGCAGTTAACGGCAATCAGCGGCAGGAAGATACCCAGCGCAGCATAGAGCGAGGGCGAGTACTTCTCGACCGTCATCTCTACCAACTGCACCATACCAGCGATGACAGCGATGAAGAGGATGAACGACAGGTAGCTCAGGTCGACGCCTGGAACGAGGCAGTCGGGGCCCAGCACCTTAGTTTGCAACAGATAGTTGACGGGAACGGTAACTGTCAACACAAAGGTCACAGCCATACCCAGTCCCAGTGAGGTCTTTACCGTCTTCGAGACAGCCAGATATGAGCACATGCCAAGGAAGAAGGCGAAGATCATATTGTCCACAAAGATGGACCTAAACAGTAATGATATTGCGTGTTCCATAACTTATTTTTCTTTATAGAAGTAAGCACGATGTACCCAAATCACACAGCCAACGAGGATGAGCGCCATAGCAGGCATCGTCATCATACCGTTGTTAACGTAGCCGAAGTCGTAGCAGGCGTCGGGGATAATCTGGAAGCCCAGCAGTGAGCCACGACCCAGCAACTCACGAACAGCACCCACGATGACCAGAATCATGGCGTAGCCAAGACCATTGCCCACACCATCGAGGAACGACGGCCAGGGCTTGTTCTGCATGGCGAAAGCCTCGAGGCGACCCATCAGGATACAGTTGGTGATAATCAGACCGACATACACAGAGAGCTGAACGCTGACGTCGTAGGCGAAAGCCTTCAGAATCTGAGAAACGATGGTTACAAGAGCAGCCACAACCACCAGCTGCACCACGATACGGATGCGGTTAGGAATGGTGTTGCGGATGATAGAGATGATTACGTTTGCAAAGGCGGTAATCACCGTTACGGCGAGTCCCATCACGATGGCAGGCTTCAGCTGCGAGGTGACGGCAAGTGCCGAGCAGATACCCAATACCTGTCCAAGGATTGGGTGGTCGAGGTTCAACGGATTAGTAAAAACCTCCTTATTTTGTTTACTGAATAATGCCATAGTTTAGTCCTCCTTTACTTTCTTCAGACAATCCTTAATCATAGCATCTACACCGTTAGAAGTCAGCGTAGCACCTGTTACGCAGTCAACCTGCGACTCAGCATTCTCCACCTTCTTCACAACAGAGAGAATCACATTGCCATTCTCATCGAAGATTTTCTTGCCGATAAACTTCTCCTGCCACTCCTGAGAGTCCTTGATTTCAGCACCCAGACCGGCTGTCTCACTCTCGTGGTTGAAGTAGGCACCATAAACCTTATCGTCCTTATCAACAGCCAGATAACCGCTGATGCCGCCCCAGAGGCCCATACCCTTCAGTGATACTACTACCACCTGCTGGTCGCCAATCTGGCACGCATAGACTTTCTGTCCGTTGATATCCTTCTCTGCCTTCACTACCTCCTTGTACTTGGCCTCAGCCTCAGCACCATCGAGGTCGCGAATGTTCAGCGAATAGAGAATCTGCTTCTTCACATCGAGTGCCACGTTAGCGTCCTGCATAGGCTTCAGCGCCTGATAGACAAACGCCAGCAAGAAAGCAACGATAACCACGAGTATCGCACTATATATAATAATGTACGCGCTAGAATTTGTGTTCAGTTTCATTTGGTACCTCCTCTCTTCAAACGTTTCGAAATGTTACGAGCTACCACGAAGTGGTCAATCGTAGGAGCAAACATGTTACCAAAGAAGATGGCAAGCATCATACCCTCAGGATAGCCGGCATTCATCACACGGATGATGATGGCCATAGCACCAATGAGGAAGCCGTAGATGTACTGGCCAGTAGTGGTGCGGCAAGAGGTGACGGGGTCGGTAGCCATGAAGACAGCACCGAAAGCGAAGCCACCCATCACGAAGTGGTTATACCAAGGCATAACTTGGCAACCGAAAGTAAAATCGCCAAAGATACATGCCAATACGGCACCGCCAACGAATACGCTCAGCATGGTGCGCCAAGAAGCGATGCCCGTCCACAACAGGATAACAGCACCGATAGCAATAGCGATCACTGAGGTCTCACCGATAGAGCCAGGAATGAAGCCCAGCGTCATATCGAGGATAGAAGCATCAGGAGCAATGCCCTGACCAATCTGTCCGAGTGGTGTAGCAGCAGTGAATCCATCAGGCAGGTCGTTACCCAGTCCGAAGATAGAGTTCTGAGCTACCCAAACCTGGTCGCCCGTCATCTTAGAAGGATAGGCGAAGAACAGGAACATACGGGCTGCAATAGCTGGGTTGAAGATGTTCATACCCGTACCACCGAAGATCTCCTTACAGAAGATAACCGAGAAGGCACAGGCCAGTGCCAGCATCCACAGCGGACAGCCGATAGGAATAATCAGCGGGATAATAATACCCGACACGAGGTAACCCTCCTGTATCTCCTCGCCTTTCCACTGTGCCCAGGCAAACTCGATGCCCAGACCAACAATGTAGCTGACCAGAATCTTAGGCAGAACAGCCAGGAAGCCGTAAGCGAAGATCTCGCAGAAGCTTGCGCTGGCCAGTGTGCCTGCTGCCAGATAGTTCTGATAGCCAATGTTATACATACCAAACAGCATGGCAGGCATCAGGGCGATGACCACCATACTCATAATGCGCTTTGAGTCGATAGCGTCGTGAATGTTCACGCCCGTCTTTGCTGTATCGTTAGGCACGTACAGGAAAGTCTCAAAGCCGTCGAACACCGAACGGAAGGCATGCAACTTGCCACCCTCCTCGAAATTCGGCTTTACCTTATTGAGAAAATTTCTTAATGCGCTCATAGTCCTTATGCGTTTTCTTTACGTAAAATGTTCAGACCTTCACGAACGATGCGCTGCAGTTCCAACTTCGAAGAGTCCACAAACTCAGCCAGTGCAAAGTCTTCAGGCGATACCTCGTAGATGCCCAGCGCCTCCTGACGATCGATGTCGCCAGCGATGATGGCCTTGATGAGGTATTCACCATAGATATCCATAGGCAGTACCTTGTCGTACTCACCACTCATAATCATGTGACGCTCACCACCCTTGATACGGGCATCGAGCGCATAGCTCTTCTTGCCACAGAGCCAAGAGAAGTAGCTGCGGTTGACAGAGAACTGCTTGAAGCGAGGCAGAATCCAACCCAGCATCTCGTCGGCATCGTTGCCCTCAGGAATCACGGTAATCTCACTGGTGTGAGCACCCAGGAAACCTTCCTTCGTGGTGGGACGACCTGTCAGCACGTTACCATTGATGATGCGGACATTCTTCGAGGCGTCATAGCTGTTAGAAAGCAGCGTAGAGAGCTCCTCGCCTACCAGCATATCTACGTAGGCAGGATTATTAACTTCGCTTCCACAGAGGGCAACACGACGGCGCAAATCAACCTTACCAGTATTCAGCAGGCGACCGATAAAGAGCACAACCGTCGGGTCTCCAATGGTCCAGACAACCTCACCCTTATTTACTGGGTCGATGTTGTTAACCTGTACGCCAACGTTACCTGCCGGGCACTTGCCATCAAAGACTGTTACCTCTGCATTCTGATAGTTCTCGAACGATGAATGAACACCACAACCTAAATAAGTCTTGGCGATTTTCGACAGCGCCGTTAGACCAGTCTGGAAATTTGCCTCTTCGCCCTTTACCTCAAATTCGAAGTCGCCAGCCAGAGGCTTGTCGCGTAATGCTGAGACAAAGATGGCCTTTGGCATTACTGAAGGGTTAGTAGAGACGGCATAAGGCAACTGGTTGATATAACCAAAGATACCAGCCTCCAGCAGGGCGTCAATCACCTGCTGACCATCCATTTTGTCAACATCCTTCACACCATAGTTTACATACTGTTGCTCTGCATCAGCCTGCACCTTTACATAGAGCACCTTCCTTCGTTCGCCACGTGCCACCTCGCAGACTTTTCCGCTGACAGGTGAGGCAAACTTTACTTCGGGATACTGCTTGTTGACGAACAAGGCATCCCCGGCTTTGACGGTATCCCCCTCCTTGACGACCACTTTCGGAGTCACTCCCTCGAAGTCATCGGGCACCAGCGCATACTGACCGTTTGACTTCAACTGGATGAGCTTCTCCTCAGCTTTCCCTTGAAGGTGAATGTCCAAGCCTTTGTGTAACTTGATTACATTTGCCATGGATAATATAAATGAATATTTGAATAGTTATCTACTATGCTTTTTCTAAGAATGGTGCAAAATTAATAAAAAAATAGCATATTGGGCATAAAAAATCGTCGAAATATTCCGTCATCACAACTTTTTGATGTAATTTTGTAGCCAATAACCAGCAGAATGAAAGTTTTGCTATCTCTATTTGCCAGTTTTGAAGATACTTAAGCACATACTTAATATCACGATATGGTCCATTCTTGGACTGTATCTACTCATCATACTCACCTTCAGCATTCCTGCTGTTCAAGAATATTTAGGTGAGCGTGCTGCTAAGGTATTGGCAGAGAAACTGGGTACCAGCGTGTCGATAGGACGTTTGAAATACGGACTGCTGAGCCGTCTGACACTTTATCAGGTTGTTATCAAAGATCAGCGGGGTGTCAACATGCTGACTGCTGGACGAATTTCGGCACACTTAGACTTGTTACCGCTGGCCGATGGTAAGATTTCCATTTCTACTGCCCAGCTTTTTGGTACCCGTGCCCAGCTATATCAAAGGGACTCGTTGGCAAAACCCAATTTCCAGTTTGTGCTCGACTCGCTGGCTTCGAAAGACACGACCAGCACCGCCCCACTCGACCTGCGCATCAATTCGTTGATTATCCGCCACAGTAGCGTCAGCTACGATCGTTATGACCGCCCCCAGACGGCTGGTATATTTAATCCCAACCACCTAAAAATCAACGACATCAGTTCAGATATTATTCTCAAGGCGCTCTCCGAGGATTCTCTGAACGTCAATATCAAGCGTTTGTCATTCAAGGAGCAGTCCGGATTGAATCTCAAAAAGTTGAGTTTGCACTACGAAGGAGGCAAATACAGTAGTCGTTTGACAGATTTTATGCTACGCATGCCTGGCACCAACTTCCAATTGGGCGATATTGAAGCCAGCTATCGTTTCCGTGGCGACCACTTTGTGATGCCTTCACTACGTTATACAGGTAGCATTAAGCCTTCAACGATTACCCTTAGCGACCTATCTTGCCTTTTACCATCACTAAACACCTTCCAAAGTACCTTGTCGCTGGCCAGCAATTTCCACGGTGAAGGAGAGACGCTGGACATTCCGATGCTTACCATAGGCTCTACCACAGGTGATATTGCCATCAACATTGGTGGATGGGCCAAAGGACTTCGTGACAGCCTACCTTCTTGGAATGTTGACATTCGCGATCTCGCATTATCGGCCAAAACCGTCAGTTTCATCTCAGAAAATCTGCAAGGCCAGCGCATACAGGTTCCACAGGAATTGGTACGAATGGGTAATATCCACTTGAGAGGTCACGCCCAAGGTAAGGGAATCAACCGCATAGAGACGCACAACCAGTTGCAGACAGATGCCGGTAGCGTGAATATGACGATGGCGATTGATGAAAAGCGCCATTTCAACGGACATATCGATACCAAAGAGTTTAGCTTGAAGAAGGTACTCGACGACGAACAGTTTGGTACGCTCTCTACTGATATCGACCTCAGTGGTCAGCTGCCCGATGGTCAGCCACTTATTGTCAAAGCCGATGGAATCGTCCATCAATTCGAATTCAAGGGTTACAATTACCAGCATATCGACATCGATGGACTCTATAGCCCTACTGACATCCACGGTCATGCCAGTATTGATGATGCCAATATCGGTTTAGTGGTAGACGGTAGTATATTGCAGAGAGGCAAGCAGCATAACGTCAAGTTGGAAGCAACCTTCGCCAATCTATCTCCTAAAGCCATCAACCTTACTGACCAGTGGGACGAGGCGCGTTTCTTCGGTGATATCAAGGCAGATTTCTTGGCCAGCGACCTCAATGATGCCGTTGGAACCATTGATGTTAACGAATTCTCAATGCAAGGACACAATACGTCCTACGATTTGGACGAGTTACACATCGAGTCAGGCTATGACGGCGATATCCATTATGTCACTATGACCAGTGATTTCGGTGAAGCCGCTATTCGGGGTGATTTCGACTACAAGACCCTACCCCAGAGCTTTACCAACTTCCTGGCAACACGCATGTCTACGATACCCGGTCTGCCGTCTATCGATACCAGCGTGCATAACAACTTCTCTATCCAGGCCACTATTCGAAAGTCTGACTGGGTAGAACGCTTGTTGCGTGTACCATTCTTTCTGAAACGACCGCTAACCTTACAGGGCAGCCTGAATGATGAGCGCCAACAGATTCTCATGGAGTGTAACATCCCGCAGTTCATTTATGACGGTAGTCGCTACGATAATGCCCGTATCAGTATCCTCTCGCCTATCAATACCCTACAGTATGATGTAAGTATCACCAAACATTCTGACGAAGGCAACGACCTCGATTTACAGGTCATGGGCAGCGTGCATAACGACCAGCTGACAGCTACTCTCCAATGGGCAGACCATGCTGAGGAGCGCACCAGCGGCCATCTGACGGCGATGGCCTATTTCGACAGCTCATTCGACAAGACACAGACGGCATATATCAAGGTGGCTCAATCGCAAATGATTATCAAGAACACCCCTTGGGAAGTCCTTCCTGCCACCATTACCTATGCTAACAAGAATCTAAATGTTACCGGTTTCTCTATCCGTCACGGCCAGCAGTTCCTGACGCTTGACGGTACCGCTTCAGAAAACAGTCAGGACTCCATTAACGTCAATATGCGCGATATTGATATCGAATATGTCCTTGATTTGATTAACTTCGATGCGGTCAGTTTCAGCGGTAAGGCAACAGGCGGTGGCGCGCTGAGAGGTGTCTTCGGCGAATTGGAAGCCGATGCGAAACTCCTCGTCAGAGACTTCCAGTTTGAGCACGGAAGAATGGGTGATTTGGACGCAAATGTCACCTGGAACAAAGAAGCAGAACAGATTGACATACAAGCTATTGCCGATGACGGTCCGACAGCAAAAACACTCATTAACGGTTATGTGTCGCCCAAACGCAACTATATCGACTTGGACATCAAGGCTGAAGGTACCAGTCTTGATTTTGCCCAGTCCTTTACCTCTACATTTATCGACCATATCGATGGCTATGGCAACGGAAATGTCAAGCTGGCAGGTCCCTTGAATGCCCTCAATCTTTACGGCGAGCTGATACTCAACGGCAAGGCACATGTCAGCACCCTGAATTGCACCTACGAGATGCGTAACGACACGCTATTGCTTACGCGCGACAATATCGCTTTCAAGAATTGTCTGCTTTACGATATCTATGGCAACGAAGGCATTATGACAGGAGGCATCCATCATAACGACCTTACCAATCTCACATATGATATCTACCTCAATGCTCGCAACCTGTTGGCCTACGACTTCAAAAGCTTTGGCGACGCCTCCTTCTACGGTACGGCCTTTGCCAATGGCAATGTGGCCATTCACGGCAGGGAGAACAGCCTGCTCATCGAAGCAGATATTACCCCACAGCGAGGTACCGTCTTCGTATATAATGCAGCCTCGCCAGATGTCATTACCGACCAGGAGTTTATTGTTTGGGGCTCTAAAGACGAGTCCAGCAAGCCACGCTACCAGTCGACGATCATTAGCGACGAAGCGTCCACAGACAATACCGACTACACCCCACGCGTAGATCTCCGTACCGACATCACGATGCGTCTGAGGATTAATGCCACCCCTGATGCCACCGTTCGTCTGCTGATGGATGAGCGCACCAGCGACTATATTACCCTAAGAGGTAATGGCGACCTGCAGACAACCTTCTATAATAAAGGAAGCTTCAATATCTTTGGCACCTATCGCATCAGCGAGGGAACCTACGGCATTACCATCCAGAATATTATCAAGAAGAATTTCGTCTTCAAAGAGGGTGGAACGATTATCTTTGGTGGCGACCCCTATGATGCCCGTCTGAATATGCAGGCACAGCATACAGTCAATGGCGTGTCACTCTCTGACTTGAATGTCGGCAAGAGTTTCGCCAGTACCGTTCGTGTCAACTGCTTGATGGATATCAGCGGCCAGCCACGTGCCCCGATTATCGACTTCGACCTTGATATTCCGAATGTCAACTCAGACGAAAAGCAGATGCTGCGCTCCATCATCAATAGCGAAGAGGAGATGAAGCAGCAAGTCATCTACCTGTTGGCCGTAGGACGTTTCTATCCACAGGGTGCCAATAACGCCAACGACGAAGAGACGGCTGGCCAGAGCAAGACCTCTCTCGCTATGCAGAGCCTATTGTCTGGTACACTCAGCAGTCAGCTCAACGACATGCTCAACCGCGTCATCAAGAGCAACAACTGGAGTTTTGGTGCCAACATCTCTACGGGTGACGAAGGCTGGAATAATGCTGAATATGAAGGAATTATCAACGGTCGCCTGCTTAATAACCGCCTGCTCATCAACGGACAGTTTGGCTATCGCGACGGAAGTAGCGCCACATCAAAGAAAGCAGCAACCTCCGCCAACTCTACGTTCATTGGCGACTTCGATATCCGCTATCTGTTGCTCCCCAATGGTAACCTCGCCTTTAAGGTTTACAATCAGACCAACGACCGCTATTTCACCAAATCGTCCTTGAATACCCAAGGCATCGGTATCATCATGCAGAAAGAGTTCAATGGACTGGGCGAATTGCTCTCCACAAAGAAAAAGAAAGCCAAAAAGGTTAAAAAACTATAAATCTTTCTTTCCTCTCACTTCTCACCTCTTACTTCTCACCTCTTTTTCGTACCTTTGCAGGCAATTTCTGCGAGAACGGGCTTCACCTCAGCATAGAGCGAGCTCTCTGCATTCGGTTTGCACCATCCTTGCAGCCGCTTTTACGCCCAAACGGGCGAATAGGTGCCGAAACAGGCGTCGGTGCCTATCAATATTAACCCTTTAAACATGGTCTGGTAAACGTCTGTTCAGGCCCCGCCCCATCGAGAGATTGGGCACACATTATTTATTTATTATGTCAGAATTAACAAAGAAGGTCCAGCCATTACAGGACTTCGACTGGGATCAGTTTGAGAATGGCACTGCCGCTAACGTCAGCAAGGAAGAGCTCGACAAGGCTTATGACGAGACCCTTAACAAGGTCAGCGAGCATCAGGTAGTTGACGGTACTGTCATCAGCGTCGACAAGAAGGAAGTCGTTGTTAACATCGGCTACAAGAGCGACGGTATTATCCCTGCTAGCGAGTTCCGCTACAACCCCGAGCTGAAGGCCGGCGACACCGTTGAGGTGTATGTAGAGAACGCAGAGGACAAGAAAGGTCAGCTGGTACTCAGTCACAAGAAAGCCCGCATGTCTAAGAGCTGGGAGCGTGTTAACGCCGCTCTGGAGGCTCAGGAGATTATTCAGGGTTACATCAAGTGCCGCACAAAGGGTGGTATGATTGTTGACGTATTCGGCATCGAGGCCTTCCTGCCTGGTAGCCAGATCGACGTTCACCCCATTCGCGACTACGACCAGTTCGTTGGCAAGACCATGGAGTTCAAGGTTGTTAAGATTAACCAGGAGTTCCGTAATGTAGTTGTATCACACAAGGCACTCATCGAGGCTGAGCTCGAGGCCCAGAAGCAGGAGATTATCGGCAAGCTGGAGAAGGGTCAGATCTTGGAGGGTGTTGTTAAGAATATCACCAGCTACGGCGTATTCGTAGACCTGGGTGGTGTTGACGGACTGATTCACATTACAGACCTGTCTTGGGGCCGTGTTGACGATCCCCACAAGGTTGTTGAGCTCGACCAGAAGATTAACGTCGTTATCCTCGACTTCGATGAGGAGAAGAAGCGTATTGCTCTCGGTCTGAAGCAGCTGACCCCACATCCTTGGGATGCTCTGGATGCTAACCTCAAGGTTGGTGACCACGTGAAGGGTAAGGTTGTCGTACTCGCTGACTACGGTGCATTCGTTGAGATTCAGCCTGGTGTTGAGGGTCTGATTCACGTTTCTGAGATGTCTTGGAGCCAGCACCTGCGTTCAGCTCAGGAGTTCCTGAAGGTTGGCGACGAGATCGAGGCAGTTATCCTGACTCTCGACCGCGACGAGCGCAAGATGTCTCTCGGCATCAAGCAGCTGAAGGAAGATCCCTGGGAGGCTATCGAGGTTAAGTATCCTGTTGGCAGCAAGCACGCCGCTAAGGTTCGCAACTTCACTAACTTCGGTGTATTCGTTGAGCTCGAAGAGGGTGTTGACGGTCTGATT
>Ga0256404_1001717_pt1 | contig 51390 bp, 40 predicted proteins | sample RumenRJG_01DNA_FD_185990 | JGI IMG/M metagenome (GOLD analysis project Ga0256404, IMG submission 185990) | Bovine rumen microbial communities from Lethbridge, Alberta, Canada - RJG_01 | ecosystem: Host-associated > Mammals > Digestive system > Stomach > Rumen | place: Canada: Alberta | collected...
GTAAGTGCATAAGACAACACATGCCAAACCTCTTTAACAATGCTTTAGATATGGAGCAAAATCAAGTTTATGAATTATTAACGCGCGATGTTGACGATCTCATGCCGTGGGGTGCTGAGTAGTTACGTAGGTTTATAATAATTCTACTTTATAATACTTATAGGTTATCGCCAGCTCATCAATTGCGACGGGCTGGCGATTTCCTTAGTGATTGCAATGTGAAGTACCTTTAGTACAATGCCAATTATAGTCTACTTCTTGATGAGTGATGCGACCCAGAGGATGGCTACTGCGCCAACAATAGCAGTACCCAACTGGCCAAGAAGACCACCCCATGCAATGCCTAACTGATTGAACAGCCAGCCTCCAACGAGTCCGCCAAAAAGACCTAACACCAGATTCATAATGAATCCGAAACCACCACCTTTCATCAACTTGCCTGCACAGAAGCCTGCCAGACATCCAATAATAATTGAACCTATTATACCCATACCTTGCTTATATTTATTATTTGAACATACTACGTTTAGTATTTGCGAACTTACTTCTTTGTCCAAGTCTGGGTTTCGTAGAACATGGCGACGTAGCCACGAACCTTCAGGTTGTTGCCGTCAAGCCAGATGGAACACTTATAGGTCTTGCCATTCTTGGGATTGTATATCTTGCCGCCTTCCCACTTGTCCTTTTTCTTGGTGAGACCAGTCAGGATGTTGACGCCAACAAGCTTGCGGCTCTGCAGCTTCTTGTCTGGATTGTGGACATCGAGCTGTCCGTCGCCTTTCTTCAGCCAGACAATCTTGCCGTTCAGCTTGTCGCCACTCTGGTAAATCTCGACCTGAGAATCACCACCTTCTGTTACCCACTTGCCGATTACGCTCTGAGCGTATCCGGCTACTGACATCATTGCCAGCACTAAGCAAATGATTACTTTTTTCATCTCTATTAAAATTTCCTTTTATAACAATGGGGTTAATATACCTACTTTACTGATTATTCGTAATCGTCAACAACCGAATTGATGAAGTCCATCATGGGCTTGGAAGTTTTGAACATCGGCTCAATCTCGTCAAGCCATTTTTCGCCTTGGTAGAAGTCGTCAGGAACTTGGTGCCAACAGCAGTAGTCCTTCATTCGCAAATATTCGATATGCGCCCAGTCGCGAGGGAATCCAGATGGACAGGTCTTCAGCTTTTCCAGTCCGAAGCCCTGTGGCTGGTCCCATGAAGACACGTCCGTAGGAGTCTTGAAACTGCTAGCCTTGGGACTTCCGAAATACTTCTGAAATGCCTTGTTCTCCACGCACTTCAGCCACTCGTCGACGTTGACCATAATTTCATTTCTGCATGAGGTCAGGATATTGGTGGGCAACCAGTAATTGCCACAAGCCACCATACAATGGCCAGGCTCCAAGTGCAGGTAATAGCCCCCGTGCAGCGCCTTCTTGCCGTGAGCTGCGATGTAAGCCCCCAAATGGTTCTTATAGGGCGACTTGTCATTCGAGAATCGCGTGTCGCGATTGAAGCGGTAGGTGCAGTCCTTCACGCTCAGATGGGCAATCGACGGGTCGAAGCCGGCAATCCTTCCAATCGCCAGTTTCACGCCCTCCTCGAAGTCCGCCCTGATGGCGTCATACTCTTTCTTATTGGCCTGGTACCATTCGCGGTTGTTGTTGGCCATCAACTGTTTCAGATAATTCAGTATTCGTTTTGCATCCATATTCTTTTTCAAATCTAAAACGTGCGGAGAGCTTCGTAGATACGCTGGACGGGAAGGCCCATGACGTTGAAGTAACTGCCGTTGAGGGCCGTCACACCGATATAGCCTATCCACTCCTGAATGCCGTAGGAGCCAGCCTTGTCGAAGGGACGGTAATGGGTGACGTAATAGTGAATCTCATCGTCGGAGAGGGCCTTGAAAGTGACGTCGGTAAGTACGGAGAACGACTGCTGTCGCTCAAGGGCGGAAAGGGTCACACCAGTGATGACCTGATGGGTCTTGCCGCTGAGTTCACGCAGCATGCGACAGGCATCGGCCTCATCCTTGGGTTTTCCCATGACCTCGTTGCCAAGCACAACAATGGTATCAGCCGTAATGACCAGTTCATCTGCAGCCATCGACTCACGATAGGCAGCAGCTTTCTTCTGGGAGATATACTCCGCTATCTGGCGCGTAGGCAGAGTGGCAGGATAGCTCTCGTCGATGCCTTGCAGGACGCGCACCTCGAAGTCGACGTCTAAGCCTGCCAACAGTTCCTTGCGGCGTGGCGAATTGCTCGCCAATATAATCTTATACTTCACCATCCGAATGCCTTTTTGTCTTTCACCCACAGCTGCTGCGCCCTCAGCGTCTGCTCTATCACGTCGCGCGCACAGCCATAGCCACCCTTGTGGTGACTGACGTAGCAGCTGGCCTCGCGCACCTCCGGACAGGCGTCCTGCGGACATACCGGACAGCCCACACGGTGCATCACCTCCAGGTCAGGAATGTCATCGCCCATGAACATCACCTCGTCGTCCTGCAGGCCGTACTTCGTGACAAACTCCTCGTAGGTCTTGATTTTCACAGCCGCTCCGAGATAGATGTCCTGCATGCCCAGTCCTTCGTAGCGCACGCGTACCGCTTCTATCTTACAGCCGGAGATGATGGCTATGCGCAGACCCATCTTCACAGCCAGCTGTATGGCATAGCCGTCCTTGATGTTCACCGTTCGCAATGGCGTTCCGTCAATACCCAACGAAATGGTTTCGGCAGAAAGCACGCCGTCCAGGTCAAACACGATGGCACGTATCTTCTGTAAGTCGTAATTGATCATTATTCTGTTCTATAGCATGTTCGTGAATACTCTTTGAGAGCAGGTCGTATATCGCCTGTGGAGTGCCTTGCAGGAGCGCCGACTGACTACGAATGACGTTCTGGTCGTCGCGGATGGCAGGGCCTGTCTGGGCATCTATAGGATGCAGTTGGTGTACCTTGCGAGCCGTCTCGTCTATCAGCGGCAACAACACATCGAAGGGCAGTCCCTTCTGCGCCAGCACGTCAGCGGCCAGCGCATAGCAGTGGTTGACGAAATTGCAGGCGAAGACTGCCGCCAGATGCAGATAGCGGCGGTCGGCCGTCGAGAGCTCGTAGACATGTGCCGACAGGCTCTCGGCAAACGAGCGAATCCTAATCAGCGTCTCAGCGTCTGTGGCCTCGACAAACAGCGGTATCTCTCGGAAGTCGACAGGCTGCTCCTTCGAGAATGTCTGCATGGGATACAGCACGCCATAGTGCCGGCAACAGCCCTCGAAGATGCCCAGCGCCATCGACCCTGCGGTATGCACGAAGAGCTGGTCGTCCCTACTCTTTGTCGCCTGACGTGCAACCTCCTGCAGGGCGCTGTCCTTCACGGCAATGACGTAGATATCAGCCCGCTCCGGCAGTTCCTCCAGCGTACGGCTATTGACGCTCACCACCTCGTGGCCCGCCTGTCGTACCGCCTCAATCAGGTGTGTCGCCACCCGTCCTCGTCCTATCAGCGCTACCTTCATCTCTCAATTCTCAATTTTTCAATTTCTCAATACTTCTCCACGTGCACATTCTCCCACTTCAGCTTCTCCTCGTTCTGGGGCTTGCGCTCGTCAGCCTTGTGTCCGATGGCCAGTATGCACAGACACGACAGATTCTCCGGAATGTCGAGCACGCCCTGAATCACTGTGTCGGCCGTTGTGCCGTCCGACAGTCCGCGACCACGCATCTGTATCCAGCACGAGCCCAGACCCAGCTCCTCAGCCTGATATTGCATGCTGATGGCAGCTATCGAGCCGTCTTCCACCCAGCAGTCGTTCTGCATCGGGTCGCCCAGCACCACGATAGCCAGCGGGGCACCCTTCAGAAACTGTCCACCCATCTCCTTGGCATCCGACAACTTCTCCAGGTCCGTCTTGTCGTCGACCACCACAAACTGCCACGCACGCTGCCCCTTCGATGTCGGCGACATCAGTCCTGCGCGTAGTATCATCTTCACATCCTCGCCGTCTATCTGCTCCTCCGTAAACTTACGGTGCGAACGGCGCACTTGTACCAATTCTTTGAATTCCATAATTACTAACTATAACATTATTCCTGACGTACTGCAAAGATACAAAATAAATTCGAGAACGCCACCATTGTTTCATTTTTTTGTTGAAAAAAATCATTTTTCTTTTATTTTTCCAAAAATATTTTATACCTTTGCAACTGCAGTTGTCGACGAGCGTGCGAGAAAACACCTAGGAATAGCTTCTAACTGCTAGTAACTCACAATTCACATCTAACGTTTTGCTCCATTTTAGGTATAACGGACAGATATTTATTTTATATATATATTATAATATATATATAAAATAAGAGAAGTTATATAAAATTCGACAACTTAGAACGTGTCAAAACGTGAGATGTGAGTTGTGAATTGTGAGACACCGTAACTTTACCAGCGGCGTAGCGTAACTTTCATGGCGGCAAAGCGTAACTTTATCGACGGCGTACCGTAACTTTATCGACGGCGTACCGTAACTTTGTCGACTGCCAACTTGTCTCCCTAAACATGCGAAACTTCACTTTTTTTATACAAAAGGAACATTTATCAAGCCAGCATCAATGAATGACTGGACACTCAATTGCTTAGGCGATGCTACTATTATTTTGGCAGACGGAACAACAAACACCGTGAAGTGATTCCATGTAGACTATCCTGGCATTCATGTGCCCAGTGGTAAGACGCTCACTATAACAGGGACGGGAACGCTAAGGACTAGCAGCAAAGGATTTGGCGCAGGTATCGGTGGCGGATATAAAATCGGGACAAACAAACCTATCAAGGACTCACGCGGCAGAAACGCTGCGTGGGTCTTTTTTGCTAAATACTTTGTGTTTTATTTTGTATTTTGCCAAATATTCCCTATTTTTGCACGATAATTTAGTGCGAAAGAAAAAAAATGAAAACAGCGAAAGTATTAGTGATGATGATGGCCCTGTTGCTGCTGGTGACAGGCATCAACGCACAAAAGATTGACCAACGACTGACCCGTCGTCTGGTGGAGAAAGTACAAACCCGTCGTGCTCAGGGACTCCGCCCCATGGATGCCAAGGCGGTGAACAAAACGATAGCGGTCGACTTCAATGCCGACGGAACCATCCGCGCCTTCTCGGCTATAGCCACGCTGAACGAGGGTGCCGAGTGTCCTACGGAGCGACTGGAGCAGATGGGCATTAAGGTGCGCTACGTAGTGGGCAGACAGGCTGCGCTCGTCATCCCTGCCGACAAGCTGATGGCACTGGAGCAGATGGAGGAGATACGCTTTGTAAGAGCTGACCAGATGAAGCACTTGATGAACGACAGAGCTCGCAAGGACACCCAAGCCGACGTAGCGGGCGACGTGACACAAGCCACGGCTGCCGGACTGCCCCGGGCATATACGGGCAAGGGTGTAGTGCTGGGCATCGTCGACGACGGTATCGACTTCAACCATGCCGCTTTCCGCAATGCCGACGGCTCGACACGTATCAAGAAAGCCTACATCTATGGTCCGATGGACTATGAAGAGTACGACCCAGAGGATATTACGCTGCTGACTAGCGACGATACAGAGACGTCGCACGGCTCGCACACGTCGGCTACCGCGGGTGGCTCAGAGACGGGCAATGGCATGCAGGGCGTGGCTCCTGAGGTGGACCTCGTGCTGTGCGGACTGGGGCCCTATCTGTCGACGAGCAACGTTAACGATGCATTCCAGCATATCTTTGACTATGCCGCCAGCGTCAACAAGCCCGTCGTGATCAGCTGCAGCCTGGGAACGGGCATAGGATTACACGACGGTTCGGACGGAACAGCCCAGTTAATAGCTGAACTGACGGAAAACGGCAACAAACCCGGACGTGCGGTTTTAGTCAGTTCGGGCAACTCTGCTTCTAACTGGCAGTCGATTGTCAGGACGTTGGACAACACCACCGACGAGTTGAAGACGGTGCTGGGTGCGGCAACCATTTCCTACAGCCCAGAAAAAACGGTATGCTACAATTCCATTTATGGTTTCTATGCAGATAACTATAAGGAGTTCGACATCGTTCTGAAGGTAGTGAACCTGAAAACGGGTGAACTCTCTGATGTGGGAGATCAGGTACTGACCCTTGAAGGTGAGCCGATATCCGACCTCCAAATAGACAATTTCCTTGAGAAGACTGCTACGGGTGGTTCGGCAATTTTCTATGATTTGTATTGTGTCGAGAATCCCGTCAAGATGAAGGACCCTGATTGTAGACTGGCATTAGTTGTCAAAGCCAAGACAGCCGGACAGACCATCAAGATGTATTGTAACAACGACAACAACAGTGAGCCATGCTTCGATGCCCCCAACAATGAAGGCTATTACGACTTCGCCAGTAACGGTTATACGAAGGGCAATGGCGATTTCACATTCAGCACGACGGCTTGCAACCCTGCCGTTATTAGTGTCGGTGCCTATGTCACTACCAATACGTGGGTTAGTGATTATCTAAAAGAAACATACAACTACCCTGCTTCCTCGTTGACAGGTAAGAGACAGAAGGTAGGCGAAATCTGCGACTTCTCCAGCTACGGCATCGATGACAACGGTATGCCCATCCCCACCTTGATAGGCCCTGGAATGGGACTTATTTCGGCTGCCAACAACTGGGACAAAAACTACTTCAAAATCTATAATGAGGCTGATGACCAACCCGGTGTTCCTGATGACGAAAACCCCTACAAATCATTCGAAAGTCTCATCTCCTCTGTTGAGAAGAACGGTCGCACGAACTGGTATCTCCTGGAGCAGGGCACCTCGATGTCAACCCCCCACGCCGCTGGCATCGTGGCCCTGTGGATGCAGGCAAACCCGCAGCTGACAACCAACGACATTATAGAGATACTGAGGGAGACGTGCCGAAACGACAAGTTCACCACCGATACGGAGTTTATACCGTCACACAATCCGGTACAGGCTGGCTATGGCAAGATTGATGCCGTCGCCGGTCTGAAGAAGATACTGAACACCACCGCTATCGATGCCATTGAGGTTGGCGGACACCGCGAGGCCACCCCTGCCACGATGTACAGCATAGATGCTCCCGTCTACAACATGATGGGCCAGCGCGTCAACAAGAACACCCGCGGCCTGGTCGTCTACAAGGGACGCAAGTATGTGAATCAATAGCAATCTTTGCCTTGATGAAAGTCACCATCTATACAGACGTAGAGCAGTTGCCGGCCCTGAAGACGGAGAACTACTTCCACAGCCGAGAGCTGATGGAGCTTTGTCTGCGCACGCCACATCTCAAACCCTACATGGCTGTGGTGAGTGACGAGGAGGGACACACACGGGCACAGCTGCTGGCTGTAGAGCGCAACCGTCGTTTGTGGCTGCCACCCTTCTTCTTCCGCCACGTCAGCATCTTGGGCGAGGGCGTTTATCGCGACCAGCGACCCCCAACACCCCTCCTCGACAACGGCTCGAAGAACATGCTGTTTTCGATGATGATTGACGCACTGACCAAGAGGCTGCATGGGCGCAACCTGTATCTGGAGGTGAGCAACCTGTCGCAGAAGATGTTTGGCTACGCGCCACTGAGGGCTGCAGGCTTCTTCCCCGTAAAATGGATGAGCGTGCACAACTCGCTACACTCAAAGGAACCCGAGGAGCGTATCACCAGCAAACAGCTGCAAAGGGTGGAGAACGCTGAACGGAAAGGCATAGAGACGCACGTGGTGAGCACACCGGAAGACTTCCGACAGTTCTCCCGACTATTGCGACGTCACAACTGGCTGAAGCCACGAAGATTCATTCCTGATGACGCTTTCTTCAAAGGGATGATGAACGAAGGAAATGGAAAGATTTTCGTCTCGACCTACAAGGGAAGAACGATAGGATGTTCTTTCTATGCCTACTCAGAAGGTGATGCCTATATGTGGTATTCTGCCTCCAGAAGAAAGAGTTATGCAACGCTGCATCCAAACGCAGTAACATACTGGAATACGATAAAATACGCTCATAGGGAAAACTGCAATCACATCCGCTTTATGGACGTAGGACTACCCTTCCGCCGTAACCCCTATCGCGACTTCATACTGAGCTTTGGCGGCAAGGAAGTGAGCACCTACCGGTGGTTCCGTATCAGCATTACATGGGTCAACAAACTGGCCTCGTGGCTATGGCGTGAATAGACGTCACACAATAAGAAACGATTTTTTGCGTTATTATAGACAATGAACGCAAAGAAACGCCATACACTCCTGATACTGCTACTCGTAACGATGGTTGCGAGTGCCCAACAATTCACGCTTTCCGGCAAGGTGAGCGACGCAGAAGGCAATGCCATAGAGCTGGCTACCATTTCCTGTCTGGAACAGGGAGCAGTAACGATGGCCAACCTGAAAGGTGAATACTCGCTGAAGCTTCACTCGGCAGACTCTGTCGTGGTGCGTTTCTCGATGGTGGGCTATCAGACGAAAACCCGCATACTGCGCAACCCCCGAGGCAACCAGAAGCTACTCATTCAGCTGCAACCCATGGAAGCCCTACAGGAAGTGGTGGTCACGGAGAAGCGACGCCAGACGACAGCTACGGAGCAACTGGACGTCAAGGATATCAGGCAGGCTCCGTCGACAACGGGCAATGCCGTTGAGGAACTGGTGCAACAGCAGGCCGGCGTGTCGACCCACAACGAGCTGTCGTCGCAGTATAACGTCCGAGGAGGTTCGTTCGACGAGAACTCCGTATACATCAACAACGTAGAGGTATACCGCCCACTGCTGATACGTTCAGGACAGCAGGAGGGTCTGTCGGTCATCAACTCAGACATGGTGGAAAAGATAGGCTTCTCAAGCGGTGGCTTCGAGGCGAAATACGGCGACAAGATGTCGTCGGCCCTCGACATACAGTATCGCCGCCCTACTCGTCTGGAAGGCAACGTACAGGCCTCGCTGCTGGGTGCCAGCACGTTTATCGGCTATGGCAACAAGAAATTCTCGATGAGCCACGGTCTGCGCTACAAGACCAACCGTTACCTGTTGGGGTCGCTGGAGACCAAGGGTGAATACCGGCCGAACTTCCTGGACTACCAGACATACCTCACCTATCAGCCCAACGAACGGTGGAGCTTAGACTTCATAGGCAACATCTCGGAAAACCACTATAACTTCAAGCCCTCAGACCGCGAGACCAGCTTTGGTGCGATGGAAAACGTTAAGCAATTCAAGGTGTACTTCGACGGTCAGGAGCGCGACATCTTTCGTACGCTGTTCGGGTCGCTACGTATACAGCGTACCATCACGCCAGAGACCAAGGTGAGCCTGCTGTTCTCTGCTTTCCACACGAAGGAACAGGAGACCTACGACATTCAGGGACAATACTGGCTGAACGACACACGGTCGCAGGAGGAGCTGGGCGTCGGCACCTATATGGAACATGCCCGCAACTACCTGACAGCCGATGTACAGAGCGCGAAACTGATGATCAACCACAAGGCGGGACGTCACGACTGGGAAGCAGGTGTCACCATGAAATGGGAAAAGATAGAAGAGAAAGCCCGCGAATACGAGATGCGCGACAGTAGCGGCTACTCGATACCCCACCAGGCTGACCGACTGGACCTGATATACTCGCTGAGTTCGAAGAACGAGATGAAGTCGACACGCGTCGAGGGATACGTGCAGGACACCTACCGCTTTACCACCAACGGCGAGAAGCCTTGGTACATGACGCTGAGTTACGGTATACGTATGGCAAACTGGAGCTTTAACAAAGAGACCATCGTCTCGCCTCGCATCTCACTGGCCGCCATACCGTCGTTTAACGAAGACCTGACGTTACGTTTCTCGACAGGTCTGTACTATCAGGCACCATTTTACAAGGAGCTGCGCGACACGACAACACAAAACGACAATACGGTAGTCACGCTGAACCAGAAGATAAAAAGTCAGCGTAGCATCCACTTTGTAGGGGCGCTGGACTACCGTTTCCGCATGATGAACCGTCCCTTCCGTTTCTCTGCTGAAGCCTATTACAAGCTGATGAGCAATCTGGTACCCTATAACGTACAGAACATGAAGGTGGTGTACTATGGTGAAAACATGGCAACAGGCCACGCCTTCGGACTGGACCTGAAGCTCTATGGTGAGTTTGTGCCGGGAACAGACTCGTGGGTGACGTTCAGCGTGATGTCGACACAACAGAAGATCAACGGCAACAGCGTACCCATGCCTACCGACCAACGCTGGGGTATCAACCTGCACTTCACCGACTACTTCCCTGGAACGGAACGCTGGAAGATGACGCTACGACTGGCCTTTGCAGACGGACTGCCCTTCGGAGCACCCCACCGCGGATTGGAATACCAACAGTTCCGTGCACCGGCCTACAAGCGTGCCGACATAGGAATGAGCTACCTGCTGCTGGGCAAGGCAGACCAAACGCCGTCACTACGTAAACCTCGTATCTGGCTGGGTATAGACGGACTGAATATCTTCGGCATCTCCAATGTCAACAGCTACTACTGGGTTACCGACGTCACAAACCACCAGTATGCCGTGCCCAACTACCTGACAGGACGCCAAATCAACGCAAAAGTGCTGGTAGAGTTTTAAAAATTCATAATTCATCATTCATAATTCATAATTATTTCGTATCTTTGCATCCATTATTTGTACAACTAATAAGCAACGATATGAAAATTTCACACATTGAGCATCTGGGCATTGCCGTCCAGAGTATCGAAGAGAGCCTGCCGTTCTTCACAGACGTGCTAGGCTTGGAGTGTTATGCAACAGAAGTGGTAGAAGACCAGAAAGTGAAGACCGCTTTCCTGCGTTGCGGTGAGGTCAAGCTGGAGCTGTTGGAGCCGACTAGCCCCGAAAGCACTATCCAGAAGTGGCTTGACAAGGGTAACAAAGGTGTACATCACGTCGCCTTCTGTGTAGAAGATGGTGTTGCCAATGCACTGGCAGAGGTCAGCGAAAAGGGCGTACGTCTGATCGACGAGAAGCCCCGCAAGGGTGCTGAGGGCCTGAACATTGCCTTCCTGCATCCGAAAAGCACCTGTGGTATCTTAACCGAACTCTGCGAGCACCCGGAGTAAATTGAAACATCGAAACGTCGAAATAAAAAAAACACAAAAAAAACAATGAGCAAACAATTAGAGAAAATCAAGAAACTCATCGAGAAGCGTGAACAGGCTCGTCTCGGTGGTGGTGAGAAAGCCATACAAAAGCAGCACGACAAAGGAAAATACACAGCCCGTGAGCGCATAGAGATGCTATTGGACAAGGGGTCTTTCGAAGAGTATGACATGTTCAAGGAGCACCGTTGCTACAACTTCGGTATGGAGAAGAAGAATTTCCTCGGCGATGGTGTGGTAGCTGGTTCTGGTACTATTGACGGACGTCTGGTATTCATCTTTGCTCAGGACTTCACCGTACATGCTGGTTCACTGTCGGAGACTATGTCACAGAAGATCTGCAAGGTGATGGATATGGCCATGAAGATGGGTGCTCCCGTGATTGGCATCAACGACTCAGGTGGTGCACGTATTCAGGAAGGTATCAATGCACTGGCTGGCTACGCTGAGATTTTCGAGCGTAACATCCTTGCCTCGGGTGTAATTCCCCAGATTTCAGGTATCTTCGGTCCCTGCGCAGGTGGTGCTGTATACTCCCCTGCCCTCACCGACTTTACGCTGATGATGGAAGGTACGTCATACATGTTCCTCACAGGTCCGAAGGTGGTGAAAACCGTTACTGGTGAGGATATCGACCAAGAGCACCTCGGTGGTGCCTCTGTACACGCTTCGAAGTCGGGTGTTACCCACTTCACCGCCAAGACGGAGGAGGAAGCTGCTGAGATGTTGAAGACGCTGCTGTCGTACATTCCGTCGAACAACATGGAGTTGGCTCCCCGCAAGAAGTGCGACGACCCCATCGACCGTATGGAGGATCTGCTGAACGAGATTATTCCTGAGAACCCCAACGAGGCTTACGATATGTACAAAGTGATCAGCGCCATTACCGATAATGGCGAGTTCTTCGAGGTACAGCCTAAGTTTGCCAAGAACATCATCGTTGGTTTTGCCCGCTTCAACGGCCAGAGCGTAGGTATCGTGGCTAACCAGCCTTCTTGCTATGCTGGTGTGCTCGACGTGAACGCTTCTCGTAAGGGTGCCCGTTTCGTACGTTTCTGCGACGCCTTCAATATTCCTATCGTATCGCTCGTAGACGTACCAGGATTCCTGCCTGGTACAGGTCAGGAGTACAATGCCGTCATCCTGCATGGCGCTCAGCTGCTCTATGCTTACGGAGAGGCTACCGTGCCCAAGATTACCGTTACCCTGCGTAAGTCATACGGTGGTTCACACATCGTGATGGGCTCTAAGCAGCTACATACCGACCTGAACTACGCATGGCCATCAGCCGAGATTGCCGTGATGGGTGCATCAGGTGCTGCTGCCGTGCTGTACGCTAAGGAAGCTAAGGCCAAGAAGGAAGCTGGTGAGGACGTTAAGGCATTCATCGCCGAGAAGGAGGACGAGTACAACGAGCTCTTCGCTAATCCTTATCAGGCAGCTAAATACGGATATATTGACGACGTGATTGAGCCTCGCAATACCCGTTTCCGCGTGTGCCGTGCGCTGGCCCAGTTGGCTACCAAGCGCGACTCACTGCCCGCCAAGAAGCATGGTAACATTCCAATGTAGTGACATTTGACAATTGGACAATTGTTAACGTAAATTGTAAAATAGAAAATAGTCAAATAGTCAAATATGAAGAACGAAGTATATGCAGCCATTGCAATGGCGCTTTATGAGTTTAAGGGCAACAACGTCCACGATAAGGAGCCTGGCTTCATCACCATCAGTGAGAAGCAGACCCAGTGGAACGGCTATGCCCAGACCATGACAGCTCATCCTTAATAAATTAAGAGTTAAGAAGGCTGCGATTAAGCGAGAGCAGAGCTATGCTAGCATAAGCTATGCCGAGTGAAAGCAGGCTCGATGTGAAACATCAATTAAGATTTCAATTATGAAGAAAGAATATAAGTATACCATCAATGGTAACCAGTATGAAGTTACCATTGGAGATATTGAAGGAACCATAGCGACTGTCAATGTCAATGGCGAGGAGTATAAGGTAGAATGGGAGCCCGAAGCTGAACCCGAGAAGAAGGTGGTGGTGCGCAAACCCGCTGCTCAGCCAGCTGAAAGCAGCGAAGCTGCCGAGAGTGGAGCAGCTGTCAACACCAACAATGCCGTCAAGGCTCCGCTACCAGGCGTCATTACCTCTATTGAGGTGAACGTTGGCGACGAGGTGAAGGCTGGTGACACCCTGCTTGTTTTGGAAGCCATGAAGATGGCCAACAACATCGAAGCAGAGAAAGACGGTAAAGTAACAGCCATCTGCGTGAAGGCTGGTCAGACCGTCATGGAGGACGATGCGCTGGTAGTTATCGAGTAATCCCCAATATGTACATAAAAAAGGCCGCTCAAACGTGAGCGGCTTTTTTTATTCAATATCGTATTAGAGTTTGTTTCCTACTTGGGGGAAAACCACAGTAGGCTTAAATGTCTTAGCCTCGTCAAAATCCATGTGAGCATAGGAGATGATAATAATCACGTCTCCCACCTGCACCCTGCGGGCTGCTGCTCCGTTCAGACAGATACAGCCAGAGCCTCGTTCACCTTTTATTATATAGGTCTCGAAGCGCTCACCATTGTTATTGTCAAGCACCTGTACCTTTTCACCTGCAATCATGTTGGCAGCATCCATCAAATCTTCATCAATGGTAATGCTACCCATATAGTTCAGATTCGCCTCGGTAATAGTGGCACAATGAATCTTGGATTTCAATACTTCTATCATCATACGGCTTTATACTTAATATGATCAATTAAACGGATAGGAGTCTTGCCACAATAGACGGTGATGCATCCCACGACATAGTCGCTGTCCTCCCAGTTCTGGATATCCTGCAACGTGTTGCCATCGACAATCGAGAAGTACTCTACATCAAGCCCGTCAACACTATTGATATCGCTGACAACCTTGTCGTGAGTTTCCTGAACGGTGTGCTTCTTGGCATACGCCGTGCTGGCCTTTAAAGCTTTATAGATAGCAGGAGCAATAGCACGTTCGTCACTAGACAACAGCGTGTTACGTGAGCTCTTGGCCAAACCGTCCTCATCACGGACGATGTCGCACTCCACAATCTGAACCTTCAGTTGCAGCTGGCGAACCATTGCCTTCACAACGGCAATCTGCTGCCAGTCTTTCTCACCCAAATAAGCACGATCAGGCTTGACGATATAGAACAGACGGCTTACCACCTGACAGACACCATTGAAGTGACCAGGGCGATGGGCACCCTCCATCACAGTAGATATCGGAGGATACTCGAACTGTCGGGTATCGGGTGTGGGATACATCTCCTCAACGCTGGGGGCCAACACATAGTCAGCACCGCAGGACTCTAACAACTGGCAGTCTGCTTCTAACGTACGCGGATAGTTTTTGAGGTCATTCTTGTCATTAAACTGTGTCGGATTGACAAACACAGAAACTACTGTTATCCCATTCTCCTTCACACTACGGCGCACCAACGAGGCGTGTCCTTCATGCAATGCGCCCATTGTTGGCACCAAGCCAATTTCCTTACGCTGCTTACGATCTTCAAACAATTGGTTTTGAAGGTCAACAATCTTATTGAATACTCTCATTCCTTTTCGTTTGTATACAAAATCGGGTGCAAAATAACAACATTTTTACCAAATAAGAAAGAAATATCCTAAAAATATGCCAAAAACGAGGCTAAAAAAATTAAAATATGCACATTTATGTGGTTTTGTGAGTTATTTTTCGTACCTTTGCATAGATAAAACCGTACTATATGGCACAAAAGATTCTATTTATCAATCAAGAGATTACCCCATACGTTCCCGACACCCATCTGTCACTTATGGGCAAAACGCTTCCACAGGTAATGCAGGAAAACGGTCACGAGATCCGTACCTTCATGCCAAAATGGGGCACCATCAATGAGCGCCGTGGACAATTGCATGAGGTCATACGGTTGTCTGGAATGAATCTGATTATCGATGATACCGACCACCCTCTGATTATCAAGGTGGCTACCATTGTAGGCACACGCGTACAGGTGTACTTCATAGACAATGACGACTATTTCACCAAGCGCCAGATGGCTCAGGACGAGAACGGTCAGGACTATGCCGACAACGGAGAACGTGCCATATTCTTTGCCCGCGGTGTCTTGGAAACGGTCAAGAAGCTACGCTGGGTGCCAGATATCATCCATGTACAGGGATGGATGGGCGCTGTCGTTCCTCTGTATATCAAGACTGCCTATCACGAAGAGCCGTCTTTTGCAAATACAAAGGTCGTCACCTCGCTATACCCCAATAGTCTCACCTCTGATTTGGCCAGCAACTTCAAGCAATGCGTGGAGTTTCGCGAGGCTACGGGTGAATTGCTGAAACCATACAACGACAACTTTGATTTTAATGAACTCACCAAGTTGGCTATCGACTATAGCGATGGCATAATTGCTGCTCATCAGGATGTCGACCCGATGCTGATGAAGTATGCCGCCGATCGCAACATCCCCACGCTGAATTATCCGGGTGAGGACTTTGGTGCAGCATACGAAGAGTTCTACGGAAAAATATAAAAAAGATAGTATTCAATGATGAGAAAATGGACATTGGCAGGGATTGCACTCTTGATGGTTGCAATCTCTTCATGTGATAGTGAGACCACACTCATTGGTAACTCACTGACGGATAACGTAGATCGCTTCACAAACGTTACAGACACGTTTGACGTAAGCACCCGTTCTATCAAGGTCGACTCCGTCCTCTCTACGAGCGACTATTGCTATATGGGACGTATCAAAGACCCAGAGACGGGCTCTTATATCACGAGCGACTATTCTACGCAATTTAACCTGTTGGAAAACGAAGCAGCCAATATCTTTCCCAGCAAGTCAGCTATTATCAGTTTAGACGAGAATAACGAGCCTATTGCTGACTCCTGCTTTGTACGTGTGATGATTAACGCTTTTCAGGGAGACTCTCTGACGGCTATGAAACTCCGTGTTCGTGAGTTGGCAGCGCCTATTAAGGACAAAAAACAGTATTACACCAGTTATGACCCTGAGAAGGAAGGACTACTGCGTACCGATGCAGGTGCCATCAACCAGACAAAACTCTATTCTATTAGCGACCTGACGCTGAGCGACAGTGTGCGCTATGTAAACAGCACAAAGGGCTACTATTGGTATATCAACATTCCTCTGAACAAGCAATATACTGACAAAAACGGTACGACCTATAAGAACTACGGCACTTATCTGATGCGTAAATTCTATGAGGAGCCGACATCCTTCAAGAACTTCAACCGCTTTGTACGCAATATCTGTCCTGGATTATACTTCCAAACGATTGACGGACAGGACTTGATGTGCGAAATTGCCTACACACAGCTGATTGTCTACTTCCGTCGCTCATATGAGGAGAAGACCATCGTGTTGTCAAAATCGTTCAATTCCACACAGGAGGTGTTACAGACTACTCACATCACCAATGACAAGAAAAGTATAGAGAAACTGATTGAGGCCGATACGTGCACATATCTGAAGACACCTGCAGGCATCTATACTGAAGTTACTATTCCCGTCGACGATATCAAGCGTGGCCACGAGAACGACACCCTCACCTCAGCAAGAATCTCCTTCCAGCGTATGAGGGCCAAGAACGACCTTTCTGATATTGTATTGGAGGAGCCCACCACCCTATTGCTCGTTGAGCGCGACAGTGTCTATAAGTTCTTCGAGAATAATGGTGTACCCGACAATGTCCATTCTTATCTGGCTAGCTTCAACACCCTTCAAAAGACGTATACATTCAATAACATCTCGAACCTTGTGACCCGTATGTATCAGAAGCGCAACACGTCTGAAAACTGGAACAAAGCCGTCCTGATACCTGTACAGGTCTCTTCCAGTTCAACAAGTACCGTTTCTGGTGTATCCAACGAGATGAATATCAACAGTGTACGCTTGGTCGGTGGCACAGCAAACAGACACACACCTGTTCGCATCAGTGTGATATACAACCGTAATCAATAGGAGAAATGGCAGACAATTTCCTTGAGCGTCACTACGAAGATTACGAAGCACGCAAGGCTGCCTATCTGCGCAAGAAAAAGCATCTGCCCAAGAAAACGCTTCGCCTTCTGGAACGTCCGGAAGACGAAGCGCTATAGTTTCTCCCATTGACGTTATCCCGTTATAACGTAATAACGATATAACGTTCTATCGCCTTAAGAAATAATCGTATATTTTGCGAATTTCAACAGGAGTTGTTTGGTTCCTGCATTCTTGAAGGCTACTGTGGCCTTCGTGTTCTCTCCAGCACCCTCCACCTTGACAACAGTGCCAATGCCAAAGCGCTGATGCTCAATAACATTGCCTTCCTTCAGTCCGATATTTCCAATAACAGACTGCGCACGAGGTGTTTCTTGACGTACAGGCACTAGCCTCGGCTTAGCATCAGCCATAAACTGTGTCGCCACTGGTCGCGGATTCTGAACATTTGCCGAAGGCCTATTGGTCCCATAAGTCCTATTCCCATAAGACCCATATGCCCCATATGACCTATTGGTCTCATTAGTCCTATTTCCCCCAAAGGCCGAACTGCCTGTGCTTCCTTCGACCTTCAGCAGTCGTGGGTCAATATCCTTAATAAATCGTGAGGGCGTGTCGTACTCCATCTTTCCATAGCGGAAACGGTTTTGTGCACACGTCAGGATACAGTGCTTCTCGGCTCTCGTTATTGCCACATACAGCAGGCGCCGTTCTTCCTCCAAATCGCGCATTGAACCCGTACACATCGGCGAAGGGAAGATATTCTCTTCCAGTCCCACCACAAATACCGTCGGGAACTCCAGACCTTTGGCAGCATGTACCGTCATCAGCGTCACCTTGGGCTGCTCCTCGTCGCCATCACTGTCTAAATCGGTCAGCAAAGCCACCTCCTGCAGGAAGTCGCTCAGCGACACCTCGTCGCCCATATCCTCCTCTTTACGGCTTTCCACAAAGTCCTGCATACCGCTCAGGAACTCTTCCAAGTTTTCCTGTCGTGAAAGGTCTTCGGGATTGTTTGAACTATAGATATCCTTGCTGATACCACTCTCCATGATGATACTATGTCCCAATTCATAGACATCTTCATTGTCCATACGTGCCGTCCAGCCTTCTACCATCTGCTTGAAGGCATCTATCTTCGTCTGTGTGCCCTTAGCCAGTTTCAGGTCGAAGACAACAGGCTGTTGGATAACCTGCCACAGGCTGACATTATGAAGGTTTGCCGTCTCTACAATCTTACCTACTGTCGTGTCACCAATCCCTCGGGCAGGATAATTGATGATGCGTCGCAATGCCTCTTCGTCATTAGGATTTGCCACCACGCGGAAATAGGCTATCACGTCCTTGATTTCCTTGCGCTGATAGAACGAGAGACCTCCATAGATGCGATATGGAATACTGTCCTTGCGCATCTGTTCCTCAAACGAACGGCTTTGGGCGTTGGTACGATAGAGGATGGCAAAGTCGCTATACTCACCATGCTCCTGACGGCGTATGCGCTTGATGTCGTTACACACAATCATCGCCTCCTCCTTGTCACTATAGGCAGGCTTCAGCATCAGTCGTTCACCCTCCTCATTCTCGCTGAACACATCCTTCTGAATCTGTCGGGCATTCTTGCGTATCAGACTGTTTGCCGCCTGTACGATAAGCTGTGTTGATCGGTAGTTCTGCTCAAGTTTAAAAAGCTGCGTACCCTGCGGATATTTCTGTTGAAAATCCAGAATATTGTCAATATTCGCCCCACGAAAACTATAGATACTCTGCGCATCGTCACCCACTACACAAACGCGTCCATGGTCTCGGGTCAACAGCAGCACAATCTCCTGCTGGGCGTAGTTCGTGTCCTGATACTCGTCGACCAGCACATAGCGGAAACGATCTATATACTTCTGACGAATATCCTCATGGTGCTTCAACAACAGATACGTCTGCACCAACAGATCATCGAAGTCCATTGCATTAGCCTGTCGGCAACGTTCCACGTACCTATTATATATATAGGCCACTTGCGGACGTTTCTGACGCACATCGTCAGCAGCCCATGAACTCTGCATATACTGTTGGGGCAACAACAGGTGGTTCTTAGCCATAGAGATGCGGTCAGCCACGCCAGCAGGCTTATACACCTTGTCGTCCAACTGCATCTCCTTGATGATACTCTTCACCAGCGAGCGTGAATCTGACTGGTCGTAGATGGTGAAATTGCTGTTGAAGCCAATGGTCTCAGCCTCGCTTCTCAGTATCCTGGCGAATACCGAATGGAACGTTCCCATCTGCAGATACTGGGCTCTCTCCCGTCCTACCAGCCGACCAATACGCTCCTTCATCTCGCGAGCAGCCTTATTGGTAAAGGTCAGTGCCAAGACATTCCACGGAGCCAGTCCGTGTTCAGCCAACAGCCATGCAATCTTATACGTCAACACTCGTGTCTTGCCAGAACCAGCACCCGCTATTACCAACTGCGGGCCGTCACAATAGGTGACGGCCGCGCGTTGTCCTTCGTTCAGTTGTTGTAAGAGTTCTTCGTTCATTGTTATGGTATCAAGTACTTGCGTCCCTGCCACAGGTAGAGGCCTTTGGCAGTAGGACGTTGCTGCAGTCGGCGACCATCCAGCGTCACCCATGAACCGTTGTCGCTGCTGTTGCTATGCAGTTCTGCAATAGCCGTAATGCCATCAGCATCGACGACCAACGTCTCTTCGTCGCTGTCAGCCACCAGATAGGCCTGGAAAGGTTTAATGCTTTCTCCATCGTGCATCCGTACGAAGCTGACGTTATCAGACTGCTGGTCGTATTCGAAACGATAGATATTTGTTTCCACTCCAGCATAGAAGGTATCGTAGCACCCTTGAAATCCATTGCCTAAGGTTCTGCGACGTGTACCTGCCGACTGTGGCATAGCCATTGTAGCGACCTGACTGTAGAGTACCGTGTTTTCGAAATTCGACTTGAAGAAGTACGGCTGGTGAGCAATAAGATCACCCGTTACTTCCTTCAGTTTTACGCTGCTACCGTCAATCGCGTCAAACTCATAGAAGCGACCATATTCTGACAATGCATCAGCTTTGATGTCGAAGGGCAGATAGACAGTAGACATCTCGTTCAGAGCAAACAGACGATCCAACTCTACCCATTGGGCCACAAATGAACCATTCAGTCCAAACGACTCGTCATCATCCATATTGGCATCCAGCACCACATTTTCGCAGACAGAACCAATGACGACGTTAGGCTCGTCGGTAGTATTACCTGCTGGCAGGTAGATAATGGTATTCTCCGACACACCTGCAAACGGTCCGTCCGCACGGCTGACATAAAGTCCCGTAATGCTGGTATTGCGTAGGTCTATGTATTTCATGAAGGAGAACTCTTCGAAGGCAGCATCAGGCAGGCTATTCACCTGAGCATTATTGACCTGTACAGAACCTAATGAAACATCAAATATGATGTTTTCATCCGTCAGCCCCACTTCATCACCCGCAATAACGGAACTGCTGTTGGAAGACTGTACATTCGAGGCATTGACACCCACGCTCGACAATCCCACCGTTACCGAGGTCTTCTTACCTGCGCGATGGTTACTGTTCGCGCTATTTTCCACAGGACTCGCATTGTATATCAACACATACGATGCCTCCGTACAAGCATAAGGGATGCGGAACTCCGTGAAGTCTATCGCACCAGTAATAGATGTTGCTGGTTGGTTGCCTACCTGCACGTTCAGCACACCACGCTCACCTGTACGTGCCGTGATGATGATAGTACCTGTACCAGCAGCCACCATAAACGTCAGACCTGAGAAGTTCTGTGCAAAGTCACTACTACCGGGCTGATAGCTGGTCAGCGTTTCGTTAATATCATCCTCAACCATCGTGCTCTGAAGAACAATACTATTCGCGCCACCACTGGTATCATACTGGTACTCGTCATTCTCCAACGTATAGAGCACGTTTTCAACAACGGTATTTCTCAAGTCATCACCCGTCTGATTGTCCACAGGAACCACTACTTCTTTGTCTTCCTCAGTGGAAAGCGGTCCTATAGGTGTTCCGATGGTAATCAACTCCGTTTCAAAGCTACCCGCCAGCAATATCAGGTTCTGTTGGAAGTCAACCGTAGTAATACCATCAAATACTGGGGTCTTAACGGTGGTCCTTGCCATTAGTGTACCTGGTGAATTACCCTGTGTGGTAAACACCAGAATAGTTTGCTGACCTTGGATGGCCGCCACATTCTCCACCTCAATTTTGTTGGCATCTTCCAAATAGATGGTGAGCTCTTGCAATGTGGTGATGATAGGCACATTCAGACTGGCTCCCGTCAGTTTCAACTGGCTTTTACCGTCGAACTGAACAGAACCTCCATCGCCCAAAATGTCCTTACGATTGCCTTCGTATACAACCATACTGCCGATGCTCAACACAATATTTCTGAACTTTGCTGTTACCTCAACGTCATATTCTTCGCTGGGCATCTGGAACTGATACTTCGTCTCATGGTCTGGTTGTTCCTTCGGCGTCAGTTCCGTCAGTGCGATAGGCTCTGCCACGCTGGGTACACGACGTGGTGCGTGAGCACTGCCGCCCTCGATGGTCTTCAGCACCGTTATCTCGGCAGCAGTGATATAATATCCGTCGGCAGGGGTTGCCGTCAGCGTACAAAGGCCCTTTTCGACCTTGTACGTCAACTCACCCTGTCCACTCTTGACGATACTCACCTGTCCGCCTGCCCACATCGCTACAGATGTCAGCAGCCAGACGGCCAGTATCATCAGATATCTAATAGAATTCTTCATAGTCACACTCTTTGGTGTTACTTCACTACAACCTTCTTGCCATTGATAACGTAGAGACCCTTTGTGGGTTGAGCCACCTTGCGGCCCTGCAGGTCGTAAACCTCACTATTCGTAATACCCTTTTCGCTCTTCACCAGTGTCAGCGCAGTTGTCTCGTTGTCGAAGGCGATAGCCAGACGACTGCTGGGAGCCTCTCCCTTAGCAATAGACAGATAACCACGGTAGGCAGGAATCTGGCCACTGGTAGTTCTCACGAACTCGTTGTTATAGAGCACATAGATATCATTCTCGGCAATCAGCGACAATACGCTGAGATCAGACTCCCTGAACCGCAACAGAGACTCAAAGAAATCCGATTCTCCTCTCCACGGAGTGGCGACATATTGGTCACGAACCTCTACCTCCTGAATCAGAATGGCAGTAGCCTGCGGAAGTCTGTCGATCTCCTCAGCTATGACACTACGTCCATTGACGCTCGACACCTTATATGCCTTCAGACCATCAGGAATAGTCATGGTAGTAGGAGCCACATAGGTAATCCACGTGTGACCGTTCATGCTGATTTCCGTACCTAGAATCATGAAGGTCTGCGAGGGTTGGATGTCTGGTTCAGAGAAGTTGACATTCTTGGTGCTCAGTTTCACGGTAGCAGTACCTGGGTTGATATTATTTTCATAGATGACAGTATACTCGTCGTCGCTCACCTCATTGCCATTGAACTTAACGACAACAGTAGGTTCAATAGCCTCACCAGTATAGTCCTGATCGGCAATAGCCTCGATAGTCACCAGTGCGAGGCTTGCCTGAGCGATAGTGAACTCGTTATAAACGTCACGACCAAGATAGTTGAGCGACTCACCGATAGTTGCCTTGATAGCATAGCTGCCTGCATTAGTGGGAACCGTCTCGAGTTCCTGTTCTTCGCCGTCAACGAATGTAAAATAGGTATAAGAAACTGAAGCTTCTTCGGGAGCGCCTTCAACAGCAGGAGCATTAGGTTCGTCGCCATACGTCCAGCCATCGATTGTCACGCTCACTTCTTCACCCAGTTCAGCCTTGCTAATGGTAAACTCAGCAGTAGCAGAGCCAGCAACATAGTTCTCTGTCTCAGCCACATCAACCTTGATGACATATTTACCTGCATCCGTGGGAGGATTCTCAGAGAAAACATCCTCATCGATACCTCTATAGGTGATAGTCTCTTCACCACCGCCCTCGTTACCGCTGACGTGAGGCATATTCAGCTCTTCATCATATTCTCCATAGGTCCAACCCTCAATCGACACCGACAGCAAGCTCAACTCTGCTCTGTTAATGGTATAGGTCTGCGTCAGCGTACCTGTATAGGTCTTCTTACCCGTCACGGTAACAGTAGCCGTACCAGCATTGATACTGTCAGCATAAGAAACGGCATAGTCACCGTCTGACAGCTTTGTATCATCCAGCATCACGGTAACGGCAGGTTTCTTGGCTGTGCCGTCAAAGAAATAGCCTTCTTCGGGGAGTGTCAGCGTCAGTGTTCCTGTAGAAATGCTGGTACGTGTCTGGAAGTCAATGGTTACCTCAACGTCACAGTCATCTCCTGGCATATCGAACCGATAGCTGGTCAATTCGCTGGGGTCAGCATTAGCATCGTCAGCCTTTACTGTTATCAGATTGCTTATTTCTGGCGCACGACGACGAGCCTGTGCAAAACCGGCGTCGATGATACGCTCGGCAGTAATATTCGCTACAGTCACATAGTTGCCAGCGTCTGGCACAATGAGCAACAGGCATTTCTGCTCGTATTCATCTACGTTAACATTTACCCTTCCGGCATTCTCATTCACCGTGCCATTCAGCTTTTTTACAATTGTCACCGTGCCACCTGCCCATACACTTGTTGACATCAGCAGAGAGGCAACCATCATCACGAGAAATCTTTTACTTGCTTTCATATTGTTATTGTTTTATATTGTTGACTAATTGATTATGTTTACTTCACGACTTTCTTCTGACCCTTCTGGATATACACGCCGGCTTTCGTGGGCTCTGCCTGAAGCTTGCGTCCGTCGAGGGTATACCACGACGTGCCAGAATTCTCCATTCTCCATTCTCTATTCTCAATTACAGACGTGGGCTCGCCATCCTCGAAGATTGAGAGGCGGCTGGAAACGGGTGCCGACTGGGTTATCACCAGATAGGCGCGATGGGCAGGAATGCTGCCTTTGTAAGCACGGGTGAAGCCGTCATTATACAGCACGAAGATGTCGCTTGACCCTGTGCTGATAGTCTTGCTTGCAGCCGTACCCAGCAACCAGTTGACTGGCATCTCTTGCTGTGGGCCGTCGTTCATATAGGCCTTCGCCATAATAGGCTCTGTCACATTCTCTGCAATACGTTTCAGCAGTATACCCTCGCCCTGCGGAACATAGCTGATCTCTGAGACGCTCACACCGTCTTCTGTTATTCCACTCACGACATATGCCTGCAGGCCTTCTGGAGTCTCCAGGTCTGCCTCAGCACAGTACGATGCCCACTCTCGACTATTCTGAGCATACGAGATGTTCAGCTCCGTCTTGGGCAGGACGGTATATTCAGCTTCAACAGGCTCTGACCTGTATACATTTCCTGAGTCACCTCTTACCTCTATAAAGGTCTTCAGTGTCGACGATTCAGAAACGGTAACCTTGGTGGTTGAAGAATATTCTTTAGCGTTATCCTCGTCGTCATCAAAGTAGTAATATACCGTTGCCGGATAGTAGTCATTAGCTTCTGGCAGATTGCCGATTTCCACCATGATATCATCATTAGACACTGTTCCACTATCGGGCGTAAAGGTCAGCTTGTCATAGACGTAGTATGTTGGATGGTTATTACCATACGACCACATCTCTCCGTCCTTTGTACTGCAGAGGGTATAGAAGGATATTTCCGTTATACCCTTCGGCAATGTGATGGGTTCGGTATACTTCACCTTTTCACCATTCCAACCTATCTTATAATACATCTCTCCGTTAGAAACGGTAGGTATCATGGTCACCTTCTGACCAACAAAGTAGGCACCACTTTCAATAGAGGCCTGTGGGTCAGACGGTCTGAGGGTAATGGTAAACCACGTAGAGTCGGCAGCGTAGACATCTGTCTCCTGACTTACGGCCTTGATTGTGACGACTCCTGCACCGCCGGCGAAGGTTATCTTACCTGTAGCATCAATGGTAGCAATGGCATTGTCACTACTGCTGTACGTGATGCCGAAGTCAGCCAGTTCGCTAGTGTAATTACCATCTATCTTCGCTTTCAGCGTTGGAGAAGTAAAGCTCTCCAATTCGTAATAATCTAACGTTCCATAGCTGTTGCCCGTACCTATATAACTATACTCCGATGTCCAGAAGTGTAGTTCAGGACTCTGAAGGACCGTTTCTGCCTTCGTCAGAGCGACAGTCACAGGAGCATCGGGCATTGTAAAGCTATATTGAGTAATATTATCTCCTAATTCTTCAGAACTCGTTTCTATCGTTTCTTCAGTAGTGGTGTTTGTTGCAGTCAGAGAAGGAGCCGGATAGTCCTCACTAGGCAATACGTTCAGCATTACTGTCTGACCAGGTGCTACCAACAGGCCTAAAGCATCAGCCTCCATAAAGGTAGAATAATATGTACCTTCTTCTGCCATTACAGAAGCTTCCTCAGTTTCTTCTGGCAACATCACGGGTCGGGTATACATCACTGCACCATCATCCTCAAAGAGATCAGGCATCTCCTCATATTGCTGGGTTTGCTCATTCCATGTCTTTCCACCATTACCACGCTGTTGGTATTCCGACTTGATGATTTTGTTAGTTTCATCTGTACCATTGAGTATCTCAACAATAACGTCATAATAGTAATAATTCTCTGTGAGAGTCGTTCCATTGGCCTTGCCCACAATAGCACCAGCTCTCAAATCTGCATTTTCATCTGCATAATAGTCGGTAATCTTTGTGCCATTTCTAACGACACATGAACTGATAGTACCTCCATAAGCTGTCGCAACAACACCGCCAGCAATGCCTTCCGGTCCTGAACCAGAAAAATAGGAAGTCTCAGCCTTCACCTTCACATTGTCGACAACACAGCCAGTGACTATAGCACCACTCATCTGAGCAGCAATGGCTGCAACATAGGGATTATAGGTGTCTGATTCACAAGCTATGGTGCTATTTACAACCGTACAATTGCTGACGACAGCACCCTCGTACAGATAGGCAACGATACCACCTATCCTTGTTTCTTCTGTCTCACCATTCAGTTGAAGTCCGCTCAGCGTCAGGTCTTTGATGGTTCCCACATCGTCGCCATCTTTTTCAACATATCCAAACAGACCCATACCTGTCATGGTCAGATTGCTGATGGTCTTATGATTACCATCAAACACACCCATGAAAGTAGCATCAGAATTGTCTGCAATCGTTGTAAAGTCCTCCAAGTTTTTACAATCGATATCGTTGTAGAGCTGAACATGAACATTTCTTGAGAAATAACTCCCATTATAGTAATTGGCGAATTTCTTCAGGTCCTCAGGCGTCTTAATCAGGAAGGGTTCTTCTTCGCTTCCCGTTCCGCCAAAGACACTTGAAGCAACAATAGTGGAATGTGTTTCATCTCCCTTATCGCCAATCCAAAAGAAACCACCTTCCTCATTATTTGTATAGAAGCCATCAATAGTTTCAACATCCACCGAGGAAACCATTTCCAACGAACAGTGGTTGGCATCACCTTTGACAAAATGCAGATAAGGCGGTTCCACTCCATAAAGTTTTTGGATGGCAGCACAACCATATGAGCCTTGAACACTATTGTTACCAATCAGTGCTATCGTGAGGTCCTCATCTTCCGTATATTCTATACCTGCACACTCTTCATCTGGTTCTATTGTCGCATTGCTCAGCGTCAGCGTATGTGTCGTGGCATTGTAACTTACCTTATTGTCACCAAACACATTACTCTTATTGAATTCTGTCACAGTGACACCTCCCACGCTAATACCACAACTACTATCAATCGTAGTATTATCACCATTGTTCTTTAGGGAGACGTAGTTATATTCTGGAGTAACTCCACTGCCGAACACGCGGTCTTCTAAATTCCAAATTATCAGTTGACCGTTCGACTCTTCGTCAGTAGTTAGGGTTATAGTTGCCTCATTTACTTCTGAAGACAAATTAAAAGCAAAATCAGAATTGTCACCACAGGTGATTATGTTTTCTCCAGCGAGGAACACCGTCAAATTTTCCAAACTGCTCACGATGTTTCCTTCAATCATTGCATTGTTCAACGACAGCGTATTGTTATCTGCGTCAAACACAACAGTTGGCAACTCTGTCTCTTCGTCCACTGTGTTCAGCACATTTCCTGCATTACCTTCATTAACTGTAACGCCAGCTACCGTCAGTCCTAAACTGGGAAGAGTCTTGATGTATCTTACATTGTTTTCATCCTTCACGTAGCCCAACCCGTTCTCGTAATTAACGTGATTGGTATAATACATTCCCAAGACATCCTTTTCTTCAAGATAATCTTCCATGTCAGGCATCGTCAACATGCCAGGATTCTCAGGGTCTGTAGTAATCGTTATACTACCGTCCTCAGCACCGTTATAGATAAAGCGAGCACCTTCTTCGCCTCTAAATTGTCTCAGCAAATTATTACCTAATATGTTGATAGTGATATCCTTGGCCTTAGGACCGTCACAATTGAGGAAATAAACGGTGCCATTTGGTGTGGCCGTCTCTATGTTCATATTGTTCAGCGTCAGCGTCTTCGACCCAGCGGCGAACGTAACGGTACCCGTAATGTTGTCACCCGTAATGCCCGATGTAGCATTGTTGCTGGTGACCTGAACACCCGCTACCGTCAGCCCGTAGTCCTCTGCCAGCATTGCCACTGGCGTCAGCAACAGCATAAGCATGCATGCCAACCAACGCAAGTTACTCAAAAGTTTAATTAGTTTACTGTCCATAAAAATTTTTAACGGTCTTGTAGTTTTCTATTTCTATCTTTCCTTTTTCGCTTGCAAAGATAGAATAATTTTTCGACATAACCAAAGGTTATGCAGAAAAAGCGTGTATTTTTTACGACTATTAAATGTTCTGCAAAGAATTGTTGATTTCCTTCTGCAGACTGTCTAAGAAGCAGCAGGCCTCCGCACCATCCATCTGTGCATGATGGAACTGAAGACTGATGGGTAGTGTGGTCTTAAACAATGACTTGCGAAATCTGCCCCATGCAAGAAACGGATTGTTCCATCGGCCGGAATACTGATTGACAATACAGTCCAACTCTGTCTGGGGCAATGCCGATGTTCCGACTATCATATAGTCTTCCAGCGACGTGCCCTTGCAAGTCTTCGAAGCAAGACTGGTAATTTCAAGATAGTCCGCATTAAACTGGCTGATGCTCTCAGAATAAGGAATATCGCACAGAGTAATGCCACCCTTCACGTTCTGCACAATCACGTTGACAGCCAATCTATCGTAACGAAACAGCTTGTTGTCTTTCGGCAAAAGATAAAACTCGTCAATCTTGCTGGCCGCCTTGGCAATACACCAACACAACAGTACAGTAAACTTGATGCCCGTCTTCCTACTTGCCTTCCGCAGACGACTGACGTCAAACGTTTTCACCAACGTCACCATCGGCTGGGGCGACGACATCCACATGCTGAAAGCTTCGGCACAGCTCGTTTCCTGAGGATTAATCTCTCTCTTCATTTCCTTACCCTTCTTGTATTGTTGTTGCAAAGATACGCATTTTGTGGCATATTTGAATGATATTTGCCGACTTTTCGCTACCTTTGCACCCACATTTTAACAATCTGATGGAACAAACACGAATATCCATATTCCAAAGACCTGCATGGGTCGTTGTTTTTGCCTTGACTGCGGCCATAGCATGGGGATGGGCATTCCCGCTCATCAAGGTCGGCTTCAGCGCCTTTGGCATCACTGCCGACATGACGGGCAGCAAGATGCTCTTTGCCGGCATCCGCTTTGCAGCGGCAGGTCTCATCGTACTGTCTGTTGCCCGCAGCAGCGGACGATCGTTTAAGACAAGCCGGCTCATCGATTGGCGTTTCATCCTGGCTTTTGCGCTGATGAACACCACACTCCATTATTTCTTCTTCTATGTCGGCATGTCACATAGCGAAGGCTCACGGGCAGCTATCCTCAACTCGCTAAGCACCTTCCTTGTGGTGCTGCTGGCCTGTGCCTGTTTCAAGAGCGATAAGCTCACCTCACGGAAACTTCTCGGCTGTGCTGTCGGCTTCAGCGGCATTCTCGCCCTGAACCTTGGTAGCGCCGACAGCGGACGGTTCACGTGGCTGGGCGACGGCATGATTATCCTCAACGCCATCTGTGGAGCCTGCGCTAATCTGATGACTCGCCCCCTGAGCCGGCGTGTGGATGTCTTCGTCGGCACAGGCTATAGCCTCACTATCGGTGGTGTACTGCTCATCATCCCAGGACTACTGTTTGGTGGCACCCTACCCCATGTCAATGCACTCGGCATCATCTGTCTGTTGCTGCTCATCGCCATCTCAGCCATCGGCTTTACGCTCTACAACAAGCTGCTCAGCCTCAATCCTGTAGGAAAGGTGGCCATCTACAATTCGCTGATACCCATTGTGGGTGCCGTCACCTCATGCCTCTGCCTTGGCGAGACATTCCATTGGAAATATGCCCTCGCCGGTGGACTCGCCGCCCTGGGCATCTACATCATCAACAAAGGAAGAAACTGACGGGATCAACTCAGTACAATAGGTGGTCGCCTAGCTTTTCCAGCGGCCTCTTCTGCAGGCGTGTCCATTTCTCTATAGGCATTGTGTCATCTGAGATCTTCGACTTCTTCACTTGCCGTTTCCACGTCAGGTAATTCTCGCTGACCACTTCTACATCGCCCGTATTACGTTGAATGCTCTCCTCCTCTTTGCCTATCAGGAAGAAGTCGCCGTTCTGGAAACGATAGGAATATCGGTTGATATTCGTGCCATAGCTGCCTTGACTGCACTCTAATTGGATAGTGATATTGAGCACGCCACGATTGGTAATCTCAAAAGTGAAATTATGCATGCAATCCGTATTCTCGTCGGCCGGCAACAACTCGCCATACTCCTTCCAAAGCGTCAACCGTCCGTCAGTAGTACCCCAATAGATGGCAAACAGCGGCTGATTGTTGTTGGCACTTGCCATCACAGCCACATCCGCTATGCCATCCTTGTTCATATCACCCGTCGTCTCGTAGTGGTTCCAACCCTCTGGCACCACGTTTTCCACGCTTGCTCCTTGCTGTTTAAAACTCTGTCCCTGTACGCCACACATCGTGAAGACAGAAAAGAATACAATAATCGTCTTTTTCATCTTATTTTGCTAATTTGGCTGCAAAGATACAAAAAAAATAAATTTTTATCACTATCTTTGCAACTGTAATTGAAAATCTTGTTATGACAAAGACAATGAAAAGAACTATCCTCGCAGTCATCACACTCATATTGGCCATCACATTGCAAGCACAAAAGCCCGTGAATAGCCATAACTTTGTGACCAAGATGTTCCCTGAGAATGGGGCAACCAATGTAAATATCGACACTCATCTGATACTGACGATGGCCGAGGATGCAACCATCAGACAGCAAGGGTTCGTTTCGGTCTATGACAAGAAAACGGGAAAACTGGTTGACCGCCTGGACATGAGCATCCCTGCAGGCCCTACCCAGAGACAGCCAAAGAATCCTGCAGCACGATATACGCCTGTACCTTATATTTATAAGTCACAGAACATCACCAACCGCAATACCAAGGCAGGCACGCCATCGGGTGTCAACGCCTGGGATACTGGGAGCTATCAGCTCGACATCATCGGAGGTTTCTCCGATGGTTTCCACTTCTACCCCATCATCGCTCACGGCAAACAAGTGACCATCTATCTTCATCACAACATGCTGGAATATGACCATGAGTACTATGTCACCATCGACAAGGCCGTGATAGAAGGATTCAATGGGCTAAAAGGGAAAATGGCTTGGACATTCCGTACGAAAGTCAAGGCTCCCGACAACAATCAACGACTGCTGACAGTATCAGCGGATGGGACGGGTGACTTCTCTACCGTTCAGGGAGCAATGGACTTTATTCCCGATTCTGTTGCCTCGGAGAAAGACGGCTACCGCGTGCTGGTAAAGAACGGCGACTACGAGGAACTAGTGTATTTCCGCAACAAGCGTTTTGTCACCATCGAGGGCGAGAGTCGTGAGGGGGTCGTGATTCACTACAGAAACAATGAGGTGTTCAACCCCCACCCTGCAGACATCAAGACCAATGAGGTGCGTGGCACCTTCCCTTCGCGTCGTGCCGCCTTTGCTGCCGACAATTGCAGCGACCTCACGTTCCGTAACCTGACAATCAAGACTGATTGTAAGGGTCAGGCCGAGGGTCTGCTGGTAAATGGTGAACGCAACTTCTTCGAGAATATCCATATCATCGGCGATGGCGATGCCCTTCAGGCCAATGGCAGCTGCTACTGGTTGAATTGCCGTATCGACGGTGGCGGCGATACCATCTTGGGGCGTGGTCCTTCGTTCTTTAATCATTGCACCATTACCAGCTATGGAGCCTTTATGTGGATTCGCAATACGGAAAAGAATCATGGTAACGTATTCGTCGACTGTCACCTGAAGGGGCTGTTGGGAAATGCTGAGATTGGACGCTTGCCTGACAACAAAGGTAAGAACTATCCCCATGCCGAATGCGTCCTTCTGAACTGTACACTGGAGAACATTCCCGCATACGGCTGGGGACAAATCGACGATGGTGCCAAGACGGCAACCATCTTGGAGTTCAATAGTCACGATACGGAAGGACAGCCCGTTGACACCTCTAAGCGTCATCCGCAGATGCGACAACTTGACCCCATCCGAGATGCCGTACTCATCGGAAGATATTCAGACAGCCATTGGGTCTTAGGCTGGTAAACAGTTCTCCAGATATGTCTAAAGTCGGCCTATGGCCTTACGACATTTCAGTTTATCTTTCTCTGACAGTTGCGGATGCATTACCGTACCGCCTCGTTCAATAGTGGCAACGATCTTAAAGCCTGAATAGCGACAGATTTCACGCATGGCACGAATAGCAAGGCGCTCCCATGATGATGACGTCAGCCTCTTGCATTATCTTTCTTCCAACATTTCACAGTTTTGACTGCAAAGGTACGTCATTTCCATGTGACCTCCAAATTTCTGGAATATTCTGCTTAAAAATGTGATAAATGGACATGAAACACGAGACAGGTGCCAGTCCCTTGGCATCTTGCAGCCGCATTTTCAGCAGTTGGATGCTCTCGTTTTTTAGAGTCAGAACTTTTACGATAAAATGCCTCTAAAAGTGGAAAATCGAATCTGAAATCATGAAAATCGGCGGCAAATGGGGTGTTTTATCGCCGATTTCTCAATTTCAGATTCAAAAATACTATTTTATCCCCATAAAATCACTAAGGGGTTTTATTTTAGCCTTGAATGTATATTTATCTTCTTTGAGGTTAGGATAATGCTTTAGAGAGTATGCCAGTCTCCTGTCCCTGTGGCATGAACCTGACATAGACAAAGAAAAATGTATTAAAGCAAGATTTTAGCGAAAAGATTTGGAAATATCAGAAAAAGTACTTATCTTTGCAGCACGAATGAGAGTTGCATATAGGCGCGATGACATCAAGCTCCGCAACCGTTCCTTTTATACAAAGCCGTTGGTCGAGTACCTGCGGCTTTAGTTTTTAATATGATGGTGTACCCGGATTGAGCATTTCGATAGCCGACATAATCTCTTGACGTGTTTGCACGCTGGCATTAACAACTACCGCTTCACCATCGAACACGATATAGCAGGCGGCAATCATTCCGCTGACAAAGTCCGCCTTTCTGCGAGAGATATATTTTGAAAGTTCAAAGGAACGTACCTGTAGAATGTGTTCATCAAGGTCTATCACCACAATCTTACAGCCTTATTTCAGTTTAATGATGTCCGACCATCGCGTGGTAGGATTCTTGCTTTTATGATCGTGCTTGATGGCATTGGCAAAGACATCAGCCTTGCCCTTCCCGTCTTTCCGGGTGTACTGCTGGGCCCCGATTACTACGGTCTCTGATCCATGCATGCGATTGATGCGGTCAACCACCTCGTCGAGGCGCCGCATCTTCTCTATCTGTTCCGCGTTGACGTCGAACAAGTCCTGCTGGATGGGGCTGTCGGGGCCTATCCCCATCACTATCACCCCCGCCTTCTTGTATTGATAGCCCGGGCGGTAGATGCTTTTCAGCACGTCGCCAGCCGCTTTCACAATAGCAATGGTGCTGTTGGTCGGAGTTACGAGGCGCGCCTCCTGGAAATTCCAGTATTGCGCGAGGTCTTCGCGAAACATGTTTGTGTTGACGAATACGCCCACGATGGTAGCCACCGTGTTCTGTCTGCGCAATTTCTCGGCACAGCGGGCAGCATAGTTCGACACATGCGTTTTGAGGCTGTCGATATCCGATATCATGCCGCTAAACGAGCGACTGGTACAGATACTTTTCTTCTTGGCCAACTGCTCATTCGGCACCGCATCCTCGCCGTTCAGCTCCTGCCATGTGCGCACGATGTTGATGTTGTTAAACGTCAGTCGCACCCAGTCCTTATGATGCTTGGCGAAGTCGAGGGCAGTCCTGCAACCCAGCGCCTGCAGCTTGGCAGCATAGCGTCGGCCGATGCCCCACACATCCTCGATGGGACACCATTCCAGCGCCTTCTCGCGCTTGTAGTCCGTGTCTATCATGCAGCAATGCTTATACACCTCGAACTTCTTGGCCAGCTTCGAGGCTATCTTGGCCAGCGTCTTGTTGGGTGCCAGTCCGATGCTGACGGGCATGCCTACCTCACGCTTCACGCGCTTGTGCAAGCGCTCGCCCCACGCCTGCAACTGGTTGAGCTCAATGCCGTCCAGATACATGAAACATTCGTCTATCGAATAGCGGAAATACGCAGGCGTCTCCTGTCGGATGATGCTCACCACACGGCTTGTCAGCTCGCCGTACAGCTCGTAGTTCGACGAGAACACAGCAATCTTCTTCCCCGGATATTGTTGTTCCAGCTGGAAGAATGGTGTACCTTCCTTGATGCCCATCGCCTTAGCCTCGTTCGAACGTGCCACCACGCAGCCGTCGTTGTTCGACAGCACGACCACGGGAACGCCCTTCAGGTCTGGCCTGAAGACACGCTCACAGCTCACGTAGCAATTATCCAAGTCGGCTATTCCGTACATCCTTAGACTTTTTCAAACGTTCGTATCAAGTGTATTACCGTCCCCCAGATTTCAAACTCCTCGGGATTGTCTATCTTGAACACCGGGAACGCAGGATTGGCAGGCCGCAGCTCTATGTAGCCCTCGTGGCGATGTGTCAGGTCCAGATACTTCATGGTGAAGCCGCCATCCCACCACGCCACGACTATCGACCCATCGCCCGGCTCCACGGCACGGTCTATGATGACCCTGTCGCCATCATAGATGCCCGCCTCAATCATCGAATCCCCCTCTACCTCGCCGTAGAACGATGCCTCAGGGTGTTTGATGTAGTCGCGGTTGAAGTCCAACGCATCATGCGAATAGTCGTCCGACTGATTAGGGAATCCTGCCGCCACGCTGGCATGCGTCAGCTCCAGCCTGCTGTCAAATACCCCTCTTCTTATTTTAATATTGCCCATAGTATAAAACGCTTCTTTTTCCGATTGCAAAGATACAACAAGGGTGTCCTAAAAGTCAGGACACCCCATAAAGTTTAATATCTTTTAAGATTAGCACACATTAGGGTCGGTTCGCTATCCGTTCATACCCGTGTGCACTTTTGCTACTTATAATACCCGATGCGGACGAAGTGGCGGGGAATGCCGAAGGGCGTCCACGAGATGTGGAGCCATCCGCTGCCGGTGAGTAGCTGGTCGGTCTGTTCGCAGGTGCTTAGGAAGTCGACAAGCTGAGGAAACTTCGAAGGATATGTCAGGGACCTGTCACCTGACATAATGTCGCTATTTTCAAGCTACTCTTCACCTCCGCCATCCGTCTGAACACCTGTGTGTAGTGCTCTTCATTAGCCACGTAAGAAAAGCCTTCCTCAGTTTTATATTTCTTGTTCGTCATAGGCTGTTTCGATGTTCTACTATTTATATAAGGGGCCAGCCTGTAGTCATTAATTTCACCAGTTTCATGTCATTATTATATTTTTTAGCATAAGCAATGAAAGAGCGCATGGCAAAATCGCAAATGTCATTGTAGTTTGCGTATATATAATCCCACCATTCTTCATCTAGGACAATGTACTTAGAGTGGATGGCATATAACCCATTGAAACTCTTTGCACACGATATTTCTATTACTTCTGCATCAGTAGTATATTTAATCCAAGGAGAAAGGAAACGATAGGGTACATTCTTCATCAATGGCGATAGAATTTTGTCTACACCTTGTGAAGTGTAGTGCTGTTTAAGGTAGTTCTCTACCACGTTACTTGTTGCACTTTTTATCAGTTTGGTTTTCTTTATAACACCTTCAAGATATGATTTCATTATATCACTATGTCCTAAATCAATATCGTCCTCAAACACAATGGGCCACGCCATTGCAGCCATCCTTATAGTGATATCATCGAAAGATAATGCAAGATGATGTTTTTCTTTGGCCAAAGAAATAATAGCCATCATCCAAAAGAACTTGTAGGAAGAAGCCACTTTATCAAATACCCCCTGAAGTGTTTTAACGTCAATGGGCTTTCTTTCCTCCTCCGTAACAGAAGTATTCTCTTCTGGTACAGAAACTTCTATTTCAGTATAGGGCTCCGCAGATGGAATATCAACATAAACATGTTCAATCTGTGATTCGTCAAACTCATGTTGGGGCTCTTCTTTATGTTCCGGTTCTTCCTTCTTCTGGGAGACAAGTCCACTATCCTGCTTCTCTATGATGAGTGACTTGTAATAAGGTAAACATTCAGCATAATAAGATTGTAAGCCATTGGGGACAATTATCTGCTTTAGATTGTTGCATTCAACAATAGGGAAGGTTCCGAACATCGTCTTGCCTTCAAATTCAAGCGTTTCGAGATTATCACAATATGAAAAGGCAGTATCTCCAACGAACTCAATATCCTTAGTGACGACATATTTCCGGATTTCAGCTTCCAGAAACGCATTATTGCCAATAACATCGTTAGCGACACCAGACGTTGTCCTGGCCAATCCTTTATAATAGACCTTCTCGTTCCTATATTCGGGGATTTCTATAGTGCCACGGAACTTTTCTTTTTCCTCTTCGGTGAATTCTTCATCAAAATAGTAGTTCTCCAACATGGAATACAGCATCTTAATATCGCCATCCTCCCAATTGTCAAGTATGCACGCCATGAACTCAATCCATTGGAAACTCTCATCAATCCTTGAAGCGATGATGAGTTTGTCTTCATTACAGTATTTGACCAATTTCGGGTTGAGCATCATCAAACGTATGGATAGCAATAAAGCTAAGACATGATTAGGTGTCTTATTATACTTAGTTCGGAGGCTAATATTTGTGACCTCTCCAAAGAATCTACCGTCAATATAAACTGATGGAACACTCGAAAGAGAAAAGCCATTATCCACAAATGTATTCTTAACAATGTTATAGAAGACCTTCATTGCGTAATCGTCTTCTACAGAATTCTTGATAAAACTGATTAACGATACGTTCTTCATACTAACATTGGTCTTTACTTATTTCTTCTATATCTCTTTCGTATTTCCTTGGCAAATGAGCGAACAAAGAAGAATAGCTTTTCAGTTTAACTTCCTCATCGCTTACACTTACAGAAAGGCCATAGGCAGTTGTAAGGAGAACGGATAATTTTGATACAGCAGCCTTTTCCTTAATGTTTTCCTCGTTCCAGATGGAAGCATCAATAACATGGATATCCGTAAATGTATCTATAGGCTTAGTTAAGAAGCTAAATGTACTTCCACCTCCAGAATATACAAGTATTCTGTCCTTCAGGGCATCTCTCAGGTTCTGAACTGGGATACTTGTTTCATCCTGAATCTTACGCTGCAGGTCCTTGACCAAGTTGTAAACGAGTTCGTGTTTCTTGCGATTGAACTTGTCTATAACATCCTGATGCGCTCTCGTTGAGAAATCGCCATCAGCATAGTCAAAGCCAGACCTATCAGCGACATAGTTCAGACCTCTTGGGATTGACCAGAACTTATAAATCATTGGCAGTCCATTCTCTATCGTAAAGAAGGAGATATCTGTGGTACCACCTCCAATGTCTGCCGTCAGGCTCATACCAGTAGGCAGTTTACCTCTTGATGTCAATGCTGTCAAACTTGCATAAGCTTCAGGGAAGATATTAATCCAATATTCATCTTTCAACTCTTTCGAATACATTCTGTTTTCTGTCTTAGCCAAAAGATCTTGATATTTCTCATTCAGGAAGCTTTTTAAATCATTCTTATAAACATCTTCCACGAGGTAATAGGAAGTAGCCAGAATTTCAACCGCAAGTCTTTTCTTTACTTCGTATGTCTCTTCATCTGTAGGAATGCCCATGTTGATAGAAAAGTTCGTACCGTACTTTTCTTCCAGTAAGAAAATGATATATGCTAAATACCAGACACATAGTGTTCGGTTGCTAATGATGGTAGCCCGATTCCATTCCCCACCTATAAAGGTTGCCTGTTTGAAATATCTGAAAACATTTTTGGCGCCTTTATAGTCACGCATCTGTATGTCATATTCCCTCTCAGCTGCTTCATTCTTCTGGGCATTCCTCGCCTTTATCTTCTGAAGACGGATTATCAGCATCTGGCTTAATACATACATGTCTTCAGGCTGGTTTTCGACAGTTGCATACTTGTCATACAGCTTTTCTGCCATCTCTGCAACGTCGAATTCTTCTTCAAGTTGAACTCCTTGCTTGATTGGCTCATCTGGCTCTGCTTTCATCCTGGCGCTATCTACATAGCCATACGAAAGCGTGTCATCCTCATTGATTTGTATGACAGATGGAAGGAAGTATTGATTCTTTCCATTCAAATCCTTGAACTGGAAAAACTCATAATTGGGTTCTCCACGTCCTTCATCAGGCCTGTGCTGAACACATATCTTTGATTGATGTGTGCCAAAATCGAGACCAATTTTTATTTCTTCATTCATAGGCTAATTATACAACTTGTACTAGATTTAAAGATTTTATTTCTGGCGTTACCTTTAGGTGAACATCTCGATTGATGCGTTCCAAGTCAGACTCTTTTCGCTCCATCAGGTCGCGAAGATTTGCGCGTTGCAGACGCAAGACGTTTTCTGCTCGTCTCAGGTCATCATCACTTCCTGAGGAAAGTGCATATTCCCGTATTACTTCCTGGGTGGCTATACTACGTTCCAAGCTCTTTTGACGGGTATCGTAGTATTGAATAGTCTGTTGATAGCGAAGTTTTTTACTATTATCGATGCGAATCTGCATTTCTTTCCGATGCTCCCAGACGTATGCATTCACGCAGTCATTAAAATCATAACGAAGGTCAGCGATTAGTTCTTCATCCAACCTACATGACTCATCGAGCGGTGCATACTGTCCGTCAACTTGTGCTCTACCCATGAATCTCTCTGCCAGTTCGTGGTCTTCAACCAGATGATCATTCGTCACATCAAATAATACCGGATAGAGCGAATCAGTGGTCACTTGCTTCTCAAATTGAGTCCTAGACACAGATATCTTATAGATAGCCAACATATACAACCCTTTGCCTATCTCTGATGGCAAGTGGTTGGATTTCAGCTGGAAGAAGAAGGTACATTGCATCTTGTCACGCTTCGATTCGAACAGTTTAACTCCTGCACGAATAATAGGATGATAGATGTTGATATAAGCTAGACGCTTCTCCTTGAAGGCTTTCTCCTGATCAAATGTCATGCGCAGTTCCAGCTGGTCTTCTATCTCCGTCAAATACCTGCGGAACAGTTTCTTGCTATCGGGGTCAATTGGCTGGTATTGTTCAAGGAAGCTCTTCATAACCTTTGGTTCGCTCTTGGGAATACGCAGAACGAATACATCTGGCTCTTCTGATGGCTTCAATTCGCAGGTAGTCAGATGCTCCTTAATAATCTGCAGCACGAACTGGTATAGCTCGTGACTTGTAACATACGCATTATTATTGATAATCTTGTTGATTTCGTCTCTAAAGTAAGAGTCGTTGGTCAGCGCATTAGTCAGACCTTCTTCTATCTTTTTGAGGTTCAGCTTCTCATTCTCAATAGCTCTTTCTATCTCTATACGCTTCTTTTCCACCTCCTCAGGGCTCAGCTTCTCCGAATAGAAGTCGCGCTCCATATACTTCAGGGCATCCTGAATAGTAATAGTTTTGCCGTCTTCTGTCCTCATCGTTGAGTCCAAAATGGCCTCCAAGTCACCAATAGACTCACGGAAGATACCAATACGATTCAGAAGTCTCTCGTAAATGTCTTCCAAAATCGACTCCTCGACCACAATGGTATTGATGTTAACCTTGGGCGATTCCTGTCCAAAACGGTCTATACGACCGATGCGCTGTTCTACAACCATTGGGTTCCAAGGAAGGTCGTAGTTTACCAGTGTATTACAGAATTGCATATCAAGACCTTCACTTCCTACCTCTGATGAAAGAAGCACTTTGATGCTGTCATCAAACTGGAAACGTCTTAGTACCTCTGTCTTGTCAATGTTTGAGTCACCATATATCAAAGCACATTTATATCCGGCCTGTCTAAGTCTGATATTCAAGTATTTCAAGGTTTTCTTGAATATGGCGAACACAATAATCTTTTTGTTGCCGTGCTCAAAAACCGTCTCTAAAATCGATAGAAGCTGCTCAAATTTAGCATCCTTGTACTCACTGTAGCGGTCAACACCTCTATCTAAATCATCATGTTCATTAAGATAAGCCCACACGCTACTTGCCAGTTGTCGTTTGACCGTGACAAGACCCATACTTCCAGTCCTCTCCCTGCCATACTCATCAATCACCGTGTGATCATCAATATAATCTTCTATGGCTTGTTCATAAGCATCACGTTCATCTTGCCACAGGCTTACACGATGAGTATAGGGATTGCGCTCTGCCTGTGTCCAGTCCTGAGTCACTTCACGCTTGCGGGTTCTGGAGAAAATTGTGTTCATCGGGCTCATTTCCGACAGATTGAATTGCAGCTGTGCTCTCACTGCAGGTGTATCTTCACCTTTAGTCATCAGCTGAATAATATCCTGGTAGATTGGATAATCGCGGAAATAGTCGCTAATCAAGAAGTTTTGCGTTGTTTCAACATCGTTGATGGTATTGTATGTCGTAACCTCCGAAGAAGACAATTCCTTAGCAATACCACCTAAGTCTGCTCCGCTGTTCAACTGACTTAACGCCCTAACAAATGGACGGTTTAACTGGATGTTATTCCTGAATACCTCAGGGTTGTCATACAAGTCCTCATCAAGAAGGTGAAGCTGGTTGTAGAGGTTGAACTCGTCTATCATAATAGGCGTTGCAGACATAAATACCACGCTATTGGATACTTGTAACAGACGCTCAGCACCATGATATATTAATGTAGTGTTGTTGCGTAACTTATGTGACTCGTCACATACAACGATACTAAACTTGATGTTTTTTTCTTCAATAACCTTTAATATCTCGCTGGTTTCCCTTATCTTATCATAGTTGATAACAGCTAGAACGCCACCATTATGGTGCTGCAGTTCATGAATGAGCGTTTCTTTCTTCTCTATTTCAATAAAGTCAAGTCCAAATTTCTCGTTCAGCTCTGTAGCCCACTTGGAGCGTAGGGCCATAGGACAGACAACGAGAGCATTGTGGAATTCGCCCCTTGCTTTCAGTTCGAGCATGATATGGCCAGCCTCAATCGTCTTACCAAGACCAACCTCATCTGCTATGAGCAATCGTTTGTTGTCTGAGTTCAGATATTTTAGCAACGGTTTAAATTGATAAGGACGGAACAATGTGCGCGATGCTTTCAGTGATGATATGGTACTATTGTTCGAACTTTGTATTTTAAAAGCAGTATTGCCTTTCAGATACTCCGAGTAGTGGTCATAGTAGTTTTCCTTGACTCGTTCAAACGGATCCGTTAGGTCAACATTTGGCAAGAGATTGGCACTCAGTTCATCAGACTCTCTGTCGTCGTACTTCACCTTGTAAAGCTGGCGTCCTCTGCGAGGAGGATACACCTCGATAACGTAGCCAATCTCATTGGTTACGACATTCTTTACTTTATCTCCCTTACCAAACTTGCTCATAGCAAACCACTTTTATTATTTCTTTTTCATGTTTTACCCTGCCATTACGTATCTGAAGACCTCGTTGTCTTGCAGGTCTGGGCGTTCTGTCACCTTTCTAACATAATCACGCAGCAGGTGGCGCCAGTCGTTGCCTTTCATGCTGAAATAGCGCTCCTGATACTCCTTCTGACACTCTACATATATTTCATCGATTGTCGTACCATCATACAGCTCCATCATGTTATGTACAAGACGTCGCACATCAGCATCGCTCTCTACATCTTCCAGCATCGAACCTGAAGGAATCATCTGAACGACCTCAGTCTTTCCTTTCTTATTCTGTTCCAATTCGCTGTTCCTGTAGTTCAGATACATGGCTTTAGCCATTTCGCCCATCACGCGTTTATAGAACTGTTCGTCTTCGAATAGTTTCGAAAAGGCATCCATCTGCTCCATATAGCATGACTGTGCCACCTTGTCGAACTCCTTGGGGAAGATGCTGGTTTCAAACATCTGGGCGTCGTTATTCTTAGCCTGTTTCTTCAGCGACTTACTGGTCTTGATCATCTTGTCGTAGATGGTCTCCACAATCACCCTGTCTGCTTCAGTAAACTTACCTGCATACATGATGTTTATCTTCTCGATGATGTTCGTCAGCAGGTCCGTCTTCGTATCAGGTTTCTTGCCTTGTGTACCCTTTTCAGGGTTCACCGTCTTATCCTTATCCGAGGGCTTCAGTTCAATGGATCCAGAGAAGGTTTCTGTCAGTTTGTTGTTGATGAGTGCCAGCTTATTGCTCAAATCCACTTTCTCGTGCGCCTTCTTGGGGATAATCCGATAGAAGAACTCTGCAAAGATATAGGTCTTATACAGCTCCCTGTCAAACGTGCGTACCACCTGTGCCATATAGGCATAGAAGCGGATGAAGTTCTTCAGTAGCGAACGCACTTTGAACTGCTCGTCTTCCACCAACACCTCGTATGCCTGCAACGCTGGTTTCAGTGCCGAAGCCAGTTTGCCCATATCCTTGTCGCCTTGCTTTCGCTTGGCATAAATCTGATAGACTTTCTCTTCATCGTCACCATTCCACAGATGATATTTCTTCAGCTCCGTGTCGTATTCATACACCACGTTCACATCTACCGCATCACTCAGCAATGTCTCTTCATAGAAAGGTTGGAATGACTTTTTGATGTCGTCTGCCGTATTGATGAAGTCGAGAATGTATGTATCTGTCTTGCCCTTATGACTGCGATTCAAACGTGATAGTGTCTGCACCGCCTTCACGCCTCGCAGTTTCTTATCCACAAACATCGTGTGCAGCAAGGGTTCGTCAAAGCCCGTCTGGTACTTGTCTGCCACTATCAATACGTTATACATATCGCTATTGAAGAACAATGGCAACTGCTTCTCAGAAATCTTTTGTTCATCCGTACTGTTCAACTTACTCTCCGTGTATTCCTCGCCTTGATATTTCACCGTGCCAGAGAATGCTATCAGTGGACGCACATCGTCGTAGCCCATCTTCTTGCAATACTCTTTCAACAGAAACAGATACCTCACCGCATGAGCTCTCGATGGCGACACAATCATCGCCTTCGCCTGTCCGTCAATCTTCGAAAGCGTAATCTCACGCAGCTTTTCCACCATCACCTCAACCTTCTGCTGCAACACAAAGCCATGTGTGTCGTGATAGTTCTTGATGGCTCTCGTAGCAGGCATTTCCTCATACTCAGGATTCTCAGATATCGCCTTGGCTATCTCATAACTCGTCTCGATGGTCGTATAGTATTTCAGCACGTCGAGGATAAATCCCTCGTCGATAGCCTGACGCATCGAATAGTGATGGAAGGCATCGTAGCTTCCGTCGGCTTTCATCATGCCAAACGTCTGCAACGTCTTGGGCTTGGGCGTTGCTGTGAAGGCATAGAAGTAGAGGTTCTTGTGCTTGCCCTGTGCCAACAGCGTCTCTGTCATCACATCCATGCTGTCCTTCAGTTCCTCTTCCGTTTTTTCTTCCCAAGCTGCCATCTCTTTCAGCGCCTCGTCAGTATCAGCCAACGCCTCTTTCAGTTTCTCGGCACTCTTGCCGCTCTGCGAACTGTGTGCCTCGTCAATCACGATGGCAAAGTTCTTCTGGGCATGTCCGTCCAGTTCCTTATATATAAGTGGGAAACGATGGATCGTCGTTATAATGATTCGCTTCTTATCATTGATGGCATCCTTCAGTTTCGATGAGTTGTCGCTATCTGTAATGGTCTCAATCTGTCCTAACTTATGGTCGAAACCCAAAATGGTGTCTTGCAGCTGATTGTTCAGAATTCTTCTGTCCGTCACGACAAACACCGACTGGAACATCTCCTTATCATCCAGATTATGCAATGATGCCAATCTGTAGGTGAGCCAGGCAATGGAGTTCGACTTGCCACTACCTGCACTATGTTGCAACAACCAACTCTTACCCTCCTTCTGCGCTTTCGTATCGGTAATCAGTTTCTCTACAACATCCAACTGATGATAACGTGGGAAGATAATCTTCTTCGATTCTGTGGTCACCTTCTTGCCGTTCACCAGTTTCACTTTCTTCTCAACCTGCAAACTGATATATCGTTGCAGCAGAGCCAGCAGCATATCCCTACGCAGCACTTTCTCCCACAAATAACTTGTGGGGTAGCCATCAGGATTAGCAGGATTACCTCCATCACCAATATTACCTGCGCCATTACTACCTTGGTTGAATGGCAGGAAGAAGGTCTGTTCTCCCTTCAACTGGGTGGTCATTATCACTTCTTCCAGATCCACGCCAAAGCAAGCCAGAATACGGTTGTTGAATTGGAACAGCGGTTCCTTGGGGTCGCGATCGTACATATACTGGTGACGGGAGTTCTCCACCGTCTGCCCAGTAAACTGGTTCTTCAGTTCCAATGCCACGATGGGAATACCATTGACCGACAGCACCATATCGATGGAGTTCTTGTTCTCTGTCGAATAGAAGAACTGGCGCGTCTCTGTCAGTATGTTGGCCTTGTATTTCTCCACAAGTTCCTCGTTCAATCCTGATGCAGGTTCGAAATAGACGAACTTCAACCCAATGCCACGATCCTTGATGCCGTTGCGCAGCACATAGATCAGTCCACTCTGCGCCACATTGCTCTGGAATATCTTGTAGAGCTGCTGTTGTGCCTGCTCGCCATAGATATTCTTATAGCGTTCCCATTGCTTGGGTTGCGTAGCCTCGATGAACTGGATGAGCACAGGCATATCAATGGCCCTCTTCTTATCGTAGGTCCACATATTGCCCTTCACATAGCCGCCTTCCGTAAGCAGCCAGCTCTCAATATCCTGCTCGAAGTTCTTCTCTTTCGTTTCCATATTCTTAGGCTTTCTTTATTCTTTGACGATTTCCCAATATCCGTTGCGCTTGCCGTTCTTGCGTATCAAGACACCCTGTTCGGTGAGCCGGACGGTAATTGACTTGACTGTACGCTCTGACTTGCCAATTTCTGCGGCGATGTATTTCTGGGTGGAAGAAGGTTCTTGCTGTATGACACGCAGCACGGCAATCTCTTCCAAAGTGCAATTTTTGCACTTTGGAGGCAGCGAAAGTGCAGAACTTGCACTTTTGGAACGGTTCGTTGCACTTTGGCCTTCAGTTTCTGGCTTCCAGTCCAAGTGCATTTCCCGATTACGTAGTGGTGTTGTTTCGCCAAGTAGCATATTGCGGAAGAACCGCTCTAGGAACAACGTAGTCTCTGTTATACCCTCCTGCAGGTTACTATAGTTGGCTCGTACAAGAGCATTGCGGAAGTACCACGAATTAGTGGCAAAGAGGTCATTGGTCACTTTGAAGCCCAATGTCTTCAAATACTTAATCATAAAGACTGCGGTGCTACGGGTGTTTCCCTCGCCAAAGGCGTGAATCTGCCAGAGGTTAGCACAGAAGCGAGTCAGATGACTGATGGCTTCATCGATGCTCTTGCCCTCATAGCTGTAGTTACGCTCCTGCCCCATGTCATATTCCAGAGTCTCACTGATAGTATCGGCACTGGCATAATAAACCGTTTCGCCTCGTAACACCCATTCCTGCTTAGTTATGTTGTAGTCGCGGATGCGTCCGGCAAACTTATAGATACCCTCAAACAGGCGACGATGGATGGAGGTAAGTTGTGCTGGTGAAAAGTTGAACGTCTGTTCTTGCAACAGTTCGGTGATGCGTGCAGATACCTTATCGGCTTCTTCTGTTCGTTCACCCTCTGTCTCTTTGCGTCCAGCCTGTGACTTATAGTAACTGTCAATAAGTTGCTTGGCCTCGCTGATGGTGATGTCACCTTCAATGTGTCTACGGGCAGTTTCCAACAGATAGGGCGATGTCTTTAGTCCATCAACCTCCTGCAGACCGATGGCTGTCTGCCACGCTCTGCCTCTTTCCTGTTCTTGCGGTTCTCCCTGACGGATGTATTCGTCGAGTCCTTGTATGTATTTATTATCTTTCATATATTTCTATTTCTATTCGTTTCCATATGCTAATCTATTTCAAGTGGTAGTGAATCTATGATTTGACTGATTGGTGAGTTTTCACAACAAAGATTGATTTCTTTGTTCGTCAGGCCCAACATATTCAGTATGCAGCAAGTCAACAGAATCTTGCATTTTTCTGTCAGCCAATAAAGGTCTTCGCCTTCTACGGCCAAAGACTTTTCTTCGTCAGGGAATAAATGCGAATACTTGTGCCGAGAGTCTGTTAGTACTTTGGCATTGATATTACATTTTCGTATTGCTTCTATGTCATTAAACTGATTAAGCAAGACATTAATTTGGTCTTCATATTTTTTAATATTTTTCCCGTCTTTCTTATTTATGAACCTCTTATGATAACCATCTAATGCTTGTGCTATTATCAAGAAATCAGGGATGTCAAACCTATTGTTATTTTTGAGCGAGTTTATTAAGTAATGACTTATAGGAGCCACCTCCTCAAAATTTGAATGCCATAGTTGTAGCATTGATGGAAGTTTTACCTTCAGTTCCTTTAATTTTATTACTGAACGGAATCCCGGATCATATGACGCTTCTTTCTTGAATAGTAACTTTCGCGTATTATTATCGCCTTCAATAACAAATTCAACATTTTGAGGGTCTTGTATACCAAATAATGCAATAGACAAGAATTGCGTAAATTCTTTAATCTGTCTAATATATGATTTCAAAGGAATAGGCTCTGTAGCACGAATTTCGAAATAGGGCGATGGCTTAATCTGATAACCTCGAATATCATTACAAATTGAATTGTTTTGGTTCAACACCCATAGTGAGGCTTTATCAACAGAAGCTTCAAAAATGTTGATTGTCTGAAAAGGAATTGTTAAATAGAAAAACTTGTCCTCATGGTGATAATAAGTATTTATTACATTTTGTGTTTCGTAAAAAGTCCAATTTACTAAATGCGAATATGTAACAATACACCGACTATATTTGTTGTAATCCAAAGATAGGACATGTTCGCCCATAAGTATCATATCTACAACAAATTTTGAACAGCTATAGTCACCCAACTGCTGTTCATTCATCATCACGTTGAATAGCGTAAAGATATGCCCGTTGGCATCTTTTCCCCAAATTACAGCATTTTGATGGTAATGCCTCGAATGGAAATTACTGGGTGTATGGTACAATTCCAATGTGCTGTTTTTATCCCCATAATACGTCAAAGTACCAGTGTATTTACGCTCATGTCCCATCATTCCTACTGGTTGAAGGAACGTCATACGAGTGTCGTGGTCTGCCACTGCAGGTACCCACCATTCACCATGATATATCTGAGGATTATTGCTCATACCACTTCCTTTTTACCAGTTACATATTCGTATATCACAGACTTCTTATATTCTTTCAGCTCCTCTATCTTCGCCTGCTTTAAGTCAATTAGCGAGTCGATTTCTGAGCATTTTGTGTCTAGATAAGAGGCAATAGCACATTGCTCTTCAACATCGCTAGGAATTGGTATTGAACCATTACTAAATTGGCTTTGAGAAATGTTTTGCATTGAACTGCTTGAGCCAACAGATAATGATGAATAATAATTTCTAATATTGGAACCTCTCAATGCATACCAAATAAACTTGACATAAACTGTATCAACAAAATGAACCTGCCACAATCTATCAGGAAGGAAAATATTATCATAGTTTTTCTCAACATAGCCACAAGCCCCAACTAATTCTGGAGTATTCATTCGGCTTACGATAATTGTATTCTTCCTAACAGGACAAGATACTTTGTCCATTTCTTCACTGACAACCGTCTTATTTTCAGTTGCATCAAATACATATTTACTAACTGCACTAGTTTTGAGAACACCATATTCGTTTGCTTGAGCAGGCACATTCCCTGCATTTACACTTGTACCGCTCTCAATATAATCAACAATATACTTTAATTTCTTTGCCTCCCAATGCTCGGGTATCTCTCCAATCCAATCTATGCCGCTATTGCGCATGGGGACGTTTGGATTAAGGCCTTTGGTGACGGCTTCGGTGATGACGGATTGCTTATAGGCTTTCAACTCCTCTATCATTGTCTCTTGTAGAGCCACCATCTCATCTATCTCGCCACATACCTTATCCAAATAATCAGCTATCTTTTGTTGCTCAGACAAGGAGGGAGAAACTATTGAAATGTTTTTCATCTCTTGCCATCTTGTAGTCCACAAGTCATCAACAATTCCGTGGCCCCATCTATAAAATTCATCAGCAAATAGCTCTGTATGAAATAGCCAATTATAATATTGAGGATTCATCGTACCCCTAGGCTTTAGAATCGTATTAATTAGTGATACAGAACCATCATATTTCGAGACGCCACACGAACCTCTTCTATCAGAGCGACTATTGATAGCAAAATCTCCTTTACACACCAATTTTCTATCGTCACCATTATTCGTTTTTGCAGCAGTTTCCAGTTGTGGTACAATTCCGTTCATGGTAACAGACAAAGGAGGATAATCCTTATCACTTACCTTTTCATTACGAACCTGATAAAGATTTCCAATCTTATTAACCTCCCACTCCTTTGGGATCTGGCCGATCCATTCTATGCCGCTATCTTTGTATTCTCTTGCCATAGTTTATCGTCCCATGATTTTAGCCATCAGCTCTGTTTCCTGTTTCTCAAGCTCCTGCAGGTGGGCAAAGATCTCATCGCTCTTGCGAGGAGCTACATACTTATAGAACTCGCGAGTAAAAGGAATCTCGTAACCAATCTTGCTGGCTTTCATATCCACCTTTGCCTCAGGTGCATAGGGGTATACGTTCCTCTGCATATAGGCCTCGATATCCTCCTTGAAAGGAACATTCTCGGTATCCTTCTTCTTTTCGGGTAGTTTGATGGCCACTTTGGTAAACTTAAAGTCGTCGCAGTCTTTAATCTTACTCTCTACCACCAGTTCGCCATCCTCGAATACGCCGTCAGTAAAAGCCATGTAGGCCTTGCTAATCAGCGAGATACAAGGATCGGTAAACTCATTACGCTTGTTACCCAACGACTTGCGGCGCTTTTCGCAGCACTTGCTGGCATCAATCAGCTGCACCTTACCTACTCGTTCGGGTGCTTTATCCTTGGTAACCACCCAGATATAAGTAGCAATACCGGTATTGTAGAACATATCGTTTGGAATCTGCACAATGGCTTCGAGCCAGTCGTTATCCAGCAAGTAACCACGAATATTACTCTCGCCACTACCTGCATCGCCCTTAAACAATGGCGAACCATTCTGAATGATAGCCATACGACCTGTATCCTTCAGCTTAGCAATACCATTAAGCATAAACAACTGCTGGCTATCGCCAATGGCAGGCAAACCGGGTGCAAAGCGGCCCATATCGCCACGTTTATGTTCTTCCTCGACGATCTTTTTCTCATTTTTCCACTCGATACCGAAAGGAGGATTCGAGATAATATAGTCGAAGGTATAGCCCTCGAACTTATCGTCGCTCAGGGTGTTACCATGTCGCATATTGTCGGCATCGCCACCCTTAATGAGCACGTTGGCCTTAGCAATGGCAAATGTTTGCTCGTTTAGTTCCTGACCAAACTCTGTAATCTGTGCATCGGGATCTATCGCAAGGAGTTTTTCTGAGAGACAGTCAAGCATCTGACTGGTACCCATCGCCATATCATATACCGTTGCGGTTACGCCTTCCTGTTCTAACTGCTCACGTTGTGGAGCAACCAAAAGTTCGGCCATCATATAGATAATGTCGCGAGCCGTGAAGTGTGCTCCAGCCTGCTCGTCGTAACTCTCCGAGAACTTGCGTACCAACTCTTCAAAGATGTAGCCCATATCTACTGCGCTAATCTCGTCGGCACCCATATAAGCCTTTTTACTACAGAACTCCTGGATAACGTTGTAGAGAATGCCATTATGGTCGAGTTTGGTGATTTCCTTGTCGAAGTCGAACTTCTCAATGATATCCACCACATTTTCCGAAAAATGGTTCAAATAACTACGGAAATTATCGGCTATGTTATCTGCATCGGAGAGTAAACCCTCGAATGTAAATGGCGACACATTATAGAAGTCATAGCCAGAGGCTGTTGTAAGGAATCCCTTTCGTACGGCCAAACCACGCTGTTCACAAATGGCATTGGCATCGAGTACAGCCTGCTTTGTTGGTGCCAAAGTATCAGAGAAACGCTTGATAACACACATGGGCAGGATGACATTGCCATACTCATGGGGTTTATACGTTCCCACCAGCTTATCGGCAATGGCCCAAATCAGGTTTGCCTTCTCCTGTATATTGACGGTTGTTCGTTTCTGTAAATCTTCTGTTGACATATTGTTTTAGATGATAGAATGTATTTGCAAAGTTACGAAATATTTTCTATACTTAAACACTTTTGTACGAAAAGTTATACATTAATTTAATAGATAGTGCATAAATGCTGCCACTTATAAAATGCAAAAACCGTCGATGTGGCACTTGATGGGCGGCGATGTGGCACTTGATGGGCGGCGATGTGGCACTTGATGGGCGGCAAAGCGTAACTTTGTGACTGTCAAAACGGCACATTCACCACGTCAAAGCATAGGATTCACCACGTCAAAGTATAGGATTGAGCATGTCAAAACATAGGATTGACTGCTTCAAAGTCATGCTTTCACGGTTGTTTCCTGAAGCACAAAAAAAAACACCTCCCCTCCTCCCTCAACAAGTCTCAACTTCCGATATATAAAGGGATTGAGGACAGGGAGGTGATGAGCCAACACCTCCCTCACAGGTCCCTCAAACTCCTTGAGACCTCATTTGCTACAGCCAACAGCCTGTTAACATTTTTTAATGCAACTGTCTGGGGGAAAATCTTGGAATCCGGCAAAAAATTTTGTATCTTTGCATAGTGAAAAAAGAGGAGGAAAAAGGATGACGAAAAACACGCCTTAAGCCGAATCGTTTAACTGTATCTATTAACCATTTTATTTAATTTTAGTACCATGAACAAAGAGAGTTTTTTGATCAATGGCGAGGCCCTTGGTGCCTCAAAACTGGGAATGCTCGCAGTCGAGCAGTTTCTGGATGATTACTACTTTTTCCGTCGCAACGTGCTGAACGGGAAGGTGGAGTTTGCAACCAAAAAGTCGGACGGACAGCCTGACGGCTATCGTCCGCTGACGCCGGAGTCGCTGAACAGCATTATCATCAACGCTCTGCGCGATGGGCAGGACGAGTTGTTTAACCCCAAGACAGACATTAGCATGTTTGTCAACTCTGAGGAGGTGCCCGTCTTCAACCCCATCGGCGACTATCTCAGCAGTCTGCCCGCATGGGACGGACAGAACCATGTGGCGCGTCTCTTCAGCCGACTGCCAGGCGTGAGTAGCGAACAGCTCGCGCACCTTAGTATATGGTTGCGCTCGACGGTAGCCCACTGGTTGCAGATGGACACGCTGCACGGCAACGAGGTAGTGCCGACGCTGATTGGCCCGCAGGGTTGCGGCAAGACGACGTTCCTTCGCCGACTGCTGCCCCAGCATCTGCGCGAGTACTACTTGGACCACCTGAACCTGTCGAACAAGTTCGACA
>Ga0256404_1001718_pt1 | contig 51377 bp, 43 predicted proteins | sample RumenRJG_01DNA_FD_185990 | JGI IMG/M metagenome (GOLD analysis project Ga0256404, IMG submission 185990) | Bovine rumen microbial communities from Lethbridge, Alberta, Canada - RJG_01 | ecosystem: Host-associated > Mammals > Digestive system > Stomach > Rumen | place: Canada: Alberta | collected...
GCCAGCACTCCGCATCCGACGTAGGGGATCCCTGCCATCTCGAACAGGCCCTGAATGGTCCCGTCTTCACCGCCGATGCCGTGGAGGACCGGAAGAGCAACATCGACCGGATGCTCTTTCCAGCCGTTATCGGACCGGATCAGAAGGGCCGGACGGTCGGCTCCGACGGCCAGGGTCACCGGAGCACCTTCTTTGACCGTTTTTTCCTCATCAAAGCTGTCATCGACCGCCCCGTCTACATAGCGCCATTTCCCCTCTTTGGTGATGAAGACCGGCTCGACCGAATATTTGTCGGTATCAAGGGCTTTATATACGTTCTTGCAGGACATGATCGACACTTCGTGCTCGTTCGAACGTCCTCCGAAAAATAAGGCAACCGTTATCATATTGCTTCCCTCTTTTCTATTTCTTATTTCTGAATTAACTTTATCCCGGATCATTTCATTCGGGAAACGTATCTTGGATATTGTACTCTAAACGGCACATTTTTGCAATCGAACGGCATAAGGGCCCTCGGTTGACACTTTTTTACAACCGTGCTAAGATTCTTTTATTAATGAATTTTCAGCCGGATCCTTACGGCTAATTGAATGTTACAGGAGGTCCCTTACATGAAATTACAGGTATTTCTGTACACAGAGTATGGCTATGCTCAGCTGGTTGCCGATCGCCTGAGTGAAAAGTTCAACTGCAAATGCGATCAGATCCCGCCGGCTTATCAGTGCGACGAAGAGAAACTTGTCTTTATCGTTTATGAAAAATACGGCCACACCATCAACGAAAAACTTCAGGACTATCTGTCCGAGCTTGACACCTCGAAGGCTCTCAACGTTGCCTTCATCGAAATCTCCAACACAGGCAATGAAGCACTGGACGAAGTCTCCAAGCTGGTCGAGAAGAACGGTGTCAATGTCAGCGGCACTTACAGTATCCCCATCAAACGCACCCTCTTCCACAAGGGCAATCTGATGAGCGATCAGCTGGAAGGCGCTCTTGCTTTCGCGGATGAACAGGGTAAAAAGAATTTCGAATTCCTGCGCCGCCAGGGCTGATCCGAAAAGAGAAGCTGCTAGTAACTGCAAACAGAAAAAGGATCCGGTCTATCCGGATCCTTTTTTGTCAATAGACTGTCGATAGACAGTCTATTGATGTCTATTGACTTGCCTTCTTCTTTCCGATATAATGAACAAGATTTTTGGAGAAGTGTCCGAGGGGTTTAAGGAACTGGTCTTGAAAACCAGCGAGCTCGCAAGGGCTCCGTGGGTTCGAATCCTACCTTCTCCGCTCGACAGCGCTGCTCTTTTAACCGATTAGAGCGGCGCTTTATTGTTATTTTCCATCTTTCCCAATCTTCAAGGAGGTTCATCATGCTGGTCAAAACACCGCCCATGGGCTGGAATTCCTGGAATACCTTCGGCCCCGATATCAACGAAGATCTGATCCTCAAGTCGGCTGATACCCTGGTAGACACAGGCCTTGCTGCCCTGGGCTATAACTATCTGGTCATCGATGACTGCTGGGCACTAAGGGAGCGCGGCCCGGAAGGTCAGCTGGTCCCCGACCCTGCCAAGTTTCCTCACGGCATGAAATATGTAGCTGATTATGTCCACAGCAAGGGGCTTAAATTCGGCATGTATTCGTGCGCCGGTTTCCTTACCTGCGCCGGCTATCCAGCCAGTTTCGATCATGAATGGACCGACGCTAAAACCTTTGCTTCCTGGGGCGTGGACTTTTTGAAATACGATTACTGCTATCACCCCAATACCGTTCCGGGGCCTGTCCTGTATAAACGTATGGCCCTGGCCTTAGCCAACTGCGGACGCGATATCCTTTTCTCCGCCTGCTCCTGGGGCGCTGACGAGACCCGCAAATGGATCAAGGAAACAGGCGCCAACATGTGGCGCAGCACGGAGGATATCAACGATTCCTGGAAATCTATCTACACTTTGAGCAAAAAAGCCGGCCAGGCCATCCGCTACGGTTCTATCAACTGCTTCCCCGATATGGATATGCTGGTCGTGGGGATGGGCGGAAAAGGCAACGTCGGTTTTGCCGGCTGCACCGAGGATGAATATCGCCTTCACTTCAATCTGTGGGCCCTTTTAGGGTCTCCTTTGATGATCGGCTGCGACATTCGCAATATGTCCGAAAGCACCAGGGCCATCCTGACCAACAAAGACGTGATCGCCATCAATCAGGACCCGGACTATAATCAGGCTTATACGGCCGAGCAGTATAAGGGACAGTGGCCGGAGTCGTCCGATTTTCCTATCTACGTGAAACTGCTGGCCAACGGAGATCTGGCTATCGGATTGTTCAATTTGAGCGATACGGACGGTTCCTGGTACAGCAGCACCCTGCAGCTGGACGAGATCGGCCTGCCTGAGTCCTGCGGCCGCACTCTCCTGTTGACCGATCTGTGGACCGGCGAAAAGAAACTGGTGACCAACGGCATCCTGCAGGACGCTTTGAAGGCCCATTCCAGCCGCCTCTTCCGCGCTAAGATCGTCGATAAGCCGTGACCTTCTGTTATCGGTGCGGGCGGCCGCTCACGGCGGATGAGATCGGGCTGAACCGCAAGATGATCGACCGCAGCGCCCAGCGTTTTTTGTGTAAAAGCTGCTTTGCCGCCTATTTCGGTGTCAGCGAGGAAAAAGTCGATCAAAAGATCCGTCAGTTCAAGGCTCAAGGCTGCACCCTGTTTACGCCGGACTGACTTTGCTGTACAATATCTTTATTACACGGAAGATTTATGATATCGCTGACGGATTGCCAAATAGAGAGATAGGCAAAGTAACGAGTAACGGGGAGTGGATCGGTTGAAACCTGATAATTTAAGTCCTGAAGAGCGGTTGAAGCTCTATCACGAAAAAGCTCATAAAAAACAGCGTAAACAGCTGCTGATCGCCCTGCCTGTCACGGCAGTGGTGATCGCGGCCCTGGTCCTGTCCCTGGCAGCCGTGCCGGGGACAGGTTCCGCGCAGGCGGCCGCCGGCACCGTCAATAAGGAAAGATCCGAAAGCAGCGATACCGGGACTGCCCAGCTTGCTAAAGAAGACGGAAATACGACCGGAGCCGGTCAGAGCAGCCAACCGGAAGAAAGCCCGGCTGAAGGGTCTGATGCGGACTCCTCAGGTGCAAACGCCGAAAAAGAGGAAAGTTCGACGGGAGCCCTGGAAACCTTAGAGACTTCGGACACGTCGTCCAAACCGGCCGAGGAGTCGTCCAAAGAAGCTCAGGAATCCTCTGCAGCAGAAGAATCTTTGGAACCGACCCAGCCTCCGGTCGTGCCGGACGGCTATTCGCTGGCTGAATTTACGGCGGATGATGTCCATACCGGCGTGCTGCAGCTGGTCAATAAAGACCACGCCTATACTTTTAAGGACAATTGGGAAACCACCAACATGTACGATATGACCGTAGCTTCCGGATCGGCCTACGGGGCGGCTTACAATGATATCGTCCTGCAGTCGACGGCCGCCGAGTCCATGGACCGTATGCTCAAAGCCTGCCGGGATGCGACCGGTTCCAACGATGTGGAACTTCTGAACGGCTACCGCAGTCAGGAAGAGGCCAGGAGCCTGTATGACGAAGATAAGGCCAAAAACGGCCAGGATCATGCGGACATGTATATCATGCAGCCCGGTTATTCGGAACACCATACCTCCCTGGCCAGCGACCTGGGACAGACTTCCACCGGTTCTTTCCTGGGCCAGGACGCCAGTGACCCGGCCACGTGGCTGATGGAAAACAGTTACAATTACGGCTATATCCTGCGCTACCCGGCCGATAAGACCGAGATCACCAAGATCGGCTACGAGACCTGGCATTACCGCTATGTAGGCCTGGCTGTGGCCAAATGCATGCATGACAACAACTTCTGCTACGAAGAGTTCATCGACTACATCAAGAACTATTCCGCCGCCAGCCCTCTGACCATCGATTCCGTTTACGGCACCTACACCATGTACTACCAGCGCGGGACCAAAGTGCCTGTCCCCGGGCGCGACTACTGGATCAGCGGCAACAACGTCGACGGTTTCATCGTCTGGTTTTTGGATACTCCGTAAAAATTAAAGGAAAAGTCATTGAACGGCTACTATGATTATGCTATATTGAAGCCAACCGGACCAGATCCGGCAAATCTTTGTGAAGGGAGACTCACTATGAAATACGTTTGCAGCATTTGCGGCTACGTTTACGACGAAGAGGCCGGAGATCCCGATAACGGAATCGAGCCCGGAACCAAATTCGAAGATCTTCCGGATGATTTTGCCTGCCCTCTGTGCGGCGCCGGCAAGGAAGCATTCGAAGCTGAAGAAGAATAATAAACCACGTACAAAAAGGGGATGCTTTCGAGGCATCCCCTTTTGCTATATATCAGGAGAAATATCATGATGATCTTAGCCTTTAACCTGTTCGGACACCCCGGGGAGAAAGCGGTCCGCGCCGTTGCCCAGATGGAAAATATAGCTGTCAAAGACGTGCCCCCTTCCTCCTTTGCCACTCCTTTGTCCCTGCTGGCTGCTCCCAGCTGCTCCATGGGCTACGGCGGTATGGGACAGCCGGCCGCCCAAAGCGGCAGCTTCAGTGATACCATGCTGGTATTTGCCGGTATGGACCGCAAACAGATCAGCCGCTTCGTTGACCTGGTCAATGCTTCCGGAGCTCCCCGCATCGCCTTAAAAGCCATGATGACGCCTACCAACGCCTCCTGGACGGCTGAGCAGCTGAGAGAGGAGCTGGAAAAAGAACATCAGTATTTTCAAAATCTAAGGAATAACAACAAACAATAAAGGAGACCCGACATGATCCTGATCAGTCCCGATCAACGCCTCTTTCATTTACTGGGCAAGACCTTCAGCTACGTCCTATATATCGATGATGAAGGCCGCCTGCTTGACCTCTACTGGAAAGACCCCTTAGGGGAAACGACCGACCTTGCCTACCTTTGCAGTCAGTACACCTGCTCCTCTTCTTTCGATCAGCCGGCGACCAGGCTGCCCCTGGAAGCTCCTTCGGTGGGAGGCGGCTACTACGGGACCCCTCTCGTCCAGGCCATCGGCCCCGACGGCACCGACATGACCCAGCTGACCTACGATTCCTATCAGGTAGTCGAAGGCAAGCCGGCCCTGGAAGGGCTTCCTTCTTTACATGAGAGTGACCGTTTCGGTCAAAGATTCAAGGACGATGCGCCGTTACAAACGCTCAAGATCACACTGTCAGATAAAACGACCGGCCTGAAAGCCCTCCTTTCCTATACCATTGTGGAAGCAGGCGGCAGGGACGGTCTGGCTAAGAGCATGGTCCTGACCAACCAGGGGCCGGCTCCTTTGCTGCTTACCCATATGGATTCAGCCTGCGCTTATATACCCGATGCCGCAAGCAGCGGAGAATCCCTGGAAGTCGTTCATCTTAAGGGGGCCTGGGCAAGGGAAAGGAACATCGTCCGTACTCCTCTGGGACAGGGCACCTACCGGATCGATTCCAAGCGGGGAGCCTCCAGCCACGAGGAGAACCCCTTCCTGGCTCTGTGCCGTCCCTCGGCGACTGAAGTCTACGGCAGCGTCTGGTCGGCCGGCCTGATCTACAGCGGCAGCTTTGAGGCTGCCTGCTATGTGCCGGATGCGGTCACAGCCCAGCTGTCCATAGGCCTTAACTCCGATACGACCAGGTGGCTTCTGGAGCCCGGTCAGTCCTTTACCACTCCCGAAGCCCTTCTGGTATACTCCGGCCGGGGCTTTGGACAAATGTCCCACACTTTTCATGACCTCTTCCGCCACTGCCTGGGTCACAGCCGCTGGCAGCATAAAGAGCGTCCCATCCTGATCAACAGCTGGGAAGCCGCCTACTTTACCATCAACGAAGAAAAATGCGTCCAGATGGCTAAGACGGCCGCTTCCATGGGCATCGAACTGTTTGTGCTGGACGACGGCTGGTTCGGAGCCCGTAATGATGATACCTCCTCTTTGGGTGACTGGTATCCCAACCTGCAGAAGTTCCCCCACGGCATCAAAGGCCTTGCCGAGAGGGTCAACAAGGCCGGTACCCTATTCGGCCTCTGGGTGGAGCCGGAAATGATCAGCCCCAACAGCGACCTCTGCCGGGCCCATCCCGACTGGTGCCTGCACGCAGGAGACCGAAAACGTACCTTGGGCCGCAATCAGCTGATCCTGGACCTGTCCCGGACGGAAGTACAGGATTATATCATCGGTTTTATGACAGATCTTCTGTCTTCCGCCTCTATTTCCTACATCAAGTGGGATATGAACCGCAACATGACCGAGCCTTTCAGCGGGACTCAGGTGCCTCAGCACCAGCTGGAGACCCAGCACCGCTATATGCTGGGCCTGTACCGGGTGCTGGATACCATCACCTCCGCCTTCCCGGATGTTCTTTTCGAATCCTGCTCGGGCGGAGGCGGCCGCTTCGACGCGGGTCTTCTGGCCTACATGCCTCAGGCCTGGGCCAGCGACGACACCGATGCCCGCGAACGTCTGAAGATCCAGTACGGCACCTCTCTGGTCTACCCCTGCTATTCCATGGGGTCCCATATCTCCTCCGTTCCCAACCATCAGGTCAACCGGGTAACGCCTCTTAAGACCCGGGCCGCCGTGGCCATGTCCGGCAGTTTCGGCCTGGAGCTCAACCTCCTGACCATGACTGAGGAAGAGCGAAAAGAAATGGCGGCCTGGATCGGCAAAGCTAAAGAGTACCGCCGCCTGATCATGGAGGGAGATTTTGACCGTCTGGCTTCTCCCTTCGACGATAAGACCTATACCGCCAGCACCAATCTGTGTGCCTGGCAGTTCAGCAATGACAGCGAGCTTTTACTGATGGCTTTCCGGCCGCAGGCGGAGCCTTCCAACGCCATGCCTTACCGGGTATACCCGCGCGGTCTTGAGGACGACGCCTATTACAGCGACGGCACGCACACCTATCTGGGCAGGGCCCTGGCCGGGGCCGGTCTGGTGCTTACCTTCGACCCCACCGATACGGCCTGCGTGATCGTATATCTGAAAAAAATCAACAAGGATTAAGAACAATGAAAATCATCGGGATCTTAGCAGACTTTATAAACGACGAACAGAAAACACTGATCAAAGAGACTGCCGCCCGGGGCGGCTACACCGTGGATTTCTATATGGACGAAGCGGACGCAGCTCAAAAAATAAAGGACGCGGAAGTATTGTACGGCTACTGGCCGGCACAAATGCTGAAACAGGCGGAAAACCTGCGCTGGCTGCATTCCGCCTCCGCCGGCGTCAACACCTACCTGGACGACTCGGTCTACGCCCATCCGGGCCAAGTCATACTGACCAACTCCAATGTATACGGTACCACCATCTCCGAATACATGGTCATGATGACCCTGATGCTGATGCGGCGGGAACCTGAATATATGCGCCTGATGGCCGACCGGGAATGGAAAAACGTCGGTGCTATCCGGTCTATTTTCCGCTCCACCTTTGCCATCGTCGGCTGCGGCAATATAGGCACCAACTTCGCCCGCCGCGTCAAGGCCCTGGGAGCCGCCAAAGTGATCGGCATCCGCCGCACCCAGGCACCCTCCGACCCTGCTTTCGATCAGGTCGTTACCTTTGACCAGCTTCCCAACGTGGTGACAAATGTCGACGTGCTCGCCTTGTGCGTACCCGAAACTCCCCTGACCAAGGGACTGATCAGTCGTCAGGTCATTGACTCCCTGTCGCCTAAGACCTATATCATCAACGTAGGCCGCGGGTCCGCCATCGACCAGGCAGCCCTGATCGACGCTTTAAACCAGGGACGCATCGCCGGCGCCGCCCTGGACGTGATGACCCCGGAGCCCCTGCCCAAGGACGATCCCCTCTACGATGCCAAAAACATCATCCTGACGCCTCATATATCCGGCAACATGTCGCTGGATTACACCTGCCAGCTGGATGTGGACCTGTTCGTGCAAAATCTAAAACTATACGTGGAAGGTAAGCCCCTGCCCCACCTGATCGACCGGAAGATCGGGTACTGACATCGAGATTTTGTACTCATACATGTAAACGAAATAAAAAAAGGCCTTGAGAGCGATCCCGTTTCGGGACTGCCCTCAAGGTCATTTTATTAGGATAAAAGGATGACACTCGTTTATTACGAGGCTTTGGCATTTGACTCAGCCGGTGCCATGGCTTCCACGTTCAGCTGCCGTCCGTCGTAGTCGACTTTGAGCACTGTTCCGGGTGCCAGGTCTTCTTCGATCATCTTGCGGGCCAGCAGAGTCTCCAGCTTCTGCTGCATGAAGCGTTTCAAAGGACGCGCACCGTAGACCGGATCGTAGCCGCCGTCGATGATATACTGGCGGGCTGCGTCAGTCAGGGTCACGCTCAGGCGTTTGTCGGCCAGGCGTTTCTCAAGTTCAGCCAGCTGCAGGTCGACGATATGGCTGATATTGTCTTTGGTCAGCGGTTTGTAGAAGACGATCTCATCCAGACGGTTCAAAAACTCCGGACGGAAGGACTGCTTCAGCAGCTGATGAACTTCGGCTTTTGCCTGATCGCTAATCTCACCGGTAGCGGAATCTATCCCGTTCAGGATGATCTGCGATCCCAGGTTGGAAGTCATGATGATGATGGTATTCTTAAAGTCTACCGTGCGGCCCTGGCTGTCGGTGATGCGGCCGTCATCCAGCACCTGCAGCAGGATATTGAAGACGTCCGGATGGGCCTTTTCGATCTCATCAAAGAGGACGACGCTGTAAGGGCTGCGGCGGACCGCTTCGGTCAGCTGGCCTCCCTGATCATAGCCCACATATCCCGGAGGCGCTCCGATCAGACGGGACACGGAATACTTTTCCATATACTCGCTCATATCGATGCGCACCATGTTCTTTTCATTGTCGAACAGGGCTTCTGCCAGGGATTTGGCCAGTTCGGTCTTGCCGACGCCGGTCGGTCCCATAAAGAGGAAGGAACCGATGGGCCGGTTGGGGTCTTTGATGCCGGCGCGGGAGCGCAGGATGGCATCGCATACCCTTTGTACCGCTTCATCCTGACCGATGACCCTCTTATGAAGGATCTGGTCCAGATGCAGCAGCTTCTGCCTCTCGCTCTCCACCAGCTTGCTGACCGGGATGCCCGTCCAGCGGGAGACGATGCGGGCGATCTCGTCCTCGGTCACTTTATCACGCAGCAGGGAGCTTTCTTTGCCCTTATCGGCTATGGCCTCTTCCTGTTCCAGTTCTTTCTTGAACTGAGGCAAGCGGCCGTATTTAAGCTCCGCCAGCTTATTCAGATCGTAAGCCTGCTCGGCCTTTTCGATGTCCGCGTTGGTCTGCTCAATATCTTTGCGCAGCTTGCGTACTTTGGCAATGGCGTTCTTCTCGTTGTCCCACTTTGCCTTCATGGCATTGAACTTTTCACGGTTGTCCGCCAGTTCTTTGCGGATGCCGGCCAGATGCTCCAGCGAGATCTGATCGGTCTCCTTCTTCAAAGCGGCCTCTTCGATCTCCAGCTGCATGATCTTACGCTGGATTTCGTCCAATTCAGTCGGCATGGAGTCGATCTCGGTACGGATCATGGCGCAGGCTTCGTCGACCAGGTCGATGGCCTTATCGGGAAGGAAACGATCGGTGATGTAGCGATTGGACAAGGTCGCGGCCGCGATCAGGGCCTGGTCCGTGATCTTGACTCCGTGGAAGACTTCGTAGCGCTGTTTCAGTCCCCGCAGGATGGCGATAGTGTCTTCCACGCTGGGTTCCGGGATCATGACAGGCTGGAAACGGCGCTCCAGAGCCGCGTCTTTTTCGATATACTGACGGTATTCGTTGAGGGTGGTGGCACCGATGCAGTGCAGCTCGCCTCTGGCCAGCATCGGTTTCAGAAGGTTGCCGGCGTCCATGGAGCCTTCGGTCTTGCCGGCTCCGACAATGGTGTGCAGCTCATCGATAAAGAGGATGATCTGCCCGTTGCTGCTCTTGACGGCATTCAGGACGGCCTTCAGACGTTCCTCAAACTCGCCCCGGTACTTGGCACCGGCGATCAGCGAGCCCATATCCAGCGAAAAGATGCGGCGGTCCTTCAGACTGTCCGGCACGTCCCCGCGGACGATACGCTCCGCCAGGCCTTCGGCGATGGCCGTCTTGCCGACGCCCGGCTCACCGATCAGGCAGGGGTTGTTCTTGGTCTTGCGGGACAGGATGCGGATCACGCTGCGGATCTCGTTGTCGCGGCCGATGACCGGATCCAGTTTCTGCTCCCTTGCCAGTTTGACCAGGTCCTGGCCGTATTTATTTAACACATCGTAGGTGTCTTCCGGCGTTTCGCTGGTGACGCGGGCGCTGCCTCTTGTCGCCTGCAAAGCCTTTAAAAAGGTCGACACGTTGATGTTGTATTGATTCAGGATGTCGCGGACCCAGTCATTGGGCCGCATGATCAGGCCCAGCATCAGATGCTCGACGGAAGTGTATTCGTCTTTCATCTTCTGGGCCTGGGATTCAGCTTCATTCAGGGCATCGTCCAGATCGACGGCCACATAGATGCGGTCCGCCTCACGGCTGCCGCTGATCTGGGGGAAGGAAGCGACCCTGGCTTCCAGCTGACGCTTGAAGGAGTCCACATCGACTCCCATTTTATTTAACAGGTTGGGGATCAGCCCCTCGTCCTGACGGACCAGGGCCAGCAGCAAGTGTTCCTGCTGGACTTCCTGATTATGATGCTGCGTGCACAGATTCTGCGCATCTTTGATAGCTTCGATACTTTTCTCGGTCAATTTTTCGGTATTCATGGTAGCACCTCCTTGTTGGATCGTGCTGATTTTATATTATAAAGGATAAGCAGCCGCTTGGATGTAGCGTCTGTACCGCTTCCGGACGGTGCTGACGGCTTCGCGGGGATCGTCCAGCCGGTCGAAAAAGTCCTTCATGCTGTCATCGATCTGGCGGATGTACTCGGCGATCTTTTCGCCCAGTTCGTTGGAATCGACCTCTTCTTCCGGAAGGCTAAGACGCCGTATGTAGCGTCCGTCGTCGATCTGCCAGGCAGGGGGCTGGATTTCCGGCCGGGTGCTTTTATCACCGGCAGTGCTGATTTCCTCGGTACTGCCGTTTTCTCCGGCATCGCCTCCGGCTGTTTTACCTTTTCCGGCGCTGCCTTCCTTTTGTTCCAGCCCCTGCCACAGGCGGAAAAACTCGTTCATATATTCGATCAAGGTACGGTTCTGGCTGCGCAGCAGAACTTTCAGCTGCAGGACCGGTTCAGCGCCGCTGTCGACCAGTTCCACACTGTAGCGTACCGTAGGGTTATATTTATAGGAAAGAGCCGAGCGCAGCGACAATTGTGAGGATGACGGCTTGACCAGGATCTGAAAAGGACTTTCATCCCCGATCAACATAGATTCGATCTCGTCAAAGACCTGACGAATCCTTTCTTCGGGCGTCATGTAAGACACATACTGGGCCAGGATCCGCTCGATCATAGCTGACCGGCTTGTATTGTACTGGTACGCCAGACGGTCTACCGCGCGCACAACGTCATCATTCAAAATGAGAGAATACATACTCTTGGACACTTTCCCACCTCGCTTTCTTCCTGAGTCTGAATATATTCTACCACGTCTCTATAACTTGTCAATAGTATTATATGAATTATTTTACGAGTTTTGTAATTTTTCTTCCCAGTAATGTATGACCCCGGCCAATTCCTCCGGCCGCCGGACCGTAAAGGTGGGCTCTTCTTCAGGGCTATGCGGTGTCATATCATAACGGGGCGACCAGGCCTGAAGGATGCTGTGGATGCCGAAGCGGTTGGCTCCGGCAATATCCCTTTTGACATTGTTGCCGATCATCAAGACCCGCCCCTTATCCTTGTCCGTCAGCCCCATCTTGTCCATGGCCGTCTGAAACATGAGCCGGTCCGGTTTTTCGGCGCCGATCTCGTCCGAAACCACCCAGGCCGTGAAAATATCCGTAAGGCCTGCCAGTCTCATAGTGTTCTGAAAGGACTTCAGATACCCGTCCGCCACCATGACGATGGGATATCCCTCCTCAAAAAGCTGCCGGTAGGTCTTTACCGCTCCCGGCAGAAAACCTGCCGACAATACGATACCGCCCTCCGCCCTGCGCACTTCCGTCCCTTCATCTACGATGGTGTCGCCAATATCCGTGAAAATAACGGTCCGTCTCTGTCCTTCTCTTGTTTTCATCCCCATGCCTCCGTCGTTTGATCCTGTATTATTTCTTTTATTATACTTCCCCGGAGGCGTCCTACTCAGCCCTCCGAAAATTTGTCAAATGCCTCTCTAAATGGTACAATCAACATCTAGACTTTATCAAAAGGAGCTCTTATGGATATAGAAATCATCCGCGGAAAAGACAGTGCCGCGGACCTTGCCGTTGCTTTGAACGATCTGGACCTGGCCAATATTTTTACGGCCGCCGACCCGGAATTATCCCCGTCCGATGCCCTGGCCTTTATCCAGCGCTGGTACTCTGCAGACGCTTCGGAAATCAACGAAAGGCTGTCCCTTTTGTCCAATCTGAAAGGCCTGACCGACTCTTCCGAGCTGAAAAAAGCCATCGGGACCCTGACCGCCATCGGCCGCGAAAGGGATATGCTCAAGTTAGCGGGCAGCCGCTTTACCAACGTCCTCTTCCGCTGGCGCCTGACGGCTGCCTACGTGACCTGTGTCACTACCTTCTGTGAGCTTTTGGACCGGCCCATCAAAGACCTGTTCGGCTGCCCCCAGACGGCCTCTTCCCGCCTGCAGACTTTACAGCAGTACTTTAGCCGGTTACGTCAGGACAAGGTCTTCAGCGACTGCCAGGAAGTTCTTACCCAGCTGTCCCAGCTGCTTCCTCTTCCTCATTATCTGACCCTGGGCCTTAACGTCCGCGAAGACGGTCATCCTACCGATATGGGCATCATTTCCGTCAGCGGCTCCTATGACCCCCTGCATCCCGAAGCGGTCGAGGAAAAGCCTCTGAATCCTCTTCTGGGCGGGACCGATCCGAATCAGCCTTCTTTGAGTCTGGCTCCCGAATTCGTGTACAACCGCCAGCTGTACGGCTCTCATTTTGACGAATATATCGACCTCAGCCTGGAGCATCAATACCGTTCCAAGATCCAGAAGGCTGACAAACTGCTGGAAAAGGTGGACATTTCCTTTTCGGATCAGCTCCTTGCCCTGGTTGAGCCCTTGGATTTTTACCGGACAGGCCTGCTTGTCTCCGAAGCCTTCGAACAGAAAGGGTACAAGCTCTGCCGTCCCCAGCCCCGGGACCATACCTCGCTTACCATCACCAATGCTCTTTACCCTGACTTTATCCTTCATCATACCGGCATCCAGGGTAACGACCTGACCCTGGCCAAGGGCAGTGCGGTCATTATCACCGGTCCCAACCATTCGGGTAAAACTTCTTATTTAAAGACCATCGGCCAGTGCTATGTACTGGCTCAGTTGGGCTTTTTTATCCCGGCGGACTCTATGGTCTTCGAACCGGTCAAGCGCATTTTCACCCTCTTTTCAGCCGGCGAAGACAGCTCCATGACCAAGTCCCGCATGGGCATCGAAGTCAAAAAGCTGACCCAGATCCTTAAACAGGCGACCAGCTCCGACCTGATCTTCCTTAATGAGCCTATGACCAGCACCAACCCGGTCGAGGCCGTGTCCATCTGCGCCCAGCTGACCCGCCACTTTATCGACAAAGGCATCACCCACCTTCTGGTCACGCACTTGTACGACATCTACTACCTTCTGAAGGCCAAGCTGACACCGGACCAGCTGACCCATCTGGAAAGTCTGATCACCCTGTCGGCTTACGACGAGGCCAGCGGGACCATGAGGCACAGCTACAAGCTGACCCGGCACGAGCCGCTGGGCAACAGCTACGCCCGCGAAACGGCGGCAGCCTTCGGCATCACTCTGGATAAGATGATCGCCGACCCTGTCCTGAAAAATCAGGCCTCCGATTATATCGAGGCGCATAACATCGATTCGATCTACGAAAGGGAGAAGGACAATGGGCTTTCTGACAACCACTGATACGTCAAAAAAGGCGGCTCCTTTGGAGCTGACCGCTCAGGCCAAGACCGACCTGATGCTGGACAGTTATCTGGATAAGGTCTTTGAAAGCCGCCACGGCAGCGGCCGCCTGGACTGGTCGCAATTCCTGACCGCCGATCCGGAGGACCTGATCTACCGCCGGGAGGTGCTGACCGAGTTGTCTGCCAACCCCCACCTGGTCGAAAGCATCGAAAACGTCTGCAAGACCCTGTCCCAGATCCACCAGCTTTTGGAAATGCCCGCCTCCGACGAGTTCTACGCCGAGAACATCCGGGAATTTTCGGTCCTGCCTCTTGCCCACTCCACTATGTCACGTCTGTCCGAGGAGCTCAATGGCCTGATCGCAGCCGGCACGGTCAAGTCGCGGGGACTTATCAAACTTGCCGATGTCGTAGGTGAAAAGGTCAGGACCACTTTCACCAAGGACTTTGACAAACACTGGAAAGAGCTGGCCGGCGGCATCGATCAGATGGGCAGCGTCCGCATCCGCTTTACCCTTGACGGCGATATGCGCATCCAGGGGGCGGCCCTTACCCAGGTGGACAGCCAGCGTTTTGTGAAAAACAGCCTGTTTTCCGGCACCATGAAGGAAAACCGTCAGAAGGAAAAGCCCTGGAACCTGGAGCCTCTTAAGGACATGAAGACGCCTGCCGAAGAACTGCTGCAGGTGCAGCTCTCCAACAACCAGAAGGAATTTCTGCAGGTGCTGACAAAGATCACCCGGGACCTGGACGATTTGTACCAGGATCTGTCTTTCTATCTGGGAGCCCTGCTTTATCTGCGCCAGATGAAAAAAACGGGCACTCCCGTCTGCTGGCCCCAGATCCGTCCCAAAGAGGAGAAGGCCTTTACCGCGGTCCAGATGTATAACCCGGTGCTGACCGTATTCAAAAAGGGTGGGACCGTGCCCAACGATATCGACTTTAAAAAGGACGGCGAGATCCTGATCCTGACCGGCATCAACCAGGGCGGCAAGACCACCTTCCTGCGTACGGTCGGCGTCCTGCAGGCTATTTTTCAGCTGGGCTGGCCGGTTTCCGCCCAGTCTGCCTCTTTGTCCCCGGTCGACCGCATCGTGACCGTATTCAGCCACGAGGAAAATACCAACCTGGAGCACGGCAAGCTGGGCCAGGAGCTGGAGACCCTGCGGGCGGGACTGGATCTGGCTACTCCCTACAGTCTTTTGTTATTCAACGAACCGATCACCGGCACCAGCCCTATGGAGAACCTCTTTTTGAGCCGCGAGGTCCTCAGCGCCTGCAAACTGCAGGGCTACAAGGGGGTCTGGGTCACCCATATTTACGATCTGGCCAGCGGAGCCGATGAGATGAACAAGGAACTGTCGGGCTCCTGTATCAGCAGCATCATCGCCATCGCAGAAAAAGGCGCAGATGGTATCCAGGCAAGCTACCGCATCCAGCGGGGAGCTCCTCAGTTTACCAGCTACGCCAAAGAAGTGTTATTCAAGGAAACCGGTGCTTTTTGATTTATTCGACAACGATATGGACGTGATCGCCGTCCGCGCTGTCGACCGTCACTAATTCTCCGACCATCCCCTGCTCGGCCAGATCGATGATCTGATTGAAGTCGATATCTTCCATCGCTTTATTGCCGAAGGCCATCGATCCGCTTTTTGCGAAAATTTTTACGGCCGCCATGGGCAGATTCAGACGGACCTTATCCCCGTCGGAACTGTCGACGATGATCTTCATCATCATTTTATTGATATTTTTGCGCTGTCCCTCCTGCAGATATTGGGCCGGCGCACTTTTTTTGCCCACCAGCTCATCGACGCTGATATCGAACATCTCCGCCAGTTTGATCAGGGTCTCGATGTCCGGTGAGGTAAGATCGTTCTCCCACTTGCTGACAGCCTGTGGGGAAACATTAAGCTTTTCCGCGACATCATTCTGAGTAAGATTGTGCTCTTTCCGAAGTTCTGCCAGTCTTTTTCCGAAACTATCCATTTTGGTCCTCCTTATTTTGTTGCCGAATTCCGTTAGTTTTTGTGCAATACCCATTTTTCTGCACTCCTTTCACGGATGTCTTTGATGCCTCCATTATGGGAGTAGCGGGCCGCTTAAAGAAGCGTCCAAAGGTTGAATCGCTAACTTGTTCGTTGATTTTTCACTAACCGTTTTGGTTACTTACGATTATAGCAGGGAAAAGGAGGGAAGAAACAAAGTTTCTCCGTGTCTCTCGGCTTTTTTACCAATAAACTTCTTTTATCCGCCGCTGTTTTATGCTATTCTGTAAGAAATCATTGTTCGAAAGTCAGACACGTGACAAAGTCTGATACTGACTTAGGGAGGTAATTATGAACGTCGAAATGCGTCTCTTATCTTCTCAGGAAAAGGTATTTCCCGATCAGGCACCTTCTCCTTTATGCGTTCCGATGACCTGTCTTCAGGGCGAATTATATTCGTTCCAGCTGGCTCTTTATCCGGATATCGTTCAAAATTCACGCTATTTCAGCATCGAAGTTTCAACGGAGGCAGCCTGCCCGCTTCCAATAGAAAGCTACCAGGTCGATTATGTACCGGTCCGGCTTCCCTACTTTACCGATGACGGACGGTATCTGAGAAAGGATCCCGGTCTCTTCCCGGATCCCCTGATCGAAGGTCCTTCCGCTAAACTATATCTCGGCCGCTGGAACAGCCTCTTCTTTATTGTGGATGCTTCCAAAGCTGCTCCTGGTCAGTATCCCATCACCATTACCATCAAATCCCAGGAAGACGCCAGAGAAGGATCTTTGTGTCTTACCTATCAGACTTCCCTGACTGTAAAAAAAGCGTCTCTTCCGGTCTCGGACTTCCGCTATACCTGCTGGTTCCATACCGACTGCCTGGCTGATTATTACCATGTGGAGCCTTTTTCCGAAGAACATTGGCAGATCATGGCCGCTCAGGTAAAAATGGCAGCCCGCTTCGGCCAGAACATGTTCCTGACTCCTATCTTTACCCCTCCGCTGGATACAGCCGTAGGCACCGAGCGCACCACCGTTCAGCTGATTGGTGTGACCTTTGACGAAGCCTCAGGCAAATATACCTTTGACCTTTCCAAGTTGGATCGTTATATCGACATGATCCATGAAAACGGCGGCCGCTACTTCGAGATCTCCCATCTCTTCTCCCAGTGGAGCTCCCACAAGTGTCCTATAGTCGTTGCCAAAGTCCTTCATAAAGACGGCAGTCAGGAAGATGACGTCCGCATCTTCGGCTGGCATACGGCGGCCAACTCCAAAGAATACATCGATTTTCTGACTCAGCTTCTGCCCATGCTGGTCAAGCACTTCGATCAGAAGGGTCTGCGCAGCTATGTCTACTTCCACCTGACCGACGAGCCCAGCGAGGACTACCTGAAAGGATATCTGGAGCTGAAGAATATCGTCGCTCCCCTGATCGACGGCTATCCCATCATGGACGCCATGAGCAGCTACCAGTATTTCACCGAAGGCGTCAGCGACCGTCCGGTCGTTGCGACCACAGCCCTGGATCCCTTCCTGGCAGGCAAACGCCCGGATGATTTCTGGGTATACTACTGCTGCGGTCAGGGCAGCCGCAACCTGTCCAACCGTTTCCTGGATATGCCCGGCTGGCGCACCCGCGTGCTTGGCGTCCAGTGCTACAGCGAAAACGTAAAGGGCTTCCTGCAGTGGGGTCTTAACTTCTATAATACCGCCTTGTCCCTTAAGCATATCGATCCTTATAAGACAGCCGACGGATACGGCAGCTGGCCGGCCGGCGATCCCTTCATCATTTATCCCGGCAAGGACGGCCTGCCTGTTCCCTCCCAGCGTCTGGTCATTTTCAATGAGGCTCTTCAGGATCTGCACGCCCTTGAGCTTTTGGAAAGCCTGACCAGCCGTGACCATGTATTATCTCTGATCAACGAAGGCCTGACCACTCCGGTCGGCTTCTTCGAGTATCCTCAGGGGGAAGCTTATCTGCTCACCCTCCGTCAGAAAGTCGATCAGGAGATCGACCGGCTGACCAAATAAGAAAAGTCCGTAAAGAAAAAACGAATACATAGAAAAGCCCGTCACCTTTCCGGTCTTCGCCGGGTAAGGTGACGGGTTTTATTCATGTCTCACTATCTTACTAAATAACCGGTCCTCTGTTTTATGACTTTGCTTTCAGAATTCGGTCTTCCACTTGTAATCCAGTTTCATGACCTTGTGCTCCTTAGCCGATTCGTTTCCGATCAGGGCGATCATGAAGGCCTCGAAGGCCTCGTCGAAGGAAGGATTGCCGGGGTCATCGTTTTCGATCATATCGATCAGGGTCTGCAGCTGAGCCCACATGTTTTTGTACTGGCTGGGATTATTGATGGTATGGTAGCAGTGATCTTCGGACGTATAATACTCGATCAGATCGCCCTCTTCGTTGTCACGCGGCCGGTTGGCGACCAGGGTGATACGGATACGGCCTTTGGTGCCGATGAACTCCTTAAGGTTCTCGGCCGCCAGGTTGTTGGCCCAGCCCGCTTCATAGTAAGCGCTTCCTCCGTTTTCCAGCTTCATGCAGAGGATGCCGTGGTCATATTCATCCGTTACCACGTGATCAATGTCGGTGCCCATGGCATAAACGGAGGTTATCTCCAGCCCGGTAAACCAGCGGACCACGTCAATGTAGTGAACGCCGCAGTCAACGATGGGCGGGCAGTCTTTCAGAAGCTGGGTATAGCGGTTTCGGTTCATGATATGGTGGTTCTGCACCATACGGATCAGACGGACGTCTCCGATGGCGCCGCCCCGGATCATGTCCTTGACCTTGTTGTAAGTATCGTTATGGCGCAGGACGTGGGCGATCAGCACCTTCTGCTGAGCGTTCTTGACCGTGCGGTAGAACTCTTTGGCAGATTCGATGTTGGCTTCCGTCATCGGTTTTTCGCACAGTACATGCTTGCCGGCCTTTAGGCAATCTTTAAGGATGGCCAGGTGGGACCGGGCGTAGGTGGCGATAATGACGATGTCACAATCAGGATGATTGATCAGATCATGGTAGTCGGTCGCCCAGTGCTCGGCATTATATTTATGAGCGAAGTCTTTTGCCGCTTCTTCATTAACGTCAACGACTCCGATGATGCGAATGCCCTTACGGTAATAGATATCCGAAATGTGGGCTTCTCCTATATGTCCGCAGCCGATCAGGACGATCCCGTAACTTTTCTTCATCCACAGCTCCTTTTGTAAAGGATTACATTTTCGAGTTTACAGTATATCAGAACGCACCGGCAAAAGCAAGCGCCAAATCGGCTCTAAACGGCATAAACAAAAATTTTTTACATCATTTTAAAAAGCCCTTCCTGCCGGTCACGGCGGGAAGGGCTTACTTCTAACAGGGTTGACGGCAGCCGGCAGATGGCAGGGCTTCTTTCATTCTCTGGCCAGGATCTTGATGGAGTTGACTCCTTCGGCCTGGGTCAGGCCGTCTATGATCTGGTCCACATCCCAGGAATCATCCAGCACTTCCATGCTCAATGTAACATCTGCCAGATCATTGATCGGGATCGACTGGTGGATGGTCAGGATATTGACCTTGGCTTCTTCAAGGATGGACAAAAAGCGGGGCAGCACACCCGGCGCGTCGACCAGGCGGGCATAAATGGTAAATACCTTGCGATGGACCATATCCGTGAAGGGCTCGATCATGTCCTTGTACTTGTAAAAAGAACTGCGGCTGATACCGGTCATATCGACGGCTTCCTGCACCGTCGACGCTTTACCGGCCACTATCAGTTTTTTTGCTTCCACCACCTGCGTGAAAACTTCGGGCAGCGCTTCTTTATCGACAATATAAAACGTTCTTTTCTTCATGTTAACTCCCTGTTCGTCTGTCACACAAACACAAATGTTTGCCATCGATGGTGAGTATACTCCCATTGTACACATGGCTCAATGGAAGAATTGTCAGAAACTATGCCGCTTTTAGAAAAAAACGTGCACAATATGCATATCGTGCACGTTTTTTGCGGATAAGATCCTTATTTCTTTTCCTGCATGGAATCCAGTACCGGCTGCAGCTTGTCAGCAACATTTTTGATGTCGTCGATGCTGGTAGTGAACCAGGTCTTATCATCGATCTTGGTGACGTAGTAGAACTCGTCCAGGCGGTAATAAGTCAGGGTAAAGGAGGTGCCGTCCGTCATATTCAGGGTGAATTCCAGCTTGTCATCGGGATCATAGTCGGGCTCCTGATCATCGATCTCATACTTGGGAGCGATCTCGATCATAGCCCGGTAGAGGCCGCCGAAACTGTCTGTGGTAACCAGCTTGTCATCCATCTGGTAAGAGGTAAGGACGTCCTCGGCCGCGACACTGCTTTCACTGTCGATATCTTCCCTCTTGATCACGAAGTTATGGGTGCACTCCCCTCCCGCCAGGCCGGCGCCTTCGGCCGCTTTCTGGGAGAAGGTAATGGAACCGGATTCCACCGACGTGATGGGCTTTAAGAACATCAGTTTATTGACGAAGTCAAAGGGCTCCCACTTGCGGTCGGTCATACAGGACGCATCCACGCCCAGCACCATATTGCTGTCTGCCTCGCGGAAATAGATGCGGTCGCTGTTATCACCGTATACATAGCCGAACAGATAGTCCGTGGTGTTATAGGTATAGCTGCCTTCGGAACCGCTGCGGGTGGTAATGGTCTCCCGGTATTCGGGATCATCCTCGGTCAGACCGTACTTACTGAAATCACTGCAGTTGGGATCGATGGTTTCTACGACTTCGGGAGTCGTCAGCTTGGCGAAGTAGGTAGAGGAAAGATCCGCCGCTACTTCCAGGGTCGTGTTCTGGTAGGGCTCTACGAATTCCATATCCGAGGTGATATAAGTCGCCTGCCCGCTGGCGGCCGGCTGGGTCCCGCCGTCTTCTTTCATGGTAATATGGACCGGACGGGATCCCTTCTTATGAACGTAGAGTTCCGTCATGGTTCCGTTTTTGACATCGATCTCTGTGATCGTGTTCAGACGGAGGGTGCTCATGGTGTAGGAAGCATAGTCCGCATAGGTCGAGTTGCAGGCATAAACGGTATCGTCGCCTTCCAGGCGGCAGAAGGCATAGGTGCCGTCACTGCTGACGTTGCCTATATCCATGGATTTGGTGCTTCCGTCCTTCATGGTAACCGTAAGTACCGTGGGATCTTTCAGGCCGAAATCATTCAGACGGTCCGGATCGGTGACATTGTCCTCGATCTTCTTATAAGCCTGGAAGATCGAACTCAGACTGACAAGGTTCTGATAAAGGTGGGACAGTTTCCAGTCTTCATGCCCCTCAAGCACGTAGGCATCCTGCCCGTCCGACGTTTTTTCGCCCGTCGGGGTCAGCACGATGGTATCCAGCTTGGATACCAGTTTGATGGAGGCTATATCGTCCTTATTGTTATCCCACAGCGTCTTGTAGACGAAGCTTTCCGAGGACTCCTCAGGCTGGGAATCCGCCACCTTCTTGTTGTGGACCATCACGAAAACGACCAGGGCGGCCAGGACAGCCAGGGCGCACAGCATGATGATCACGCGTTTTTTCATAGATAAGGGCTGTGACATTAGCGATGTCTCCTTCTCTGGTAAATGACGATTCCGGCAATAATGATGGCAGCCGGGATCAGAACAACAAAGATCAGTGTTGTTACAAAGAAGTCGGACTGAGTCGTCGAGATCTTGCCCTCTTCGATATTCTTATTGGAGATATACAGTTCGGTCGTGGAATCCTGCAGATAATCGGCTGCGATCGTTACCAGACGGTAGTTGCCGGTCACGACTACGCTGTTGGAACTGTTGTTGATAAAGTCAGAGTTGCCGATAACGACCATCTTGGTAGTGCCCAGGGTGCCGTCAGTCCGGCTGACCTGCTCTTCTGCGGAAACAGCCAGCGTGAAGGGGCCTTTGGTATCGCCGTCTTCGTAAACGACGGTATTGTTGCCTTCGCCCTTCAGGATAGCACCGTCCGAAGTGGTCACCAGCTTGGTGACGGTTTCACCTTCCTCGATATCATCGCTGATATTGATGGCGGCCGGCAGGGTCATCAGCACGTAATTGTTCTGATCTTCAAACTGGTACTTGGTGATCTCGCTGTCCGAGTTCAGTTCCGGCTTGATAATGAAGGGGTAGGTATAGTAGTTGCTGGAATTGGTCTCGACCATAGTGCCTGCCTGGATGGATAAGCCGTAACGGCTCAGAAGCCGGTCGAAATTAGGAAGCGAAGGAGTATCGTTGGCTGCCAGGAACATCATGCGGCCGCCCTGCTCCATGAAATTCAGAAGGGTCTGATACTCTCCGTCCGTCAGGTCTTCACGGGGATTGTTGACCAGGACGACGGTATAGTCATTGGCTTCCAGATCGCTGATATTCTGAGTGACCAGGTTGAGGGTGTCGACCTTGTAGTTGGTGTAGCTCAGGTAGTTGGTAAAGTCGCTGCTGAGCAGGGTCTCGGAATGTCCCTGCAGCTGGTAAAGGACCGGAGTGTCCTGCAGGCAGACATACTGGATGGCGCTGGTCAGGGCCTCCTCGGCCGAGAAACCGGTCACGTTGTGAGTCAGGGTGGAGTAATCATCCTGGGTCACATACATATTGTTGATGGGAATGGTCTTGAACTTTTTGGTCGTATCGTTCTGCACGATCAGGCTTCCGTTATCCAGCGTATTGGACGTGTCCATCAGGAACTGGTTGGCAAAAGTAGGATCGGACAGGGGATCGACTTTGACAAATTTCACCTTTTTGGAAAGGTCGCAGTAAGCTTCGACCAGCTTGATGACCCTGCGGTTGGTCTCGTTCTCTTCTGTTCCCTGGTTGTAAAGGCCGTAGACCGTTACGTCGTCTTCCAGAGAATCCAGGATCTTCATAGTGGTCGCGCCGGGCGTGTAAATGTCATTGCCGGTCAGATCGACTTTGAGTTTGAGCTGGCTGAACAGGACATTGAATAAAACCAGGGCAGCCAGAAGGATGATCGTGGTGACCGTTGCGTAACCGCCGTATTTAAGGCTTCTTTTACGCTGGCTGGCACTGCGGTAGCTGAATTTTTTCATAGCAGGGGCCTCCTTAGTTCCAGCGCCGTCTCTCGATGACCTGGTAGGTCAGGAAGAGGAAGAAGGCTGTCAGAGAAAGGAAGAAGATGACATGGCTGAAGGAGAAGGAGCCGCTGAACATATCTGCGTACCGTTCGAAAATGGACAGGGACTTTAAGATCTTGCCGGTCAGCCCGTCAAAGCCCTGAGGATGGATAAAGAAGACGACGACGGTCGCCACCGCGCAGACGATGCCGATGATGGCGGTAAGGACCGCTTCATGAATGGAATGGTATACCAGGAACATCACGATGGCCAGTACCACCAGAAGGACGGCCAGCGAAACGTAGCGGGAGGTAGACACGATGGAATAAACACCTTCGGTCAGCATCAGGAAGGTAAAGACTGCGATGGTGACGACGGCCGCGATCAGCTGATTTTCCGTCAGGGACGAAATAAACATACCGATCGAGATAAAGGCACATCCCAAAAGGAAGAAGGCTATGTAGCCGCCGGCGGTCATACCGGCCGTCATCTCTCCTTTAAAGACCGTCACGGTGACCAGCGGCTGAAGCAGGCTGACGGCCAGCACGATGGAGAAGACCAAAAGAGCCGCGAAGAACTTGCCCAGTACGATGCCCCAGGTGTGGATGGGCGAGGTCAGAAGGATCTGATCGGTCTTGTTTTTACGCTCTTCGGACATGATCCTCATGGTAAGGACAGGCACTACGAACAGGATCAGCGAGGAGCAGGCGTTCAGCACGTGATAGTAATCGGCGTACTGATAATAAATGGTGTAGAAAACATAATAGAATCCCATGATGGCAAGCATCATGCCGATAAAGACATAGCCCAGCGGATTCTTGAAATAAGTCTTGAGCTCCTTTAAAAATACGGCTTTCATACCTTAACGCTTTGCCTCCCTTTCTCCGGTCACCTGCAGGAAGATATCCTCGAGGTTGATCTCGTTTGTCTTCATCATCAGGATCGGATAATTATTGGTACTGCAGAAGTCAAAGACAGCCTCCCGTACGTCGACATTTTCTCCGGCTTCCAGGCGGACGTCTACCGAACCTTCTTCCCTGACGCGGATCAGCTCGGCCGACTCGACGCCATCGATGGCTTCGAGCCCCGTCAGGATCTCGTTCTTGGGTCCCCGGATGCGCATTTCAAGTTTGTTGATCTGCAGCACGTTTTTGGACAGGTTCTCCGGCGTATCCACCGCGACGATGCGGCCGTGATTGATAATGATGAGCCGGTCGCAGACTGCCTGTACCTCCTGAAGGATATGGGAGCTCAGCAGAATGGTGTGGTTCTTACTAAGGTTTTTGATAAGGTCGCGGACTTCGATGATCTGCTTGGGATCCAGTCCGACGGTCGGCTCGTCCAGGATCAGGGTGTCCGGATCTCCGACCATAGCCTGGGCCAGGCCGACACGCTGCCGGTAACCTTTGGACAGGTTGCGGATCAGACGTTTACGCACATCCGCTACCCTGGCCAGCTTGCATACCTGCTCGATGGTATCTTTCTTGCTGGCAGCCGGGACATGTTTTAAGTCGCAGGCAAAATCGATATATTCCTCTACCGTCATGTCGGTATAAAGGGGCGGGATCTCGGGCAGATACCCGATCCGCTTTTTAGCCTCAAGAGGCTGTTCCAGTACATCGATGCCGTCGATCAGCACCTGTCCTTCGGTAGAAGACAGGTAGCCGGTGATAATGTTCATCGTCGTAGATTTACCGGCTCCGTTAGGTCCCAGAAAGCCTACGATCTCTCCGTCTCCGACGGTAAAGGAGATGTCATCCAGAGCCAGATGATCTCCGTACCGTTTGGTGAGATGATTAACCTCTATCAAGGTAAATACCTCCTTGAAATCAATATGTTTCGATTATAATTCGTATATTTGAACAATTTGTGAATAATCCGAAACCGTGCAGTGAACGGAAGGGCACTTAACCCGGACTTCTCTGAAAATGCGCCGGTAAAGCCGTGATTTTCTCGCTTTTCAAGGTTTCTTTTCCGTGTTATCATACCCTGTAATGACAAGAAAAGGAGGACGCATGAACTTTCTGAAAAAGCACTGGATTTTTGTCATCTGGCTGGTCCTGATCATTCTGCTGATCATTTTGAAGAAACCTTTCTGGTGGGGCCTTGTCCTGACCCTCCTTCTGCTCCTATGCTCTTTGCTGATCCACTTGCCCAATACCCTGGGCTGGGCCGGCTACTTTCTGAAGACCACCTTCCATAAGGAAGATGCCTCTTTTTCTGTCCTTGAAAAAGCTCATAAAAAAGGGATGACAAGCGCAGCTCCCCGCATCCTTTACGGGATGGATCTTCTGAAAAAATCCCGCTTCGAAGAGGCTAAGACCGAGTTCGAGGACGTGGTGACCATCCCCAAGCTGTCGCCGGTCCTTTTAAAGATTGCCCGCCAGGACCTGGGCATAGCCTATTATAAATGCGGAGACCTTGACCGGGCCCTGGCTACCTACCTGGTCATGGAAAAGGACTACGACATCCTCAGCGCGGATTTTTACACCACCCTGTCTTACTTTTATATTATGAAAAACGATCTGAAAAAGGCGGAAGAAGTCGACCAGAAGGCCCTGGGCCAGGACGAATCTTATGCCGGGGCTTTTGACAACATGGGCCAGATCCGTTACCAGCAGGGGAGGCTTGACGAGGCCATGGAGTACTATCAGCGGGCCGTTCAGGTCAAAGACGATATGCCCAGCAGTTATTATTACATGGGCCTGATCGCGGAAAAACAGGGGAAGACGGAGGATGCCCGCCAGTATTTTACGGCAGCCCACAACGCACCCCTTACCGGCCTTAATACCGTTACCCGCTCTCAGGTGGACGAAAAATATCAGGAATACCTAAACAAATGATCTGTTATTGAAAGGAGCTTTTATGGACATCGTACTTTGCCAAAGCGGCAGGACCCTGGAATTTGCCAGGTCGGAGCTTATCTGGTATCTGACCCGGACCGGCTGCCCTGCCCTTCATATAGAACTTTCCGTGGCCCAGGCCGATGAGATGGCTGCCGCCGGTCTTCCCGCCGTGGCGGATCCCTCGCTGGATGATCAGTACCTGGTCCATGTGGAAAACGGGCTGGGCTTTATCAAGGGAATCAACCAGCGCAGCGTCCTTTTAGGCGTCTACCGCTATCTGACCCTGATCGGCTGCCGCTTTTTAAGGCCCGGCAGGGAATGGGAGATCATCCCGACGCTGCTTACTCTGTCCGATTACGATGCCGGCGAAGCCCGCACGGCTTCTTTACGCCACCGCGGGGCCTGCATCGAAGGCGCCGACTCTATCCAGAATATCCTGGACTTTATCGACTGGTCGCCCAAGATCGGTTTTAACAGCTTCTTTTTGCAGTTTGAAACGCCCCAGATCTTTCTGGACCGCTGGTATAATCACATCGACAGCCCCATGCTTAAGCCCGCAGGCTGGACCATCGAGGACTCCCGCCGGATTCTGCCTGCTCTTGACGCAGCTATAAAGACCCGCGGCATGATCGAGCACCGGGTCGGCCACGGCTGGACCAGCAAAGTACTGGGCTGCTCAGCTACCGGCTGGGATTCCGAAGGCAAGGACCTTGACGAAAAGACCCGGCCCCTGGCGGCCATGGTGAACGGTAAGCGGGGCCTTTATTACGGCGTCCCCACCAACACCAACCTCTGCCTGTCCAACCCGGAAGCTGTCGAAAAATTCGCGGACCAGGTAGTCCGCTACGCAGCCGCCAACCCCACTGTGGACTACATCCATATCTGGCTGGCAGACGATGCCAACAACAGCTGCGAGTGTGATCAGTGCCGGAGCAAACGGCCTTCCGACCATTATATGGATCTTCTGAACCGCATCGACCAGAAACTGACCGCCGCCGGATCCAGGGCCCGCCTGGTCATCCTTCTTTATGTCGACCTTTTGTGGGCACCGATCCAGTCAAAGCTGAACGATCCCGACCGCTTCGTACTCATGTTTGCCCCCATCACCCGTACCTTTGAAAAATCCTACGCAGACCACGGGGACATCCCGGACGAACCTGAGTTCAAACTCAACCACCTGAAATTCCCCAGCGATATCGAGAGCAACCTTCGTTTTCTGAAAGATTGGGAGAAGGCTGCCCCGACCGATGCCTTTGTTTATGATTATTACATGGGCAGGGCCCATTACGGGGACCCCACCTATGTCAACCTGTCCCGCGTCATGTGGAAAGACCTGGAATATAACCAGCATCTGGGCCTGAACGGCATCAACAGCTGCCAGGAGCTGAGGGCCCAGTTCCCCAACGGACTGGCCGATTATGTCATGGCCCGTACCAGTCTTGACCAGTCCCTGACCTTTGACGATATCGCTAAAGAATATTACAGCGCCTGCTACGGAGAAGACGGAGAAAAAGTCTTTAAGATCATGTCTGACCTTTCGGACTGCTTCAGTACGGACTATATCATGAAGATCGGTCCCCGCGTCAACGAGGATCTGGCCAACCGTTTGGACAGGGTCCCTGCCCTTTTGGGCAAATTGTCTGCTCTGATCACCACTCACGTATCGGTCCAGTTTCCGGTCCAGCAGCGTATGTGGGACCTTCTCGGTTATTTCGTATCCTATATCGACATTCTGTCCCGCATCCTGCAGCTGTCCGCTTCCGACCAGCCCGACGAAGCCGATATAGCCTTCCAGACCGAGTACAAACCTTTCGTCTGGAACCTGGAACTGGAAGACCAGGCAGGCTTCGACACCTACCGCAGCCAGGAGATCCTGGGCCGCGCCATCGATCCCCAGCGGCCCTGACAGGGCGGCGGTCCGGACAGCCGTCAACAATCGCATAGAAAAACGCCTGTTCTTTAAAAGGACAGGCGTTTTCGTTTTAAATCAACACGTATGCGGTCATCAGTACCACTGCTTGATGCGGTGGAACCAGACGCCGGCGGGGTCGCCAAGCTCTTTCATGTGTTTGGACATGATGTTCATATATTTTTCTTTGACCTTGGCATAGGCAGGATCGTAGCAGACGTTGTGGATCTGGTAAGGATCTTTCTTCAGATCGTACAGCTCGCCCCGCTCGCTTTCGTTGAAAGTCAGCTGGTATTCGTGATCGCGGACCATGCGCTGGCGGGCTACGTAGAAGTGATTGTGGTACTCCCCGTAGACCTCGGTACGGCCGTTGTCACGGCTGCCGTCTTCCATCAGGTCCAGAAAACTTTTGCCCTGTACCGGAGTGGGCGGCTGCGTGCCGGCAATATCCAGGAAGGTGGGCATCAGCTCATGCAGGTAGACGAAACTGTCATTATCGGTATGGCCCAGCCCCTTGACCACCATAGGAATATGGTAGATCTCGTCAAAGGTAAAGGCACCCTTTTCGATCAATTTGTGGGCGCCCATGCAGTCGCCGTGATCGCAGGTGTAGACAATGACCGTGTCGTCATACAGGCCGGTTTCTTTCAGTTTTTTCACGATCAGACCGACCATATCGTCGATCAGGGTACAGTGGCCGGCATAACGGGCGAAGATCTCCTGGAATCCCTTCCAGCCGTAATCTCCCAATCCCCACATCTTCTCGGTCAGCCAGTAGCCGTAAGGTTTGTCCAGCATATCGTCTTTATAACTGGGGTGCTCAGGGAAAGATGCCGGATCATACATGGAATAATAAGGTTCCGGCACGATGCTGGGGCTGTGGGGTCCCCAGAAGTTGGCCCAGATAAAGAATGGTTTATCGGTATCTTTAGCTTTATCGATCAGACGGCGGGTCTCATCAGCGACAAAATACTCGATAGAATCCTCGACCCGGCCTTCCAGCTTGCAGAACATTTCCTGGATCTGCAGGGCCGGATTGTCGCCTAAGAAACCGTGCGAAACGTCGACTCCGTCTCCGTCGTGTTCTTTCAGCCACTCTTCATAATAATTGGGTTTGTTGTCCGGCGGCTGATTGAAGATCAGATGTTTATAAACGCCGCTACCGGGGAAGGCATAGCCCATGAAAGGTTTTCCGTCGTCAAAGCCGCAGTCCCTGGGAGTGCGGGAGGGGCTGACATGCCACTTGCCCGCATAGCCGCAGTAATAACCGGCGTCATGCATGCACTGGCCCAGAAAAGACACTCCCGGTTTATAGTCAGTAAAGTTATCGATCACCCCATTGGTGTGGGGATATAAACCGGTCATGATGGCTGCCCGGGCCGGCGCGCAGATGGCCGACGGGGTGTAGGCATTGTTGAACTTCATGCCTTCCTGTGCCAGGCGGTCGATGTTAGGCGTCTTTACGTCGCAGAACTCCTTCATATTATAGGCGCCGACCGTGTCCATCCGCTGCTGGTCGGACATGATCAGCAAAATATTTTTCCGTTTTTTTGCCATGCTTTCCTCCTTAAAAAGTTATTGAAGGCCCGATCCGTCGAAATCAGGACGAAGGGACATATTCTGGGAATCCTTTCCCTGCCGGTAGCCCTCCAGCCCGTTGGCCAGGGCCCGGTCGACGACCGATTCATACTCAAAGGTAGTCAGGCGGCGGTCGATCTCGGGATTCTTTTTCGCATCCCCCCAGGGGGTGTACTGTCTCAGCAGGCTGATCAGGATCTGGCCGGGCCGGTAGTGGCTGCCCAGATAATCCATCAGATCCATACTGTCCCGGCGGCAGCCCGGCAGCACCAGATGGCGGACCAGGGTCCCCTTCAGCAGCCGTTTCTGACTGTCAAAGACAGGACTGCCCGTCTGCCTTACCATTTCCTCCAGGGCAGGAGCCGCGGCTTCAAAGTAGTCAGCCGCCTTGGAATAGCGGGCCGACAGGCGCGGATCTTTATATTTAAGATCCGGCATATAAATGTCGATCAGCCCGTCCAAAGACTCGATCGCTTCCAGGCTCTCATAGCCTCCGCAGTTGTAGACCACCGGGATCGTCAGATCCTTTCTGATCTGCTGCAGGGCCTCTTTGATCTGGACCACATAGGGAGTAGGCGTTACCAGGTCGATGCAGCTGGCTCCCTGCTTTTGAAGGTCCAGCATGATCTCTTCCAGCCGGCCGGTCGAAATGACCCAGCCTTTATTTTGAATGGAGATCTCATAGTTTTGGCAGAAGACGCATCTGAGATTGCATCCGCTGAAAAAGACCGCTCCCGCGCCGAAGCGCGCTTCCTTTCCGCCGGGGCCTCCTTCCGCATATTTGGTCGTGTCGCCCCCGATCAGGCAGGGCTCTTCTCCCTTATGGATCATGGCCTTGGCAGCCCTGAGCTGCCCTCCTGCTCCGCACAGGCCCGTCTGTCCCCGGGTCCGGTCGCAGCCGCAGCGCCGGGGACACAGATTACATGTTTCAAGTGTCAGCATGTTTTCATCTTACCCCGCCGCCCATAAAAAAGCAACTCCCGCGGCCCTTTCGTGCTATACTGAGGTCAACAACTTCTCGGGAGGCAAAACTGTATGCAGAATCAAGGTCAGATTTCCAACGCCGCTGCCTTTCATCCGCAGCTGGACGTTCATTTTTCAAAGGATCCTTCCGCTCCTTCCATGACGGCCGCGGTCAAGGTCCTGGATGATCAGCACGTCCGCATCTCCATGTATGCCCCGGCCGCCGGGACCGTAGAATATGTCCCCTTCGGGGATCCGGTCCCCATGTCCAGGGACTCCAAGGGCATGTGGACGGTCGATCTTCCCATAGGACGCGGCGGTTTCCAGTCTTTCTTCTTCCAGGTGGACGGGGTCATGGTACTAAACCCCATGGCACCCATCGGCTTTGGCTATTCCATGCCCATCAATTACATGGATCTTCCCGGAAAAGAATGGGACTTCTGCGAGCTTAAAGACGTTCCCCACGGCTCGGTGGGTCAGGAATTCTATTATTCGAATGTGACGAAAAGCTGGCAGAGCTGCCTGGTCTATACTCCCGCCGATTACCAGACATCCGGCAAAAAATACCCGGTCCTGTACCTGCAGCACGGCCACGGCGAGAACGAAAAGTGCTGGGTCAACCAGGGACGGATCAACTTCATCGCCGACAATCTCAACGCAGAGGGCAAGGCAATCCCCTGCATCATCGTTATGAATGACGGCATGGTACAGGTCAGGGACAGTGATTACCCCTTAGCGGAAGGCGCCGCTCTGGAGCCCCAGGATTACGTAGACGTGCCCCGCCATATGGAATCGTCCGTCTTTCCCCGTATGCTGGTCGAAGACTGCATCCCCTTTATCGAGGGTAAATACCGCTGCCTGACCGGGAAAGGGGACCGCGCCATGGCCGGTCTTTCCATGGGCAGCATGCAGACTTCCATGACGGTCATGACCTACCCGGATCTGTTTGCCTGGGCAGGGGTCTTCAGCGGTTTCCTGGGAGCTTTGCACGGCCTGACTTCGGGCAATAACGGACATCTGAAGATGCTGGACGATCCGGCCGAATTTGCCGCATCCTATAAGCTCTTCTTCCGCGGCATCGGTGAAAACGATGACTTTTTAAGCATTTTCGACGATGAGACAAAGCTCATGGCTGATCATAAGCTTTCGCCCGAAGACTGCCCCATCCACCAGATCCATAAATACTCGGGCCGGCATGAATGGAACGTGTGGAGGCTGATGGCCAGGGACTTTCTGGTACAGATCTTCCGATAAAACGGAACAGGGGAATATAGGCATATAAAAAGGCATAAAGAAAAGGGAAAGCCCCTCTTCTTTATGCCTTGTTTTTTGGTCCGGCCGTTTTTTAGGTCTCACTTTGGCCGTCCGATGATTTTTTCATCGGCTGCCTGATAGTCTCAGCGGCTGATGCTGTAACTGTTTTTCTCAAAGTCCACCGTTACGCTGGTCCCGTCCGCGAAGGTAGTACGCTGAAGGGTGCCTTCCGCATTGAGCACCTCAAAGCGGACCATTTCCAACAGGCCCACTTTTTCGTGCAGCTTCTGAACGACCTGACAGCGGCTGACCGCCTTTTCCAGTGTGATGCCGGCGCCTCCGAAGGCCCCGTCGATGTTAGGATAGGCCGCATTGCGGATCAGGTAGGGAGCCTGGCCGTTGAGCAGGGCGTAAAGCATATAATCCTCCGTCCCGGCCGATCCCTGACCGCCCTCAACGACATCCATCATAAACGGTTCAATGACGCAGTCGTGGTAAACCAGATTGAACAGTGGTGCCGGGATCCCGCGTTTGGGCGTCCCCGGCGCGGCCAGCTGAAAATCATAGGGAGCATAGTGGCAGAAGACCAGAGACGGCATTGCCCAGTCGTTGACCTCTTCCGAAGAAGGAAGGATGCCTTTGGACAGAAGATAGCGGAAGCACTGCTGACGGAAGTCATAGCAGTCCCGACGGGTCATGCGGTGCTGGGGGTTGTCGCACTCATCGCCTTCGTTGCAGGTGAAAACGTCCAGGTAAGCCCCGTCCAGGCGGATCCCCTGATCCAGCAGGCGCTCGAAGTTGCGGCGCACATAGTAAGGAGCCTGAGTCGCGCACAGGTAGGACTGAGGGCCGCCTGCCCAGTGGGCATGCTGGGGGATAGAGCCGTCCGGCAGGCGGCAGGCAAAGTTTTCGTCGAAACTTTCTGCGCTGCGGTAATAATCCCGGTACTGATCGTGGATCCCGAACATATACCCCAGCTCTTTCATGGTGTCGGACAGGGACTTCATACCCTGAGCCCCGCCGGCTTCCTCGCAGATAGGCCAGTAGTCCGGGTGGCAGTTATCATAGCCCGGCTGAGCCCAGCCGTCCAGGTGCAGATACATTTTACGGACGCCGGCCTTGTAGATCTTCCGGACCATGTCTTCCCGCTGGGCAAAGGTGGTCAGATGGTCGTTCTTACCGGGATCTTGCGGATCGTAAAAATCCGAATCCGGCTGAACTTTGGTCTTGATACCCGCGTGCACGAAACAGCATCCGATCAGGTCCAGCAGGCTGGGATTCATGACGGCTTTTTCGCGCAGGGTCCTGAGACGTCCCGTCTCGATGGCATAACGTCGGTACTCTTTGCACATACTGGTCACGTCGCAGCCATGCAGGAAACGTACCTGAAGGATGCGGCGGTAGTCAAGGTGCCCCAGGCTGGGCTCCCAGCGCACATTCATATGCGTATAGGGTCCCTCTGCCGGATGCAGCACGTCAAATCCGGCGTTCCAGGGGGTCTCGCAGATGGCCAGATATCCTTCATGATTTTCCAGGATCTGCCCGAACCAGGGCATGTAAGCTCCGGCCGTGTTCAGCATGCCGTCAAAGGCCGACTTTTTGGTCTCCACCGGCCAGTCGTTGGGGATCAGCAGGCCTTGTTCAAAATTCAGCAGGGTCACCGATTCTCTGAATCCGTCGTTAAATTCGAAAGGACCCGGCCACACGATCTTGTCCGGACAGCCTTCCTCAGGCTCTTTGACGGGGATCACCTCCAGACGCACGATCTCAGTCGATGCTTCCACCCAGGCAAGGAGCTGTAAAGACAGACCCTCTAATGAAGGCCCTCCCTGTCCGCTTTGAAAATCATCCAGGCTGATCAATATACCGTCACCGACTCCGCTGTGCCAGGGAGAGACACGTATGTCGGCGGCCGAATTTAGAGGGACCCTCCGTCCGTCTGCCTGAAGGTAGGGGACGAAATCTTCTGCTGTCTGCCAGTTCTGGCCCGATGCTGTTAGCGACAGGGCCAGGGTCGCTTCATTGACTTCCAATACGATGGTTCCAACCGTTGTTTTCATAAAAAAAGCCGCCTATAAGGCAGCTGTCCCTCCTTACTTTTCAAGTCCTTTTTCCTCCGCCAGCCAGGTGCGGAGATCTTCATAATCTCCATGGGCATACTGATCGATATCTACTTTGTCCTGGTTCAGGGTACAGTCGGTGGTCAGCAGGAAAACATCGATACCCACCCGGGCAGCGGCCGCGTCCTCGACACAATCATTGCCGATCATGACCGCCTGATCCGCCGTCAGCGCCATATCGTCCAGTATATCCTGATAATAAGCCGGATTGGGCTTGGCATGGCGGCTGTTCTCGTAACCGGTGATTCTGACGAAACGGTCCGGATCAAGGCCGGCCCAGACAAGGCGCCTCTTCTGCCCCGCCAGAGGAAAGACCGGATTAGTGGCTACGACCGCGGGGACCCTGGAGGTGACCCAGTCGACCAGAGGCGGCACCTGAGGTTCCTGCCAGCATCCGCCCCGGGCCAGATCGAAATCCGTCGTAAAAAAGTTTTCGAACGTATCCTTCATGGCAAGGACATCCGGTCCGGCCGCCCTGGCGGCATAGTCCCAGTAGGCTTCCTTATTGGTCCTGGATCCGTCATTTTCGACCATGACCTGAGCCCCTTTCATAAAGATAGAAGCCAGTTTTTTCCCGTCCATGCCCATGCGGTCGAAATAAGTCTGAAAAGCCTGACCCAGAAGGGACACGAAGCGGGGGATATCCATAGGCCCCAGTGTCCCGTCCAGGTCAAAGAAAACGGCTTTTAATTTTCTGTCATTCATTTACAGCTTTTCTTCTTTAATACCGCCGTCATTGTCAGACTGGCCGGCTGCAGCATCCTGCGCCGCATCATGCGGTGCTCCCGTAACGGAAGCCCCGCTGTTTTGAGGAGCAGGGCCTCCGACAGGTTCAACAGTGATGGTAGAATCATCGACCTTTACCTTGCCCAGATCTTCCTCGTCATTGGCAACGCTTTCGACGGTGATCGCCTCATCTTTGGCCAGATTCTTGAGCTTGCTGTTGATAAAGATGTTGACCACGATGCCGGTAACGCCGCTGAAGATCAGACCGATGCCCAGTACGATGGTCAGCACGCGGGCCGTATCGATGGGACGGGTCAGAAGGACGACGCCCAGAGCGATGCTGATGGCCGCCATCAGAAGGACCAGCACCCAGCCTTCAAAATGCAGGCGGGCCAGGTCGATGGACCTCTGCAGCTTTACGAAACCGTCGATCACGATCGCCAGCCCCAGCACGAAGGGGATGATGGTCACGACCAGATCCTCACGCAGATACATGAACAGAGCCACCATCAGCATGACAAGGCCGGAAGCCAGATAGCTGTTGATCTCTCCCTTGATGGGGCTGTGGATGATATAGCGGACGATGGAAACGATTCCGCCGACCCCCAGCACTGCCGCCGTTACGTAAACCAGCGTCTTCATCGTAATGTCCGGCCAGATCACCAGCACCAGGCCCAGGATAATGTAGGCAATAGCCGCAAAGATCGATCCCTTAAAAATCGCTTTCATTTTCATTGTATACCTCTTTGATTATTGTCCGATCGGCCCGTAAAGTTGAGGCCGCCGCCATCTCAGGTAGGGGCCTCCCTTGGGTCCGATGGTATTCATAACGTCTCCGTCCAGGCTGCAGTAGAGGATGCCCTCTTTTTCTTCGGACATTTTGACGATGACACGGCCGTCAGGCGCCGTGACCTGCGACCAGCCGGCCATGTACAGATCCTCTTCGCGGCCGAAGCGGTTGACCGCCGCCAGATAGCAGCTGTTTTCCAAAGCTCTTTGCGCCATATTCAGATCCCATGGGATCTTGTCGCGGGCATTCCAGGCCGATGGGCACAGGATCAGCTCCGCCCCTTTCAGACGCAAAAGGCGGGCCGATTCGGGAAAACCGGCATCGTAGCAGATCATGCAGCCGATCTTGCCCAGGGGAGTGTCAAAGACCGGAAAATCATTTCCCGGTTGAAAGTAATTTCTCTCCTGGTCGTACAGGTGGCACTTGGCATAGGTCCCTATAAGACGCCCCTTATCATCAATAAAGATCAGCCCGTTGTAAGGGCGCTGCCCCTCCGGTCCGCAAAGCGCCATGGGGATGACCGCGTAGATGCAAAGATCCCGGCACAGGTCCTTAAGGCGCTTTATCTCAGGTGAATCCAGGTTCAGCGCCATCGACGGGATCTTTTTGCCTATGACCGAAAGATTGTACCCTGTGGTGCACAGCTCCGGAAAGACCGCCAATTGGGACCCCCCGGCCGCTGCTTCCCGCAAAAGCTCTTCGATCCGGGCCAGATTTTCATCAGGCCGACCCAGACGGCAGTCCATCTGGACCAGAGCCAGCTTAAGTTCCGAAATCATCGTTTCCTTACCTGTCTTAGCTTATGCGAGCAGATCGATCAGCTGCTTATCAGTAGCGGAATCATCGATAAACTCGGCGTAGTGAACGTAGGTGACCGTGCCGCTTTGGTCGACCGCGAAGGTAGCCGGCAGCTGGGTCTCTATGCCCTCATAGTCCCCGTGCTGATAACCTGCCGCCTTGACGGCTGCGGCCTTTGTCATGGTATTGGGGCCTGCCAGAGTCATGCCTGTCCCGTCCGGGATCTCCAACTCCTTGTAGAGCTTCATTTGAGGGTCGCAGATGATGGGGAAAGGCAAGGGATGACCGGCGAGAGTCTTTTTCAGCTTGTCCGGATCCGACTGCAGCACTACAAAAAACTGATTGCCGGACGCCGTGATCTTGTCGTAGCTGACTTCGTAGCTGTGCATGTCGAACTGGCAGAAAGGACAGCCGTAATAGCGCAGGAAAACCAGGGCCGTTTTGGGAGCCTTTTTCAGTTCTTCATACATAGACAAGCCCTTCTGATAAGGCGTATCAAAAGTAAAGTTCGGGAGTTTGTCTCCTACTGTAAGTTTTGCCATGATTCCTCCTTTGCGCTCAGCCCGGATCAGGCATTGAAAACGTACTTGTCCATACGGTCACAAGCGTCCTGGATACGGTAGGTCGGAGACGCCAGGTTGATGCGGATGCTGTAGGGAGCATTGAACATGTCCCCGTTCTGCCAGCCGATCCCGTAGTCCCAGCCCAGCTTTACCAGCTCCTTCTGGGTCATATGATGATCTTTCAGCCATTTTTCGCAGTCCAGGAACATCATGTAGGTACCCTCTGTCTTAAAGGCAGAAACGCCGTCGAACTTTTCGGTAATGGTCTTATAAGCCAGGTTTACATTCTGAGACAAAACCGGCAGCAGCTGGGTCAGCCAGTTATTGCCTTCCTCGCTGTAGGCTCCGATCAGGGCGTGCTGGGACAAAACGTTCATGTTGTTATAAACCAGCCTGCCGCTGATGGCTTCGACCCGCTCGCGGACCGTCTTATTATAGATAACATGATAGGATCCGATCAGGCCGGCCAGGTTGAAAGTCTTGGACGGGGCATAAAAAGCGGCGGTATGCATCTTGGTCCACTCATTGACTGACTGGAAGGGAGTGTACTTGTGGCCGTTCATCAAAAGGTCGGACCAGATCTCGTCGCAGATAACGAAAACATCATTTTTGCGGTATACTTCCGCAGCCTTTTCGATCTCTTCCGCCGTCCAGGCGCGGCCGCAGGGGTTGTGGGGATTGCAGAAGACTGCCACATGGACATGGTTTTCCCTGATCTTTTTATCCATGTCTTCATAATCCATGCGCCAAACACCGTCCTTGTCCTTAACCAGCGGGGAGCGAACGATGTTGTAGCCGTTGGAAGAAATGACTCCGTTGAAACCGACGTATGTGGGGCTGTGCAGAAGGACACTGTCCCCGGGATCCGCAAACACCTTCAGCGTGGACAGGACTCCGCCCAGGACACCGTTTTCATAGCCGATGGCCTCGCGCGGCACATCGTCTACCCTCTTGCGGATCTTATGCCAGTATTGGATGGCCTCAAAATACTTATCAGACGGTTCAAAATAACCGAAGGCCGGATGTTTTGCACGCTCGATGATCGCGTCGCAGATAGACTGGGCCGTGGGGAAGTTCATATCCGCCACCCACATGGGGATGGTGTCAAAGCCTTCTTTGGCCTTGTCAGGACCGCCCTTGCCGATATCATCAACTGCAATGGCATCGTGTCCATGCCGGTCGATCAATGTCTCAAAATCATACTTGATCATGTCTGGTGCCTTTCCTTTTCCTTTTTTGTTTTGTACGGCAGAAAAAGCTGCTTTGACCTTTTTTTCTGTCTGTTGTCAAAGCCTTTTTATCGATTGCCGTTTCCGAATATCTTCTATTAAGAATAGCACAAATGGGCTTTCTTTACTACCAATTTTTGCTTGCCCCTGCCTCAGATCAGCGGTAAGATAAAAGAAATTTTTACCGGAGGCTTTTGACTGTAATGGTTATTAAACAAATCGCGGAAATATATGAATTATTAGACGACCCCTGCGCCAGCGGCGAAAGCATCCGCCGTTATTTTCAAAACATCGATCCGGAGGCTGACGTGACCGTTACGGCCGTGACCGGTTCCAAAGGTTCTACCGACGAGGTCCGACTGCTGATCCCCGGCACAGAGGGAAAAAGTGCCAAGGGAAGCTGCCCCACCATCGAGATCCTCGGCCGTCTGGGAGGCATAGGCGCCCGGCCGGACCTTCTGGGTATGGTTTCCGATGGGGACGGGGCCTTGACGGCGCTGACCGTAGGGGCCAAGCTGCTTTCCATGAAAGTCAAGGGAGACCGCCTCAAGGGAGACGTCTATGTGGCTACTCACATCTGCCCCAACTCTCCCACCTCTCCTCATAAACCGGTACCTTTCATGGGCTCCCCCATCAGCATGAACCAATGCAACGAATCAGAGGTCATTAAAGAAGCCGACGCCATCCTGTCGATCGATACCACCAAGGGCAACCGGGTCATCAACCACCGCGGTTTTGCCATTTCCAATACCGTAAAGGAGGGCTATATCCTTCCGGTCTCCAGCGATCTTCTGTCCATCATGGAGATCACCACAGGCATGGATCCTTATGTCTTCCCTCTGTCTACCCAGGATATCACCCCCTACGGAAACGGTCTGTCCCACCTCAACTCCATCCTGCAGCCCGCCTGGTCTACGGATGCTCCCGTTGTAGGCGTCGCCATTACCACACAAACAGCTGTCCCCGGCTGCGCTACCAATGCCTCTCATGTCGAGGATATTGCCGAAGCGGCTGCCTTTGCTCTGCAGACGGCTATCGATTTTACCAAAGGCAGCTGCCAGTTCTACGACAAAGCCGAATTTGCCGATCTGGTCAAACGCTACGGCACTATGAAACAGCTTCAGGGATACGGGGCCCTGCCCCCGGCAGACGCGGAAGATTAAACTAGAATAAGGAGGTCCTTTTATGGCTCTGATCTTATCGCTTGATTCCGGCACGACCTCGGTCCGCTGCCTCCTTTACAATGAAAAGGGGCAGCAGCTGGCTATGTGCCAGCAGGAGATCCATCAGTCCTATCCCCATGCCGGCTGGGTCGAAGAAGACCCGGTCGAGATCTGGGACAGGCAGATCGGAACAGTCAGGACGTTGATGGCTCAGCAGAACCTTTCTTTCTCCGACATCAGCTGCCTTGGCATCACCAACCAGCGGGAAACCTTGATTGCCTGGGAAAGATCGACCGGCAGGCCCGTTTATCCGGCTATCGTGTGGCAGTGCCGCCGCACCGAAGAGACCTGCCGCCAGCTGGAGGCCCGGGGTCTTTATAACTGGTTTCACGCCCGGACCGGCCTGATCCCGGACGCTTACTTTTCCGCCACCAAGATCGAATGGATCCTGGCCAACGTAGCCGGAGCCAGGGAAAAAGCCGCCAAAGGCGAGCTTCTGTTCGGCACCATCGATACCTGGCTGATCTGGAACATGACGAAGGGTAAAAGCTACGCCACCGACTACTCCAACGCCTCCCGCACCATGCTTTTCAACATTCATAATCTGGACTGGGACGACGAGATCCTGGATTTCTTCGGGCTCAGCCGTAAAAATCTGCCCCGAGTGCAGGAAAGCGGCTCCGATTTCGGGACCCTGGACCCCTGCTGGCTGGGCGGCCCCATCCCTATCCGAGCCGTGCTGGGCGACCAGCAGAGCGCCCTTTTCGGCCAGCTCTGCTTTGAAAAAAGCGAAGCCAAATGTACCTACGGTACCGGCGCTTTTATCCTGTCCAATATAGGCAGCCAGCCTCTTCTGTCCAAAAAGGGCCTGCTGACCACGGTTGCCTGGGGTTATCAGGGGACCGTCAACTATGCTTTCGAAGGGTCCATCTTCATGGCCGGCGCCGTCGTCCAGTGGCTGCGCGACAACTTAGGCATCATCCAGAAGGCTTCCGAAACCGGTCCCATTGCTGAGTCGGTACCGGACACGGCCGGCGTCTACTTTGTTTCAACCTTCCAGGGACTGGGCGCCCCCTGGTGGGACAACGGCCGCAGGGCCGAGATCCTGGGGCTGACCAGAAAAGCCAACAAAGCCCACATCGTGCGGGCGGCTCTGGAATCCGTCGCCTACCGGGTCAAAGACGTTGTGGCGGCCATGGAAAGAGAGACAGGCCTTCCCTGCAAGTCACTCAAGGTCGACGGAGGGATGAGCGCCAATAACTTTCTCATGCAGTTTCAGGCTGACATCCTGCAGACTCCGGTCGTTCGTGCCGCTTCGGCCGAAGCGACGGCTATGGGCGCTGCTTTCATGGCCGGCCTGACCGCCGGTATCTGGTCCTCTCCGGAAGAACTGAGGGCCCTTGTAAACGAAAAGGACCGCCTCTTTCCTCAAATGGCCCCCAAAGAAGCACATAAGCTGTACAGCGGCTGGCTCAAGGCGATCGGCCACGGGGATGAGGCCTGATCCTCCCCCCTCCCCGGAAAGCTCGTATAAGCTCATAAAAAAAGTTTGATATCAGCAAAAGCCTTTTGTCCCCATACAAAGAACAAAAGGCTTTTATTTTTTATCTCACCGGCGAGCATTGCCAGCAAAAGAGCGATGTTGTATAATTAAATATGTGAATTATTTTTTTTGCGGAGTTTTATCATGCCACGTCAAACATCGCCTTCCAAAAAGAAAAAAACAAATGTTATCCCGGACGTGATCGTTCTTATTTTTCTAATTACAGCTGTGGTTCTTATACTCACTCATCATGCCCGGTCCCGCCAAAACGAGGCGGCCGTTAAAGAAGGCCGCGAGTATCTGGCCCAGATGGACTCGGTCAAGCCGGAATCTGTCGAGGCGGTCATCAAACAGCATCAGCTGGATAAGATCGCCCTGGAACGCCAGACCATCCTCAATCATATGTCCGATATGGTGACGAAGGCGGCAGCCAGTGTTACGGATGATTCTGATGCTTCCGCTCCCAGCCTGTGGAGTTATTTTAAAGACTATGCCCTGCTGGGCGACTCACGGGCCAGCGGTTTCAGTTATTACGGTTATTTATCCGAAGACCGCTGCTTTGCCGATCTGGGTCTTACCATCGAAAATATCCCCGATTACACCGATCAGCTGACCGCTCTGGATCCTTCCTATGTTCTTTTCAGTTTCGGTGCCAACGGTGTCAAAAACATGATCGGCGGCGACGCCGCAGGTTACGCGGAGGAATATCGTCAGAAACTGGCCCAGCTTCAGGAAAGCCTTCCGGATTCGAGGTTTTTCGTACTTTCCATCCTTCCGACCCTGCCTTCGACCTATGCGGATACTCCGAATTTTCAAAATATCGACGCTTACAATGCAGCTTTAAAAACTATGTGCGATGCCAACGGCTACGTCTTCATCGACTGCACCGACACCGCCAGCCAGCATCAGGACCTGTATGAAGGCGACGGCATCCATGTGTCCGCTGCCTTTTACCCCTACTGGGGTGCGGATATGCTGCTGGGCATCTACCGGGATCCGGAGTCACTAAACGATATGGCCGATCAGCAAATGACCGAAGAAAGTTCAACGACACCATAAGGAGACATGACAAATGTCAGGATCCATCCCCGCCAAACACACCAGTCCGGCCGCGGCCCTTATTTTTGCCCTGCTGAAGATCGCGGCTATCGTCCTTTTGCTCTTTTTGATGATCGTTCAGCTCAAAGGGCAGAAGATCAGCAAGGCCGACTTTGACACCGTCGAGAAAGCTGTTATGGACACGGTCGACACAAGCGTCATTAAAGAGGCAGACCCTGCTATGATCCGCCGCCTGTACGGTTTGGAAAGCAAAGACTTCGACCGGATCATCCTGTATTATCCCTCTTCCAATATGGGTGCCGAGGAAGTCCTGCTGGTCAAACTGCACGACACGGACCAGGCCGGTCTTGTCCGCCAGGCCGTCGACAGGCGCCTGTCGGCCCAGAAAGCCAGTTTCGCCGGCTACGGAGCGGACCAGACCGCCATGCTGGAGGCGGCGCAGATCGATGTAGAGGGCAATTATATTTTGTTCATCAGCTCGGCCCAGCCCGATAAGACCGTGGCCGCTTTTAAAAAATCATTGTGAGGAGGTAGAAAGGTGGCATTTTCCAATCTGTCATTTGTATTTTTCTTTCTGCCTCTTTGCCTGATCCTCTATTATCTGGCCCCCAAAAAGATCAAACCGGGAGTCATGCTGCTGGCCAGCCTGGTCTTTTACGCCTGGACGGGCCTGAATAATCTGTTAGTACTGGTCCTGGTCATTGTTTTCAACTGGGCGGCCGGTCTGGAGATCTACTATCTTAAGGGACGCGACCGCCTTCTTTGGGAAGGTCCCTCCTCTTTCCGTCTGACCCTGTCGGGTCTGTCCCTGGCCGTGTCGGTCATCCTGAACGTGCTGGTGCTGGCCCTATATAAATACACCAGCCTGGCCATGCCCCTGGGAGTTTCCTTCTTTCTGTTTTCCGCCATTTCCTATCTGGCCGACATCTTCAAAGGCGATTTTAAACCCAGGACCAATCCCTTTTACTGCGCTTTGTACCTTTCTTTCTTTCCCAAGGTCACCATGGGCCCCATCGTCCGCTATCAGGATATGGCCGACCAGATGGTCCAGCCTCAGCTGACGGCCGATAATCTGACCGAAGGCGCCCTGCTTTTTATGACCGGCCTGTTCAAAAAAGTGCTGCTGGCTGACACACTGAGCAAGTCCTTTGCCTCCTGCGCGGCCCTTTCTTCGACAACGGTCCTCTCTTCCTGGCTGGGCATGATCTTTTACGGTCTGCAGCTGTATTTCGATTTCAGCGGCTATTCGGACATGGCCATAGGCCTGTCCCGAATGTTCGGCTTCAATAGCCGCAGCAACTTCAACTACCCCTATCTGGCCGCCGGCCTGTCCGACTTCTGGCGCCGCTGGCATATCACCCTGGGAGCCTGGTTCCGCGACTATGTCTACATCCCCCTGGGCGGCAGCCGGGTCAGCGTCCCCCGTCATCTTTTCAACCTGATGGCCGTCTGGATTCTGACCGGCCTCTGGCACGGCTCCACCTGGAACTATCTCTTATGGGGCCTTTACAACGGCCTGATCATCATCCTTGATAAGTACGTCGTCGGCAAGGCCCTGTCCAAAGCCCCGCGTTTCGTGCAGATCCTCCTGACCGATCTGGTCGTTTTTGTCGGATGGATCTTCTTCTTCAGCCCCAATGCCGCTTCCGCCTTTACCTACATGGGGCAGCTTTTTGGAGCCCAGACGGTCTCCTTCTCCAACGCCCAGGCCCTGCTGATCCTGAAAGAAAACCTTCCTCTGCTGGTCCTGTCGCTCTTATGCGCCGGCCCTGCCATGCTGAAGATCCGAGACCTTATCTGCCGGCGGCAGAAGATCGGCACCGCCGTCATTACCGTCTGCTACGCGGTCTTGTTCGTCATTTCCATTGCTTTCATGGTAAGTTCGACATATTCGACATTTCTATACTTTAAATTTTAAAGGAGGCTGTCTTGCCAAGCAGAATGCCCGGTAAAAGAAAAATATATATGAGCAGCACCGGACCCGGTCTTCCCCAGAAGGGACCGTCCGAAAAAGAACGGCTTCGTCAGGAACGAGAGCGCGGCCTCCGTCAGAATGTGACCTTACTGCTGCTGGCTTCTTTGCTTTTGATCTTTGTCGTCAACCTGATCGTTCCCAGCCGCAGCTATTCGGAGGCGGAAAACCGTAAACTGGCCGGGCGGCCTGAGGTCACAGCGGAATCCATAAAAAGCGGTAAGTTTTTCTCCGATTACTCTTCCTACTTCGCCGACCAGTTCTTTCTGCGCGACCGGTGGATCAATCTCACATACAATGTCCGCTATCTGACCGGCTCCCGCGAGTTCAAAGACGGCTATATAGGAAAAAACGGCTATCTTTTCAGTAAACCTGCCCAGCCTTCCAAGGATCTGGATGCCACGGTCTCGGCTATTTCGGATTTTACTGCCCGTCATCCCGGCCTTACCCAGACCATGATCGTCGCACCGGACGCAGCATCGGTCCTGACCGGTAAACTGCCGGACGGCGCGGATGTCCGCGACCAGACAAAAGACATTGCCGATTTTGAAGGCAACGTTTCCGCCGCGGCTCCTTCGATTCAAATGGTGGACGCTTCCTCCATCCTTAAAGCTAACGCGGACAGCTATATATACTACAAGACCGACCATCACTGGACGACCTTGGGGGCCTTCCTGGTCTTCCAGGGGTCAGCTCAGCCATTGGGCATACCCACCCCCTTAACCCCGGACCAGGCCGATCAAGCCCAGGACGGGTCCATCACCTACGCGCCGTACACCGTTTCGATCGATTTCAGGGGAACCCTTTCCTCCCGCAGCGGAAATTCCACGTCAAAAGATTCGATCGATATCTACCGGCCTCAAAAGGCAGACAGCCAGTACGTCGTATCGATCCCTTCGGCCGCTCAGGCAGGCAGCCAGGCAGACGGCGATCGCTACGGCAGTAAAAAGACTTCGACTTTGTACGATACGGCAGCCCTGTCCTCCCGGGATCAATACACCCTCTTTTTAGGCGGCAACTATCCCCTGGTCGAAATCACGACCACTAACGACACCGGCCGTAACCTGATGATTTTCAAGGATTCCTACGCCAACAGTTTTGTTCCATTTTTGACGCCCTACTTCGACAAAATCATCCTGATCGATCCCCGTTATTATTACGACGACGTCGACCGGGCCATCGACCGTTTCGGGATCACGGATGTCCTCTACCTCTACAGCGGCGACACGATCCTGACCGATCCTTCGCTCGGCGACACTCTGGCTGCCAAAAAAGAAGCGGACCAATAAGGGTTCATACAGCGATCAATAAAGGTCCGTACAGGAATAAGATAAACAAATGAAAAAGACGAACGCATCGGACGATCAGATGACGTTCGTCTTTTTCTATATGCCGGAAAACAGTCAGGCTTTCGCCGTCTGTGTCTGCTTTTGCTGGCGGGTTATGCAGCGCTTGAGCCAGCGGCCTTTCAAATAGTAGACGATATAGCAGACACCGGCGATGGCCCAGGAAACATCATAGCTGAAGACGACGGTTTCGACGGTGCGGTGAAAAGGCAGCACGGCGAAAAGCCACAGGATGCGCACCCCGCAGATAGAGACCAGCGACAGAATGGTAGGCTGGACGGACTCGCCGCAGCCCCGGATGGTGGCTGAATATACCTGCACAAAAACAAAGGTAAAGTAGGAAGGAGATATGGTCCTCAAAAATCTGGTACCCTGTTCGATAACCGCCTGATCATTGGTGAAGATGCTGAGGAAAACCGGACACAGGGTGAATATGATGACCGAGATGGCGACAATACTGACCATGGTCATCAGAAGGCCGGTGCGGGCGCATTTTTTGACACGGTCATATTGGCGGGCTCCGAAATTCTGACCTACAAAGGTGGTGACCGAAATGCCGTATGCCTGCATGACCATCCACATCATTACATCGATGCGGCCGATGGCGCTCCAGGCCGCGATGGCCGTTGTGCCGAAGGTGTTGACAAAGGTCTGGATCAGCACGTTGGAAATGGAATATACTACCGACTCTAGGCCGGAGGGGATACCGATGCGTACGATCTCCTTCAGGATAGGCAGGTCCATGGACAGCTTGCGCAGATATAAACGGTAGCTGCCCTCCGACCGCATCAGCATGGCTACGATAATGACCGCGCTGACCAGCTGAGACAGGATGGTCGCAAAGGCAACCCCGAAGACCGCCCAATGAAAGGCCAGGACAAACAGAAGATCCAGGACTACATTTAACAAGGCACATACGATCAGCACGTACAAAGGCCGTTTGGAATCACCGACCGCGCGAAGGATGCCGGTCCCCATATTGTAGACCAGGTTGCCGATGATGCCGGCATAGAAAACTTTCATATACAAGGCCGCGTCATCCAGGATCTCATCGGGCACCTTCATCAGGATCAGGAAAGGCCGGGTGGTCGCGATTCCGACCACGGTCAGTAACAGGCCGGCCCAAAAAGACATTGCAATAGCGGTATGGACCGTCTTGGAGACCCCCTCCTGATTGCCGGCCCCGTAATACTGGGCCAGGACGACGGTAGCGCCGGAAGATATGCCGACGAAGAATCCGACCAGCAGGCTGATGATCGAGCCGGTCGTCCCGACCGCCGCCAGCGCATTGGATCCGACGGCTTTACCGATCACGATCGTGTCGACCGTGTTATAAAGCTGCTGAAACAAAGATCCCAACAGGATGGGCCAGAAAAAGATCAGGATCTGCTTCCAGATCACACCGTTTAAAATTCCGTTTTCCTGTTTTGCTTCCTCTTGTTTAATGATAGTCTCTGCCATGATTCCTCAAATTTTCCCGCAAGTTTTTGCCATCTGATATAACAAGCTGTCTTCGCCCGGCGCATCTTCTGACATTTCCCAGGCCATCATGCCGCCCAGGCCCTGTTCCATTGCGAAGCGTGTCTTACGAGCGATGGTATCCGGTCCGTTGTAATAGGCCATACTGCTGCCCACCAGGCAGGTATCGCACAGTTTCGCCTTTGGCTCCGCCTCCAAAAGCTTGCGGTAGCTGCCGCCCGGACGCCCGTAAAAGGGCACTCCCAGTACCAGCTTGCCTGCCGGGCATTTTGACTTCCACGCCTCGACTCCGCGGACGGTCCACTCATAGCCGGCATGCAGTTCTTTATCGCCGCCGTCGTAGGCCATGATATTGACATTATCCGCCGCTTCGATAGCCGCCGGTGTAAAGCCGTCCAGGATATCCTTAACGGGATTTCCCAGGTTGTCGCACCCGTTCTCTTTGGCCGATGCCCCCGCGTAGACGGCACAGGTCAGCAGTTTTCCTCTTTCCTTCAACTTTCGGCCCAGAAGTGTCAGCAGCTTCTCGTTGGCCGCAGCAGTAGCCCTACGGGGATATTCCCAGTCTATGTCCACACCGTCGAAGCCATAGTCTTCTGCCATGGTCACGATATCCCTGACCAGACTATTGATCTTCCCGTCATTTTCGGTCGCTTCCGCAAAGGTGGCTTCCAAAGGGATCTGATGATAACTCCAGCCGCCCACGGATATCAGGACTTTTACCTCATGCGCGTGAGCCTGGGCGATCAGATCCCTGGCATAGTCCTCACTGACGGCGGGATCGCTTCCCTTCCCGTCCAGAGGCCTCAAATGCCCGTCCGGCGTGGGAATGGCAAAAGCGAAATTGATGCGGTCGAGACACTTCCAGTTTTCCGGATACCTCCAAGGCTGTGACCATCCCGCCGCGTAGACGGTGATCAAAAATGAAGAACTATTTTTCGGATCTTGACGATCTTGAACCATGTAAAGGCCCCCCTTCCTTTACCGGACCGATCCTGCCGGCACGATCCCGTATCTTATTTGGTCTGTACCTGTTCCGGAGCCGATACTGCTTCCGCTTTTACGGCCTCTGCTTTTTCGGGCTCTGCTTTCACAGGCTCTGCTTTTATGACCTCTGCTTTTACTGTCTCAGCTTTTTCGGGCTCTGCTTTCACAGGCTCTGCTTTTACAAGCTCAGTTTTTGCGGTTTCCGTTCCGGCTGCTGCCGGAGAATCGGCCGTTCCGGCTGCCTGAGGAAGGGTCGTCTTTCTTCTTCTGCCCGGGCGACGCCCGCGGCGCGGTTTTTCCTCCGCTTTTACTTCTGTCTCGGCTTCTGCTTTAACTTCCGTCTTAGCTTCCGGCTTATTCTCCGTTTTAGCTTCCGCCTGACCTGCCTGAGGTTTATTGGTCCCTCTTGTGCGGCCTCTTCCCCTGTGGTGATTGGAACCGCACCCCTTGTTTTTATCCTGGGCCGTCTCCTGAGAGGCCTCTTTTGCAGGTTCCGAAGGAGCTGCTTTTACAACTGATTCCGCAGCTGTTTCCGGAAGCGGCAATACGGCAGATGCTTCTTGCGTCTGCGCCTTGGGCTGCTGCTCCCTTTCCGCTTCTCTGACAGCCTCTTTTACGTCGGCATTCGGCTCCTTCTTTTTCGTGTCCGGATCCGACAAAAGCAGAGGCTTTGCCAAGGGAAGCTTCTTTCTGTCTTCCGCGGAGGTCTCCTGTTTGTCCGAAGACACGGACTTGGTCATCTTGTCGACGTAAACGCTCAGTGAAGAAATGCGGTGAAGAGCCGGGTAGCCCAGACGGTGTCCCATTTTGACCGCGGCGTCGAAGCCATTGTCGTTGGTTACGATATATGTATCCGTTTTGTGCCGGATGCCGTTAAAAAGATGCGCGATCAGCTGAAAATCCAGCGAGTTGCGGGTGCCGTTGTCAGCGCGGATCAGCTGGACCTCGGCCCTGGTGGAGTTGAGCCGGATCACCGTCTCAAATTTAATGGAGTCGGCCTGATCACTGTAGAAAAGGAAGACCTTATCTCCCTTTTTCAGTGTCTCGATACCGTCTACTCCCTTGCTTTTTACGTTCTCATAATCAATATAAAAATTTGCCATATGCTTTCCTTATTACTGTGATCGGCGGCTCATTGCGCCCGGATAATGTATTTACATGTAAAAAAACACAAACCATGTCTATTATAAACTCTCAGACCTTATAAAGCCAGATTAAAGGCCAAATTTAATAACAAGGGAACGGTTTTTACGTATATTTGAGATATAATAAGCAGTACTGACATTCGTAAAGCAAAGGACCCGGACATGTTTAATATTGTTTTATTCGAACCTGAAATCCCTTACAATACCGGAAATATTGGCAGGACCTGCGTCGCCTCCGGCGCGTCCCTGCACCTGATCGAGCCATTAGGTTTCTTCCTGACGGATAAATACATCAAAAGAGCCGGGCTTGACTACTGGCCCCGCCTTGCCCCTACCCTCCATGTCGATTACCAGGCTTTTTTGAAAACGACCGGCGGCCGCCGCGTCTGGCTGGCTACTACCAAGGCTCATCAGGTCTATACCGATGTTCACTTCCAGCCGGGCGACTACATCATGTTCGGGCCGGAAAGCCGCGGCATCCCCGAGCAGATCCTGGTCGATCACGAAGAAGACTGCATCCGCATCCCCATGATGGAAGGCGAACGATCTTTAAATCTGTGCAACTCCGTAGCCATTGTTCTATATGAAGCTCTGCGGCAAAACCATTTTGCCGGGCTTGAGGAAACGGGGCAGCTGCACCATCTCAGCTGGAAGGACCGGTAAAGATCCCCTATAGGCCCTGCGCCTCCTTAATTTTCCTGTTAAAATTCTGCTTTCTTGTCCCTCATCATCAGGTCCAGGACCACCCGTCGAGGATCCTGCCCGCCGTTTACGACCGCATCGACCGCAAATGTAATGGGCAGCTCCACCTGATAACGGTCTGCCAGTTCCAAAGCTGCCGGGAGTGCGTTGATCCCTTCAACGACCATACCGATGGACTCAACTGCCTTTTTAGGTTCCATTCCCTGACCGACCAGCATGCCGGCCCTCATATTACGGCTGTGCAGGCTGGTCGAAGTTACGATCATATCTCCAATGCCGGCCAAGCCGTCGAAAGTCTCCGGCCGGCAGCCCATTTTCAGCCCCAGTCTTTTGATTTCGGCCATGCCCCGTGTCACCAGAGCTGCCCGGGTATTATCACCGAAGCCCATGCCTACGCAGGCTCCGGCTGCGATCGCGATCACATTTTTCAGCGCCCCGCATAGTTCTACGCCTAAAAGATCACTGCTGCGGTAGACCCGCATGGACGAATTCATAAAGACATCCTGGACTGTACGGGCGACCAGGTCCTCCCTGCAGGCTGCTACGATAGCTGACGGAAGATCCCTGGCCACCTCTTCGGCATGGGTCGGTCCGGACAAAGCCGCGTAATGAAACCGCTCCTGCCGGCCTTCTTCCAAAACATCATTTATGATCCCTGTCATAGTAAGCAGTGTATCTGCTTCCATGCCCTTGGCTACGCTTACAAGGATCTGGCCGTCCCTAAGATACGGCTTCACTGTTTGGGCTGTCTGACGGATCGCCACCGAAGGCAGGGCAAAGACGATCAGATCCTTTTCCGCGCAAGCCTCCCGAGCGTCTTTGGTCAACAGGATCGTTTCCGGGATCTTGACTCCTTCCAGATGTTTATGATAGTGTGTCTTAGCAAGAGCATCGATATCCCGCGGACGCGGCGACCACATAGCCGTCTCATGTCCGTTCAAGGCCAGCATCCTGGCCAAAGCCGTACCCCAGGTACCCGCTCCCAATACACCGACCCTAGCCACACCGCACCTCCTAAAAACTCAACAGGTTTTGCGCCAGCAAAACTTGCACAGCAAGGTTAAGCGGAATTTCATCCGTAAAAGATTCAACCGCAAGTTTTACGTAAGTAAAACTTGCACAGCAGGAAAAAGCAGGTTTACCCTGCTTTTTCCTGCTGTTCTCCATGTTCGATCTTATCCCACTTAACATCCTTCTTGAAAATCGCTTTGACCCCGCAGGGAATATAAGACAAGAGTAAAAGCGGATTCAGCAGCAGCGACTTCAAAAGCAGCCGTTTGGGACAGTGATAGCGCTTTTCCGTCAGCAGCAGGAATTCTGAAAACACAAACAGCACCACATAGATATACGTGGCCTCAAGGACAATATATTTGAGGCTTTTTCTGTCGTGCAGGAACAGCAGAAACAAACCGATGATCGCGAAGACAAGCTCTCCGACTCCCACTAACTGATCGATGACCGAGGCCAAATTAGGATTATGGATCCTGGCCTTGCGGACCAGCTGGGGGTAATAGATCTTACGGGCCTGCATATATCCTTTGACCCAGCGGACCCTCTGTTTGAAATACTGATTATAATCGGTAGGCTGTTCGTCATAAAAAACAGCCTTATCATTGTAGCAGCAGGTCAGATTATTGACACAGGCGTACAAGGAAAGCTCATAATCCTCCGTCAGGGTATGGAAGGGATACGTCTTCAGCTGATTAAGGACCCTGCCGCTTATATAAAAACCGGTACCCGTTACGTTGCAGGTCATATTGCGCCTGGTACGCATCTTATTGCCCAGTACATTCAGAGCCGTAAAGATCATGCCGGAAGCGACCGCCATGGCATTGACCGGGTTCTTGATATTGCGGAAGCCGATACCGATATCATAGCCCTGTCTCCAGGTCTTCGTCATTTCTTTGAAGAAATCCTTGTCGACCCGGTTGTCTGCGTCAAAAATAAAATAGGCGTCATACAGCTTGGGCCAGATATCTTCCACGACCTCTTCCAGCGCACAGCCCTTGCAGCGGCGTCCCGGCCCCATATTCTTTCTGAGCCTGACCGTCATCCCGTATTTGGCGGCGAGCTTGGCGGTAGGGTCATCCGGACTTTCGATGATCACATAGATATCCTGTG
>Ga0256404_1001719_pt1 | contig 51371 bp, 46 predicted proteins | sample RumenRJG_01DNA_FD_185990 | JGI IMG/M metagenome (GOLD analysis project Ga0256404, IMG submission 185990) | Bovine rumen microbial communities from Lethbridge, Alberta, Canada - RJG_01 | ecosystem: Host-associated > Mammals > Digestive system > Stomach > Rumen | place: Canada: Alberta | collected...
TATGTGGATTACTACAACAATCAACGGCCTGCTGCAGCCTTGCAATACAAAAGCCCCGTCCAGTTCAAACTGGACCAGGGCTTCTGACGTTTTTTATTTGTGTCTACTTTTGCTTGACAGGTTCAGGCAACCACTTGCCGTTCCCTTTTATTCTATCCTCTTCTGTTTTCCGGGCTGAAGAATGTCTCTTGTTACGCGAACATGTGCAGGTTGAGTTCCTTGGACAGGTACTGCAGCGCGGTGATGCCCGCGATGGAGTTGCCGTTCTCGTCCAGAGCCGGACCGTAGACGCCGATGCCCATCTGCTTGTCCACGACGGACAGCAGGCCTCCGCCGACGCCGGACTTGGTGGGAATGCCGACTTCCACGGCAAAGGTGCCGGAACCGTCGTACATGCCGCAGGTGAACATGATGGCCTTTACGGTCTGGGCGGTGCTGGCCTTCAGCAGGCGTTCGCCGGAGTGGGGGTTGACCCCGTTATTGGCCAGAACCAGCGCAAAGTTTGCCAAAGATTCGGCGGACACGTTGATGGAGCAGATCTTCGTGTACAGCTCGATGCTGGTATCCACGTTCGTATGGATGACGTTCTTGCTCTTCAGCAGATAGGCGATGGCCCGGTTGCGGTCGCAGGTCGCCATCTCGGAGTTGTAGACCTGGCGGTTGAGGGTGATCTCCGGGTCGAGGCATACCTTGCGCGCGAAATCCAGCATATCTTCGAACTGCTTGTATTCGATGAGCAAGCTCTCCACGGTAATAGCACCCGCGTTGATGAGCGGATTGTGAGGCTTATCCCGGGTGTCCAGCTCCACGATGGAGTTGAAGGCAACACCGGAAGGCTCCATGCCCACGTGTTCGAATACGGTATCGTAGCCCCGGATCTCCAGCGCCATCGCCAGCGACAGCAGCTTGGATACGGACTGCATCGTAAAGCGGATCCCGGAGTCTCCTGCTTTAAAGACTTTGCCATCCTTGGTGTGAATGCACAGACCGACCGCTTCCGGCCGGGCTTTTCCCAACTCCGGAATATAGGTCGCAACAGCGCCCTTTCCGGTTACTTCTTTTCCTCTCAGGTAGGCAGTCTTTACCGCTTCCTGGATTCTCTGGTCGCTTTCCATCCTTTTTCTCCTTCGCCATTACGGCTGCGACTATAATTATCTTGTTAACATTATAACAAAAAACTCCTGGATTGCTCCAGGAGTTTTTGTGTTTTGATAGAAATCGGAAAGCTTAGAAGCAACCCTGCTCCATCATAGCTTCCGCAACCTTCTTGAAGCCTGCGATGTTAGCGCCGGCAACCAGGTCGTAGCCCAGGCCGTACTCTTCAGCAGCTTCTGCGGAGACCTTGTGGATGTTGGTCATCATCTTGTGCAGCTGAGCGTCGACTTCGTCTGCAGTCCAGACCAGTCTCTCGCTGTTCTGAGCCATTTCCAGACCGGAAACGCCTACGCCGCCGGCATTAACTGCCTTGGACGGAGCAACGATCATGTGCTTCTGGCCTCTCAGGAAGTTCAGAGCGTCGTTGGTGGTCGGCATGTTGGCAACTTCGATGTAGTACTTTACGCCGGAAGCTGCGATCTTTTCTGCGGATTCCATCTTAACGTCGTTCTGCATAGCAGCGGGCATGTAGACGTCAACGTCCTTGACACCCCAGCACTTTTCGCCGGGAACGAATTCAACGCCGAACTTGTCTGCATAGGGCTTGCAGTGCATCGGATCCTTGGCTCTCATCTCGAGGATGAAGTTGAGCTTTTCTTCGGTAACAACGCCTTCGGGATCGTGGATGTATCCATCCGGACCTGCGAAGTAGGTGACCTTAGCGCCCAGCTGGGAAGCCTTCTTCATGATGCCCCAGCCTACATTGCCGTAACCGGAGATAGCGATTCTCTTGCCTTCGATGGTGTCGTTCTCGTGCTTGAGGACTTCCTGCAGGTAGTAGATCGCACCGTAACCGGTAGCTTCGGGTCTGATGAGGGATCCGCCGTAGGACAGTCCCTTACCGGTGAGAACGCCGTTCTCCCAAACGCCCTTCAGTCTTCTGTACTGACCATACAGATAGCCGATCTCTCTGCCGCCTACGCCCATGTCGCCTGCGGGAACGTCGATGTCCGGTCCGATGTATCTGTACAGAGCGGTCATGAAGGCCTGGCAGAAACGCATAACTTCTGCGTCGGACTTGCCGGCGGGATCGAAGTCGGAACCACCCTTGGCGCCGCCCATGGGCAGGCCAGTCAGGGAGTTCTTAAAGGTCTGTTCGAAGCCCAGGAACTTGATGATGCCTTCGTAAACGTTCTTCTGGAAACGGAGACCGCCCTTGTAGGGTCCGATCGCACCGTTGAACTGGCATCTCCAACCTCTGTTGGTGTGCCAATTGCCGTTATCGTCGCACCATACAACGCGGAAGGTGAACATTCTTTCAGGTTCTACCATTCTGCCGAGAAGGTCGACCTTCTCATATTCGGGGTGCGCGTCAACGACCGGTTCGATGGAGGAGAAAACTTCCTCTACGGTCTGAACGAATTCAGGTTCGTTACCGTGCTTGGTTCTGACGGTTTCGAGAACGCTCTGCATATAAGCATTCATAGCAATTTGCCTCCTTAAAAAATTGTTGTACAACAAACGATACGTTGTGTTATCGTGTCCGCCTCTTGGTACCTCGGCGGACTCATACATCGTTATTATAACGCAAAACCTGCGCATGCGCACAGGTTTTTGCAAAATTTTTAACAAAGTTTAAATTTTTGTGTAAATCTACGAAAACAGCCTTAAAATATCTTGGAAAACACCATAAGCAGTTTGAATGATCGTGGGGTCATTCTCCACGATCGTCAGTTTTCCCATCAGGTCCGTCGTGAGGGAGACCACGGAGGAGGCGCCGCCGATGCCGGCATAGAGGGAATCCGCGGGAACTTCTTCGGGCGCCACAACGGCGGTGACCCGCCCAAACTCGTCCTTCTCCGCCCGGCACATCAGCTTGATGGTCTTGCCCTTCGCTTTCGCTGCGTCGAGCTGCTCCTTCGTAATGCCCCGGATGCCCTGCACGGAGACCTTGCCGGGGTCGATCCCGGCGTTCATCAGCACGTTGGAGAGCACGCAGATCTTGGCAGCCGCATCCCAGCCGTCGATGTCCATGGCGGGGTCAGCCTCCACCATGCCGAGCGCCCGGCCCTCTTCCAGCGCCTGCTCCCAGGTCTTGCCCCCTTCGAGGGCTTTGAGGATAAAGTTCGTGGTGGAATTCAGAATGCCCTCGATCTGCGTTACGTCGCAGAGCTTTAAGCAGTTGTCTCGCAGGTTGAAGATGGGCGTGCCGTCCATGACGGTGGATTCGAAGAAGAACTTGCCTCCCCTCGCCTGGGCCATCGCAGCCAGATCGCCGTAATACCAGGCCACGGGGCCTTTATTGGCGGACACGGCGCTCTTTTTCATCTTGAGGGCCTGTTTGATGCGGTTCGCGGCAGGCTGCCCGGTCCGGATGTTCAGCGGAGACAGTTCCACCAGCACGTCGTACTCGCCGCAGTACACGAGCGTATCTGCGGAATCTTCGGTCCAATCAGCATCGTCATCTTCGTTGAAGCCTTTTTCGTAGTGCTGCAGCGCCTGTTTCAGATCGATGCCTTTAGGGTTGTACAGATTGCCGTGGCTGCCGGTGGCGATGGCGGTCACGACGAGGCGCTTGCCGTATTTGCTGTAGACGGCCGCCCGCTTGTCGATGATCATCTGGGCCAGGGCCCTGCCCACGTTGCCGAAGCCCATCAGGGCCAGTCTTACTTCTTCCATGATTGCTCCTAAAAATATAATAACTTGATGTGGACTCGGGGTCCTGTCGCCCAACACATCCCCATCTTCGCTCATTCGCTTGGCCGCGACGGGAGCGAACTCGGTTGTCGCGGCACCCGCTCAATCGCTCGATGAGCCTCTTTGGGCACCACCCCTCGTCCCTTTTTATTGTTCTTTAAAATCTGCACCGTCCGTCTTGACGATACTGCCGTCCTCCAGAATAAATACGGCTTCGTAATCCTCGAACGATCCGATCAGTTCCATGCCCTTTTCGCTGCCCAGCAAAAGACAGCTGGTGGATAAGGTATCGCAGACCTGGGAGGACGGCCCGATGATGGTGGCGGACAAAAGATCCGTTTCGACCGGGTATCCGGTGTGGGGATCCAGCACATGATGGTACAGCACGCCGTCCTGCGTAAAGCAGCGCTCGTAGGTGCCGGAGGTAACGACGGATCCTTCGCCGCAGGTGACAAGACCGATCAGGGCTCTGTCCTGGATGAGCTCTTCGCTGCCGCCTTCCGCCGGATCTTCGATGCCGCAGGCCCAGGGACTGCCGTCCTCTTTTGACCCGACGAACACCACGTTGCCGCCGAAGTTGATGACGGCGCGCGCCACGCCGTGCTGGCGGAGGAAGTCCGCCGTTTGGTCTGCGATGTAGCCCTTTGCAACGGCGCCCAGATCCAGGGCGATGCCGGCGTCATCCTTGAGGATCTGCCACACGCCGACAGGACCTCCATCGATGGGTTCGATCCAGATCTTATCCCACGCCCCGACATGGGTAAGCGCCTCCGCGATCGCCGCAGCATCGGGCACTTTCGGGTCTTCTGCAGAGAAATCCCACAGCTGCGTCACGGCGCCCATCGTAACATCCAGCATATGGTCCGAGCGTTCCCAAGCGTCCCGGCAGTCCTGCAGCAGCAGCGCGGTATCCATATTCACGGTGCACCCGCTCTCGGATGCGTTAAACCGTCCGATATCGCTGGTCTCTATCGTGCGGGAAAGCTGGTTTTCAAAATCTCTGGCCACGGAAAACGCCTGGCGGATGAGGCTCTCCTGCCCGGCCTCGTAGGTCTGGATGTAGCAGTACGTATTCAGCAGCCAGTCCTCGCCGAAGCTGGTCTGTGCCGCCGGCTGCTCCGGCGCCGTTTGCGCTGTACAGCCGCACTGTGCTACAATTACTGCCGTAAGAAGCAGCAGTGCTGTGATCATTTTCAAAGGTCTATGGATCATAAAACTTCCTTTTTCAAAAAAGCGGATATCGTGCTGGCGATCGCCCTTCTCCTGCTGGGGTTGGGCAGTTTTCTGCTGCTGCAGAACCTTCAGAAAGCCGGTGATACTGTGACGGTCACCGTGGATGGGGCCGTCTACGGCACCTATCCCCTGGCGGAGGACCGCACGGAGCAGATCGTTACGCCCCTCGGCAGCAATACGCTGCGCATCGAAGGCGGGCGGGTATGGATCTCCGAGGCGGACTGTCCGAACCACGACTGCGTGGAAAAGGGAGCGATCGCAAAGCAGGGGCAGATCATTCTGTGCCTGCCGCATAAATTGTCTGTGACCATCACAGAGCAGGAAGGAGGCGGTCCGGATGCGGTCTCTTACTAGCGGACCGGCCAGAGCCGCTGCCTGCGGCGTGTTAACGGCCCTCGCCCTCATCTTTTCCTATATCGAATTTCTCGTTCCGCTGCCCATCGCGATCCCGGGGATCAAGCTGGGCCTGGCGAACATCGTCGTGCTGGTCTGCCTGTATCTGCTGGGCGAAAAGTACGCCTTTTTCATCAACTGCACCCGCATCGCGCTGGCGGCGCTGCTGTTCGGCAGTCTGTTTTCCGCGCTGTACGCGCTGGCGGGCGGCATCGTCTCCTTTGCCGCGATGGCGCTGCTGAAAAAGACCGGCATCTTTTCCGTCTGCGGCGTCTCCATGGCAGGAGGCGTGTTTCACAACCTGGCGCAGCTGACCGTCGCTGCCTTCCTGGTGGAGACAGCCCAGGTCTATTACTACTTCCCCGTTCTTCTGCTCTCCGGCATGGCCACCGGCATCGGCATCGGCGTGCTGGCGACGCTCATCCTGCGTTCGCTGGGTCAGAATAAAACGTCGTAGCCCAGTTTTACGAGAAGCAGCCCGCATACTACCGTAAGCATCACCCGGATAAACGCCGGGTTTTTCTTTATGGCGAGGCCGGAACCGATGTAGTTGCCGGCGAGGGAACAGACCGCCGTGATGAGCGCGATGCCCCAGATGACCTTGCCTGCGAACAGGAAGCTCACCATGGAGCCGAAGCCGCTGGCCCAGTTGAAGACCCTGGCCGTGCCGCCTGCCGTCTTCAGGTCGAACTTTAACAGGGACGTAAAGCCCAGGATGGCGAAGGTGCCTGTGCCGGGGCCGACCAGGCCGTCGTAGAAGCCCAGGGTGAGCCCGATGAGCGCCGACACGATGATCACTTTATTTCTCGGAATATCCGCACTCGCATCCACGCTGCCGAAATCCCGCTTAAAGATCAGAAAAACAGCCACGAAAGGCAGCACGAACAGGATGATCTTCTGGAAGACCGTCGGATCGAGCCGCAGCACCAGAAGCGAGGCCAGCCAGGCCCCCAGGATGGCCATGATGACCGAGGGGACCGCAGCCGTCCAGTTGACCGTTTTATTCTTGATATACCGCCCCGCCGCCAGCGTGGCGCCGAAGCAGGCCGTCGTCTTATTGCAGGCGAAAGCTGCCACCGGGTCGAGCCCGGTGAGCATGTAGGCGGGCAGGCTGATGACGCCTCCGCCTCCGGCGATGGAGTCGACGAAACCCGCCAGAAATACGGCGACGCAGACGAAGATGAGTTTTGGGTAGGTGATGAGGCCGAGGAACATGAGTTTTGCTGAAACAACGATGGGATACGGTACCCGCTAATTTTATCATAAAACAGGCTGCGAAGAAACTTTCCAAAAGAAGACCGTTTAAAAGCCATTTACGGTTGTTATACGGAATAAAATCGGTTATTATATATAAAATGGAGGCGATGCCCATGATGACCGTAAGCGAAATGAAAGAGCGCAAGAAAACGCTGCACTACACGAATGAGAAGATCGCGGAATTGTCCGGCGTGCCTTTGGGTACTGTACAGAAGATCTTCGGAGGAGCGACGACGTATCCCCGCTACGATACCATGCAGGCGCTGGAGAAAGCGCTGGGTGGCTCCGGCAGCACGTTTACCGTACAGGAGACCCCTGCCGTTTACGGAAGTTCTACGAAGGAGGACTTTCCCCGGCAGGGCGAATATACGGTGGACGATTACCGGGCTCTCCCCGACCACCCCCGCTACGAGCTCATCGATGGGGTGCTGATCGAAATGGAATCGCCGAGCACAAAGCATCAGAGTCTGCTTGGTGAATTGGCATATCATTTTAACCTGTTTATACGCAGCAGGAAGGGCACTTGCCGCGTCTTCTTTGCCCCCTTCGACGTACAGTTGGACTGTGATGAGAAAACCATGGTCCAACCAGATCTGATCCTCATCTGCGATCGAGATAAGCTAAAGGACTGGGGACTCTGGGGTGCACCAGATTTCGCACTGGAAGTTCTGTCTCCTTCCAGCAAGAAAAAGGATATGATAATAAAATACCGGAAATACAAGGCCGCAGGAGTAAAAGAATACTGGCTTGTCGACCCGGAGAACGAGATCGTCCTCACTTATTACTTTGGTGAAGACGGAACCGAGAAGACGGGCATCTACGGATTTGATAACAAAATTCCCGTAGAGATCTATCACGGAGAACTGGAGATCGATTTCGCGGAGATCGTGCCCTATCTCTAAGATACAGCAAAACGCCCGGGCTGCTGCCCGGGCGTTCGTGTGTTTGAAAACTTTACAGGGATTCTTCGATCTTTTCTTCGACTTCTTCCACTTTCTCGGCTGCGGCATCTTCGACCTTGCCGACGGTGTTCTTAACGGCTTCGATGCGCTCCTTCAGCGCCGCGATGTTGGCGGTGAGTTCTTCGATCTTGCCCTTTTCTTCGGTGAAGAACTTCTCCAGATATTCGGGATGCTCTTCGAAGAGCTTCTTGCCCATCTCGGTATAAACGCCCTTGATGTCGCTCTCGGCGGAGCTGATCTTCATCTTGAGCTTTGCGATCTCAGCGGTATCGGCGGCTTTGTCGCCCAGGTTTTTTGCGGTAGATTTCAGACTGTCAAGGAAAGACATAGTTGCACCTCCATTTATAAAAATACAGTTAACGATTACAAGTTGCTATCTATATTATAAAACCTTGCGCCGTATTGCGTAAAGAAATAAAATAAAAAGGTAAGGAGGTTTTTCCATGAAGATCGCAGATATCAAATTACACCTTTCCGAGATCCCTCTCAGCATTCCGTATCCTTCCACCTGGAATCCGGGCAACCCGGAGACGAAGCTGTTTATTTCCATGGTGGAGGTCATCACCGACGACGGCATCCACGGCTACGCCGCGGCGTGTGACTCCTCCCAGCTCCTGGCCGGCATCTGGGACAGCCACATCAAACCCCTGGTGATCGGCAAAGAAATTACGCAAATCGAGGAGATCTCGACGGGTCTCATCAACGCGGCGCAGTACGCCTACCGCCCCTGGATCGTGGAGATCGCCATCTGGGACTGCCTGGGCAAATACTGTGATCTGCCCATCTACAAGCTGCTGGGCGGCGCCAAGGACAGAGTGCTCGCCTATGCCAGCACCGGTTCTCTCAAGAGCACGGAAGAGCGCATCGAGGACATGGAGCGCTTTATCTCCGAAGGCTTTACGATGATGAAGCTCCGTGCACATCACGACGATCCCTGGGAAGACCTCAAAGTGATCGAAAAGGTGATCGCTGCTGCAAACGGCCGGATCCAATTCGGCGTGGACGCCAACCAGGCCTGGTTCTTCACTGGCAAGAAGAGCGTCGCCAAATGGGACCTGAAGAAGGCGATCCGCTTTGCACATGAGCTGGAGGATCTGGGCGTCATCTGGCTGGAAGAACCCCTGCACCAGTTCGATTACGAAGGCCTGGCGGAGTTGCGGGCCAGCACATCGATCTCCATCGCCGGCGGCGAGATCAATTCCCACATGCACCAGTTCCGGGACTTCATCAAATACGGCTGCTACGACATCTACAACACCGATCCGACCTTCGTCGGCGGCTTCCACGTGGCCCGCAAGGTGACTGCTCTCATCGAGGCGGAGAACAAGCTGCTGGCGCCCCACACCTGGACCCACGGCTACGGCCTTGCGGCCTCCCTGCAGCTGGCGGCTTCCACGGACTGCTGCCCCTTCATCGAATACTGCTACGATCCTCCCGCATGGGAATACACGCAGCGCGACGTGATGCTCACCGAGCCCATCCGGGTGGATAGCGACGGCTACATTATCATGTCTCAGAAACCGGGCCTCGGCGTTGACCCGAACATGGAGCTCATCGACCGGTATTCGGTCCTAAAGTTATAACGGTCCTTACGAAACGCACGAACGCCCGGGCAGCAGCCCGGGCGTTTTTCTTATGCCTCCAAAGATCAGCGGATCTGTCCGTCTCCGCAGACATAGTATTTCCAGCTCGTGAGCTCTTCCAGCCCCATGGGTCCTCTCGCGTGCAGCTTCTGGGTGGAGATGCCGATCTCCGCACCGAGGCCGAACTCGAATCCGTCGGTAAAGCGGGTGGACGCATTCCAGTAGACCGCCGCCGCATCCACCTGATCCAGGAACTGCGCCGCGGTCTCGGCATTCGCCGTCACGATGCATTCCGAATGCTGCGTGCCGTGAGCGTTGATGAAATCGATGGCTTCCTGGGGCTCTCTGACGGTCTTCGCCGCCAGAATGTAGTCGTTGTATTCCGTATCCCAGTCCTCTTCCGCAGCCTCTTTCGCGCGGGTGCCCAGAATGTTGCAGATCTTGGCGTCACCGCGGATCTCCACGTTCTTTTCATCCAGCAGCGGCAGCACCTCGTTGAAGAAAGCCTCCGCGATGGACTTATGCAGCACGACGCATTCCACGGCGTTGCACACGGAAGGCCGGGAGCACTTCGCGTTGTAGACGATCTTTGCCGCCATGGGGATATCCGCTTCACTGTCCACGTAGACGTGGCACACGCCCTCTCCTGTGCGGATCACGGGCACGGAAGCCTCCTTGGAGACCGACCGGATGAGCCCGGCCCCGCCTCTGGGGATGAGCACGTCGATGTATCCTTCCAGATGCATCATCTCCTTCGCGCTCTCCCGGGACGTATCCTTCACCAGGGAGACCGCATCCGCCGGCAGCCCGGCGCTCTCCAGAGCCGCGCGCATGATGCTTTCCGCGCAGGTATTGGAACGGATGGATTCCCGGCCGCCCCGCAGGATGCAGGCGTTTCCGGCCTTCAGACACAGCACGGCGGCATCCACCGCCACGTTGGGCCGCGCCTCGAAGATCATGCCGATGACCCCGAGAGGCACCCGTCTCTGCTGGATCTTCAGCCCGTTGGGCCGTTCGATCTCCTTCGTTACCGTTCCGATGGGGTCGGGCAGCGCTGCCGCCTGGCGCACGCCTTCCGCGATCCCTTCGATGCGTTCTTTCGTAAGTTTCAGCCGGTCCAGCATGGAATCGTTCATGCCTTCGGCTTTGGCCGCTTCCCAATCCGCTGCATTGGCTTCGAGCCACTCGTCCTGATGCGCGAGCAGCGCATCCGCGATCGCGAGCAGCGCCTTGTTCTTCGTTTCGGTATCGGCCAGCGCCATCTTCGCTGCAGCCAGTTTGGCCGCTGCGCCCTGCTCCTGTAAAACTGTCATCCTATTACTCCTTCTTGGCGCAAAAACGCGTTCCGATGCTCTTTCCTTCCGCGATCTCGTACAGATCCTGGGGTCTCTTGCCGTTCGTGATCACCATGTCGCAGCCCGCACCCATGGCGATCTGCGCGGCGGACAGCTTCGTCGCCATGCCGCCGGTGCCTCGCCAGGTGCCGGCTCCGCCAGCCATGGCAAGGATCTCGTCCGTCACCGCGTCCACCCGGGCGAGCAGCTTCGCGTCCGGATGTGTCCTCGGATCCGCATCGTACAGCCCGTCGATATCGCTGAGCAGCACCAGCAGATCCGCTTCGCACAGCTTTGCGACGATCGCCGAAAGCGTATCGTTGTCGCCCAGCACCTTGTGCTGGCCGGTCTCGATCTCGGCGGACGAAACGGAGTCGTTTTCGTTGACCACCGGGATGACTCCCATCTCCAGCAGCGCGGAGAACGTGGAGCGCAGGTGGGAGGCTCTCTCCTCATCCGCCACGTCGCCGTCCGTCAGCAGGATCTGGGCCGTGTTGCAGTTATATTCCGAAAACAGCTTGTCGTAGAGGTGCATCATGCTGCACTGCCCTACGGCTGCCGCAGCCTGCTTAAAGCGCAGTTCTTTCGGGCGCTCGGCGAGCCCCAGTTTCGCCGTTCCCACGGCGATGGCGCCGGAGCTGACGAGGATCATCTCGTTTCCCTCGCCCTTCAGATCCGCCATGGCCCGCACGAGGCGCTCCATGCTGCGCAGATCCAGGTCGCCGGATGGATGGGTCAACGTCGAAGTGCCGACCTTGACTACGATCTTCTGCTTCTTCATTGCGTATTCTTTCCGTAATTGAATTCGTCGCGCTCTTTGGTCTGCTCGTCGATGGTGTACTTGCCGCGTTCCATGGCGATCATGCCGGTTCGCGCCATCTCGATGATGCCGAAGGGCTCCAGCATGTCGCGCACCGCATCGATCTTCTTCTCATCGCCGATGACGGAGACCGTCAGGGTCTCGTGGGAGACGTCGATGACGGACCCCCGGAAGATGTTCGCGATCTGGATGATCTCGTTGCGCTCCTCGCTGGTGGCCGCGTTCAGTTTAAACAGCGCCAGCTGCCGGCGTATCGTATGGTCTTTCGTAAGCAGTTTTACCGAATGGACGGGCACCATCTTGTTGAGCTGGGCGATCATCCGGTTCGTATGGTTGTCGTTGGCGATCACTTCGATCGTAATGCGGGTGACCCCCGGATCGAGCACCGTGTCCGCCGCAAATGACTCGATGTTGTAGCCGTTACGGGTAAACAGGCGGGCGATCTGGGAAAGCACGCCGGGTTTATTGTCGACGAGAACGGAGAGCGTTCTGCGTTCTTCTTTGCCCGTTTCGGGGACTCTGCTGTTCATCATGTGCCTATCCCTCCCCTAGTTCAGCAAGAATTCGGTGATGTGGGTACCGCCGTTCACCATGGGCCGCACCAGTTCGGACTGGGCTACCGCACAGTCCACAACGTAGCCGCGGCCGGCCTTGCCCTCTTCGAGCGCTTCGGTGATGGCTTCCTTCAGTTCCTCCACGTTCGTTACGCGGCGTCCCTTCAGGCCGTAGGCCTCCGCCAGTTTGACGAAGTCCGGGCCTCTGTCCAGGATCGTGGCGCTGTAGCGGCCGTCGTACATCAGTTCCTGCCACTGGCGAACCATGCCCAGGCAGCCGTTGTTGAAGATGAAGGTGATGATGGGCAGTTTATAGTACTCCTCCGTCGCCAGCTCGTTGCAGTTCATGCGGAACGAGCCGTCGCCGGTGATGTGGATGACGCATTTGTCCGGATTGCCGACCTTGCCGCCGATGGCCGCTCCGAGGCCGAAGCCCATGGAGCCGAAACCGCCGGACGTAAGCAGCTGTCCGGGATAGAAGAAGTGGAAATGCTGGATGGCCCACATCTGATGTTCGCCCACGTCCGTCGCTACGATGGTGTCTTCCGGCACCATGTCGCCGATGGTGGACAGGATCTGCTTCGGGGTCATTACGCCGGTGCTCTCGTCGTACTCCGTCTCCGTGGGGAAGGAGAACACGTATTTCTTCCATTCGCTGTGGTCGTACTGGGGGATCTTCTCGATGAGCTGCTTTAAGACCATCTTGGCATCGCCGATGATGTGGTGGTCCGTCTGCACGTTCTTGTCGATCTCCGCGCGGTCCACGTCGATGTGGACGATCTTGGCGTCGCGGGCGAAGGTCGCCGGGCGCAGCGCCACGCGGTCGGAGAAGCGGGTGCCTACGGCGATCAGCAGGTCGCAGCCGTCTACGGCGCGGTTGGATGCCTGGCTCCCGTGCATACCGATCATGCCGGTGGAGAGAGGATCGTCGCCGGGCATGGAGCCTCCGCCCATCAGGGTGATGGCGACCGGGGAATCCAGTTTTCTCGCGAAGGCCCGGAATTCTTCATGGGCGCGGCTTCGCGTGACGCCGCCGCCGCAGATGAGCATGGGCTTTTTGGACTGGGCGATCATGTCCACCAGGATGTCCACATCCTCCTTGTCCGGCTCAAACAGCCGCAGACTGGAGGAGTGGGCCCTCTTTAAAAGCCCTGCCAAAGAACCGGTGGTGCCGTGCTTCTCCCGGGGCAGATATTCGTATTCGCATTTGGCGGCGGTCACGTCCTTCAGGATGTCGATCAGAACCGGGCCGGGCCGTCCGGAACGAGCCAACGCGAAGGCTTCGCGCACGGTATCCGCCAGTTTCTCCACGTCCGTGATGAGGAACGTGGATTTCGTAATGGGCATCATAATACCCACGACGTCCGCCTCCTGGAAGGCATCCTTACCCAACAGATTGCCGCTCACGTTGCAGGTGATGAACACCACGGGAGAGGAATCCAGATGAGCCGTCGCAATGCCCGTCGTCAGGTTCGTGGCGCCCGGGCCGGAAGTGGCCAGGCATACGCCGACCTTACCGGTGGATCTGGCATAGCCGTCCGCCGCATGGGCAGCGCCCTGTTCGTGGGACGTCAGATAGTTCTTGATCTTGTCGGAATACTTGTACAGTTCGTCGTAGACGTTCAGGTTCGTCCCGCCGGGATACCCGAACACCGTGTCAACGCCCTGCTCCAGCAGACACTCCATGAGGATCTGCGCGCCTGTCATTACCATAGTCGAAACTCCTTAAAAACAAACGGCGGAAGACCTATAAGGCCTTCCGCCCCATATTAAATTTCATTGTAAACTTTGAGACGCTAAAGTGTCAAGTAATAACCGGGACGTCTTACTTCCAACGCACGGCCGCGCCGTCGTACACGTCTTCGGTCTCGGCTCGCGCGACGATCTCATCGCCCTCGGACAGACCGGAGAGGATGACGGTCTTCTGCGGCGACTGATATCCCACTTCGACCGCCGTCTTAACGGCCTTTCCATCCCGGACCGTAAACACGAAGTACTCGCCGCCGCTCTCAAACACCGCCTCGGACGGCACGGTCAGCACATCGCTGCCGCGGAACAGCTGCAGCTTCAGATCCGCTTCGTAGCCGCTCATGGAGGCGAGTTGGGACGGGTCGTCCGGGGTGACCACCACATGCACCTTGTATTCTTTCAACCCCAGCGGCGAGACATCCTCCACAGCGTAGTCGTAGACCTGGGCAACTTTGCCGCTGCAGACGAGTTTTCCACCCCGCAGATCCAGGGAGATCTCTGCCGGGTCACCGGGCTTTACGTATGGCGCGATGCTGGTCAGCACGTCCCCTTCCACCGTTACGCTGCTGCCGTCCGGCACGACGACGCAGACGACCTGGCCGGCGCTTGCCAGCGTGACCCCCGCCAGCGGCAGCTGCGCCACAGTCCCTGCCGCAGGCGCCGTGATGGTGCACTTGGCGATCAGATCGTCCAGATGACTTACCACGGTATTCTGGGCGGAGATGAGAGCGCCCAGCTGGGCCTCCTCGCTCTTATAGAACTGCTCGTTGATGTTGGCTTCCGTAATGCCCTGTTTTTCCAGCGAGTCCTTTACGCTGCTGCTTTTTTCGTAACCCGCATTCGCCGTATCGTAGGCCTGCTTTGCCTGGTCGTAAGCCGCCTTCGCGCTGTCCAGTTCCACCTTGGATGCGCCGCCCGCCTCGTACAGCTGCTGCGCTGCGTTGTACTGCGTTTCCGCCGCGGAGAGAGCATCCTTTGCCGCGGTCAGGCCGCCCTGCAGATTGGAAAGATATTCTCCCGGCGAAGCCGTCATCAGGTGGCTGATCTTCGCCTGTGAAAGCTGGGCGGAGTAGCCGGCGGACTGCGCGGCAGCCTGGGCCCGCTGATATTCGTACTCCGAAGGATCGATGCGCATCAGCACGTCTCCCGCTTCCACCCGCTGGTTGAGGGAGACCGGCGTCCCCTCGATCCGTCCCGTCACCTCGGAGATGACCATGGAAGAATCGCCGAAAGAGACGTTTCCGCTTACGGTGTACGTGTCTTCGAACGCCTCTCTTACCGCCGCTGCCTTCTCCACGGCCACAGACTTTCCGTTTTGGAAGGCGATGCCCCCCAATACGGCAGCTGCCAGCACTGCTGCCGCCGCCACGCACGCTATGATCTTTTTCTTCCCGAACTGTTTCATTGCCTATTCTCTTTCCTTCAAAATATCCGTCAGCGCGATGGTGCGGATGAGTTTCGTATCCTGCTTCCAGGCCAGCCACATCATGCCCGCGCACATCGCGAACGAGACCACGTAAGCCATCGGCTGCACATGCATCCTGATGGCGTAGCTCTCTGAAATGATGAGCACTTCAATCAGCTTTTTAAATCCGATGCTGCCGGGGATCCCCAGCGCGATGCCTCCCAGGAAATACAGGATGCTCTCGTCCCGCAGCATGCCGTCGATCTCCTTTTTCGTTGCCCCCAGTACTTCCAGAGTCCCCAGCTCCGTAAACCGCTCCCGGATGTTGATCATGGAGATGTTGTGGATAAGCACGAACCCCGCCACCACGGCAAAAAAGGCAAACATGTTCACCATCATCACCATGCTGTCCATCATGCCCGCAAAGCTGGAAGTGATCTTTTCCGCATCGATAATGGAAGGTACCATGCTGGTATTCCGCACCGCAGCCTTTACATCCCCCACGTGTCCGTCCTGCACCGACAGCAGCAGCGTGTTGGCAGATGCCCCGACGCCGAGCTGGCGGGGAAAGCTGCCCAGATCCATATAGCAGCTGCCGCCGAAGATCTCCGTTACGACCATGCGCACCGGTACGTCCACCCAGGTGTTGCCGTAGGCGGTCAGGTTGACCCCCACAACGTCCCCCTCCTGCAGATGGAGCTTCTTCGCCAGGCGCTCGTTCAGCACGATGCCGCTTTCGGGAGGATCGAAGGTATTGCCTTCGTTGTCGCCGACTTTCCAGAGCTTCGAACCCCGCTGCAGGCCGTACAGCATCGAGTATTCCTTCAGATTGTCGTTTTTCAGCTGCACCGGCGTCTGACAGATCCCTTCCGCATCCGTCACGAAAGGCAGATCCAGCCCGGCGTTTCCCAGGTCGTTGGGATCGCTGTAAGAGGCCATGGCCAGCTGCAGATCGTAGGTGCGCACCTTGCCGAAATAGGCGTCGATCATCTCGTCCACGATGGGCGAGAAGGAGAACAGCACCGGAGACAGGGCGAAGGGAAATGCGACTGCCAGGATGATGAGCAGCCCCCGCAGGGGGCTGCGGGTCATGGAACGGATGCCCAGCTTGCGGAATGTCCCCAGACGCGCCGTCCAGGACCTTGGCAGGATCGACTGTTTCGTTACGGAAGGCGCCCGGGACTTCATGGCCATGGCCGGGGTGATGTTCAGCACCCGCCGTACCCCCAGCAGCACCGCACCCATGGCCGTAGCCAGCGCGATGGCAAGGCCGATAAGCCTCGTATTCCAATAGTTATGGAACGTCGCCACCGGCAGCGTAAAGAAATCCAGGTACAGATCGTACATGTACATGCCGAAGGGGATAGCCAGGACCCAGCCCAGCAGTGCACCTGCCAGGCCGATGGCGCAGCCCTCGATCAGGTAGGCGCCCACCAGCTCGGAATTTCTCATGCCGAAGGCCTTCATGCTGCCGATGAGGGTCTGGTCGTGGTCGATCATCTTCTTGAGCGAAATGTAGAGCATAAAGATGGAGATCGCCATAAACAGCAGGGGGAGGATGGTGCCGATGGACACCAGTTCCGTGATCTCCCCGTTTACCATGTTGTAGCTGGTCTGGTCTTTTTTCTCCACGATGGAAAGCACGCCGTAATCCGCCAGCGCCGTTTCCAGCCGGTATTTCACGTCCTCGAAGGTGTATCCCGGGGTCAGCAGAAAGCCGAGCTCGTTTACCTGCCCCCGCATGCCCAGCAGTTCCGCCAGTCTCTCCTGGGAAATGCAGGCCATGTCGTACAGCTCTCCATCCGGCACCATGGCGCTCTCCGTGGAGACGGCATACACATAATCCGGCGCACCGATATTGCCCGCATATGTAAAATCGTAGCTTTCTCCGCCGAGGATCAGGCTCACGCTGTCGCCTTCCGAAAACCCGTAGGCTTCGGCCATGCGGCTTCCGACGAAGACGGTCTCCTCCGTCATCGTCTTTCCGAACAGGTCCATGCGGTTGATCTGTGCATCCTCCCGGTATCCCATCAGATGCACCGTTGCGATCTCCGTCTGACCCTCGCAGACCATGCGCACGTCCGCCGACAGTTTGCCGTCTGCTTTCGCGATGCCTTCGATGCTGTCCATGCGCTGCAGAGTCTCCAGCGGAATGCCCCGTATGGTCACGAATACGTCTGCCATCTCGTAGCGCTCGTAGTAGGAGAAGATCTGGTCCGTCAGATTCTGGAGCGTATCGAACATGGAGACCATTACGAAGATGCCGATGGCGATGATCAGCACAGATCCCAGGACGGAGGCCTTGTTCTGCAGCGCCAGCCGCAGCACGTTTTTGCGGAAACTGCGCATTACCAGACCACCTCTTCGGGATCTCTGGGATCCGGATTCGCTTCGATCTTTTCGATAAGGCCGTCCCTTACGTAGATCACCCGGTCGGCGATGCCGGCGATGCTCTGGTTGTGGGTGATGAGGACCACGGTCTTATGGTATTCCCGGCAGAAATCCCACAGCAGTTTTAAGACCTGGATGCCGGTCTTGGAGTCCAGGGCGCCGGTAGGTTCGTCGCACAGCAGGATGTCCGGGTTCTTGCAAAGGGCTCTGGCGATGGCGATGCGCTGCTGCTCGCCGCCGGAAAGACGGCTGGGATAATGGTCTGCGCGGTCTGCCAGGCCGACCTCCCCGATGAGTTTTTTCGCATCCAGTGGGGCTTGGGAAAGTTCGCCGGAAAGCTCGATGTTTTCCAGGGCGGTGAGCCCGGGCAGCAGATTGTAGAACTGAAAAACGAAGCCGATATGCGCCCTGCGATAATCGGACAGCGCATTCCGGTCGCTCCAATCCAGGGGCTCACCCTCATAAAAAATATTCCCGGACGTGGCCGTTTCGATGCCTCCCAGGATGTTGAGCATGGTGGATTTTCCGGAACCGGAGGGGCCCAGAACGACGATGAGTTCCCCGTCTTCGATCGTAAAAGACACCCCTTTTAATGCCTGTACGTCCACGTCTCCGGTCTTGTATGTTTTCGTGATATTTTCTGCTTTTAACAGCGGCTGCAAAGGTTTGTTCCTCTATATTCCTTTTAATGCCGGAATCCGGCGAGATATTGACATCTGTAGTTAGCATACGCTAACCGTCTGTACTATTATTGCACTTTGCGCTGTTTTGGTCAAGAGATTGCAGACAAAAGTCGAACAAGGTATAATGAAAAAAACAGGGGCGAAGGACCGTCCCGGAAGGAGACCCGACATGAAGAAAAAGACCAAGATCATCTTAACATCCGTTACGGCGGCATCCGTTACCTCAGGCCTTCTTGCGGGATTGTACGCTACGTACCGCGTCGCGTTCCACTCGCCCAACGGCAACCAGAACGACGATTTCGAATACCGCTTTAACGATCAGACCCGGCCGATGTCCTACAAGATCTTCCGCATGATCGGCGCCATGCACGCCATGGAATACGAGCGGGTGAGCGTCGGATCCTTCGACGGGCATAAACTCATCGGCCGCTACTACGAAGTCAGCAAAGGCGCGCCTCTTTGCATCTGCGTCCACGGCTACCGCGGTACGCCTGCCAGAGACTTTTCCGGCGGTGCCCGCATGCTGATGGAGATGGGATATAACGTGCTGATGCCCGAGCAGAGAGCGACCGGCGAGAGCGAGGGCCATGCCATTACGTTCGGCATGAAGGAGCACAAGGACTGCAAGAGCTGGATCGACTACGCGATCCGCCGCTTCGGCACCGGCGTAAAGATCTGCCTGGTGGGCGTCTCCATGGGCGCGACTACCGTATTGATGAGCGCCGTGGACGGCCTGCCCGAGAACGTCAAGGGCATCGCAGCAGACTGCCCCTTCGATTCTCCGGTGGAGATCATCAAGCAGGTGGCCTGGAAGGATTACCACATTCCACCCTTCATCGCAGGTCCTGCAGCAGGTATGGCGGCGCTGCTCTACGGACACTTCCGCCTGGGCGGCCTTACGGCATCCGACGGCGCGGCGGCGTCTCAGGTGCCTATTCTGTTGATCCACGGCGAGGAGGACCGCTTCGTGCCCTCCTACATGAGCCAGAGAATAGCAGAGGCGAATCCGCAAATGGTCACCCGGGTCACCTTCCCCGGTGCAGGCCACGGCATCTCCTATCTGGCGGACGAAGAAAAGTACAAGAAAGTTACGGGAGATTTCCTGAAGAGAATTTTCGCATAAACTGCAAATAGCGATAAAAAGCCGGAGCCGGTATATCTTCGAGGGGCAATCGCAAACGCGTGAGCGCAGCGAACAAAGTGTTGCCCCGAGAGGATATACCGGGCCGGCTTCTCATTATGCTTTTAATACTTTATTGTTTTAGTACTTCCCGATGGGCGGCTGCGCGTATTCGGGCAGCGGGCAGGTATACTTGCCGCCGTTCTTGCGGAGCAGCTCTGCCTTCGCCTTTTCGATCAGCTCCGGCTGGGCCATCGTGCGCACCGTCGCCAGCGCCAGCACTTTGGCTGCCACCATCATGCCCTTGTCGCCGATGGAACTGTTGGAGAAGGCCACGTTCTGCCAGCTGTGTCCCACGTTGCCCACACAGGCCGTCGCCACGTTGATGTTGACCGTCGGCGTCGCATAGCCCACGTCGCCCACGTCCGTGGAGCCGGAATTGTAGCCGGTCTCCTTCGGGTCAAACGGATGGATCTCGCTGTCCAAAGGTTTCGCCAGGATCTCCGGCACTCTTTCGAATCCGTAGATCTGCTCTGCGATCTCTGCGATGGTCTTCTGGATGGGCTTCGGATAAGTCCGCACGAAATCCGCTGCCAGCTTGTATTCTTCGTCCGTCCACTGGGGCGCGCCCACTTCCTGCAGGCACTCGTCCGCCAGCACCGCCAGCGTCTTGTTCGGCACGTAGTCCGAGAATGCCATAGTCACTTCATATTCCATCTTGGTCTCGGTCATCAGGGCCGCGCCTTTGGCGATGTTTACGACCCGGGCGAACAGTTCCTTCACCTGCGCCACCTTCGGCGCTCTCACCTCGTATTTGATGACCGCGTGCGCCGGCACCACGTTGGGCTGGGCGCCGCCGGCATCAGAATAGGCGTAGTGCACCCGCGCCTGGTCGATCATGTGCTCTCTTAAATAGTTGACCCCCACATTCATCAGCTCCGCCGCATCCAGAGCGCTTCTGCCCAGTTCCGGCGCGCCGCCCGCATGGGAGGCGATGCCGTCGAAGGTGAAGTTGGCGCCCATGATGGCCACGTCGCCCTTGGCCGGGACCCGGTTGAGATAGGCAGGGTGCCACGCGTAGGCGAAGTCCACGTTGTCGAAATAGCCGGCTCTGGCGATAAACTGCTTGGAGCCTGCTCCCTCCTCCGCCGGGCAGCCGAAGTAGATGATGGTGCCGTCCTTGCCCTTCTGCTGCAGATATTCCTTCACGGCGATGGCCGCAGCCGCACCACCTACGCCCAGCAGGTTATGGCCGCAGCCGTGACCCGGGGCACCGGCGCACAGCGCCTGCCGTTCGGTGGTCCCCGCTGCCTGGCTCAGCTCCGCCAGCGCGTCGTATTCGCCCAGGATGGCTGCCACTGGTTTCCCGCTGCCGGAGACGAAGGTCGCTGTAAAGGCCGTCGGAATGTCCGCGATGCCCTTTTCGATCGTAAAACCTTCGGAAGCCAGCGCCTGTTCCAGCGCCGCAGCAGACTTTTCTTCTTCATAAGCCAGTTCCGCATAGCCCCAGATCTCTCTTGCCAGAGATTTGATGCGGTCCGCCTTTGCGTCGATCACCTGGGATAAAAATTGCAGTTCACTCATATCGATACACTCCTGTTACAGCACTTTGCTCAAGAACTCTTTGGCGCGGGGGCTGGTGGGGCTGGAGAAGAAGCTCTCCGGGTCTCCCTGCTCCTGGATAATGCCTTCGTCTATAAACAGTATACGGTCCGAGACCTGCCGTGCAAAGCCCATTTCGTGGGTCACGTTCAGGATGGTCATGCCCTCCTTCGCCAGGTCTTCGATGACCGTCAACACCTCCTTCACCATTTCCGGGTCCAGCGCGCTGGTGGGTTCATCGAACAGCATGACGTCGGGTTCCATGGCCAGGGCCCGCACGATGGCGAGCCTCTGCTTCTGACCGCCGGACAGCTGCCGCGGATAGACATCGCGCTTATCCAGCAGGCCGACCCTTGCCAGCAGCGCTTCCGCCTGGGCAGCCGCTTCTTTTTCCGGCACGCCCTTTTCCAACACCGGGGTAAGGGTGATGTTCCCCAGCACCGTCATGTGGGGGAATACGTTGAAATTCTGGAACACCATGCCAATCTTCTGGCGGTACTGCGGCAGTTTCTTGCCCGCCTTCATGATGTCCTCGCCCTTAAAGAAGATCTGCCCAGACGTGGGCTCTTCCAACCGGTTGAGGCAGCGCAGGAACGTGCTCTTGCCGCTGCCGGAGGGCCCGATGATGGAGACGACTTCGCCGGGAGCGATATCTGTAGAGATGCCCTTCAGCACGTGGACGTCTCCGAAATTTTTGTACAGGTCTTTTACCCGGATGATAGGCTCAATCACTGGCCTTCAGCCTCCCTTCGATGCGGCCTGCCGCAAACGACAGCACCGTGGTGACGATCAGATAGATAATGCCGGAGATGATCAGCGGCTGCAGCGCCAGGAAGGTGGACGCCTGTACGGTCTTGTAGGCCGTCGTCAGCTCCCGGATAAAGAAGACCGACGCCAGGGACGTCTCCTTGATGCAGGCGATGAACTGGCTCACCAGAGCCGGCAGGATGTTCTTGATGGCCTGGGGCATGATGATCTTCTGCATCAGGTGCACTTCCGTAAGGCCGATGCTGCGGCCTGCCTCCCACTGTCCCGGGTCAACGGCGGCGATGCCCGCCCGGACGATCTCGGCGATGTAGGCCGAAGCGTTGATGATGAGCGCCACGACGATGCAGGCCAGGTCCGACATCTGGAACGGCACGACTTTCGGCAGCAGGATCCAGAAGAAATACAGCTGCAGCAGGATCGGCGTGCCCCGCAGGATCTGGATATAGACCGCGGTGACCGCGCTCAGCGGCTTGAATTTGCTCATGCGCAGGAAGGCGATGATGAGTCCCAGGACAGTGCCCAGGATGAGGGTGATCGTCGCCAGCCACATGGTTCCCCAAAGGCCTTTGAGGAACACCATATTATATTTTGACCAGACTTTGATGATCTTGTCCATACTACTTCTCTACAGATATAAGCCGGGAGCAGGAGCTGCTCCCGGGCTTGCTTAAGCGTTACGTGATGCTCTTTTCCTGGGATTATTCGATGCCCAGGCTGCGGGCATAGTCCGAATACTCGTCGTACCACTTATCGATGGTTCCTTCTGCCCGGAGTTCTTCGATGCAGCCGTTGATGAATTCGGTAAGTTCGTCTTCGCCCTTGGGAACGCCGACCCGGGTGCCCTGGGTGGACTCGTCTACCACGAAGCGGAAGCTGGAGATCGCCAGCCCGCCGTTGGCCTCTGCATAGAGCTGTCCGTTGTTGATATCGGTAGCGCAGGCGTCTGCCTTGCCTTCGGAGACCATCAGGTAGCCGTCGGTCATGGAGGAGACCAGCTTCAGGTCTTTATACGCCGGGATCTGATCGTTTACGAAGCCTTCCTGAACGCTGCCGCTCTGGGTGACCAGAACCAGGTCTTTGCAGTCTTCGGCATTCACGATCTTGCCTTCTTCGCCTTCCCGGAGGATGAATCCGTAGGAAGCGGCTTCCTCACCGAAGCGGTAGCCGACGGACATGTTCATGTTTTCGGCTCTGCCCGGGGAATAGGCCAGTGCGGAGATCGCCATGTCGTACTTGCCTTCCGTGATGGAGGCCAGTACAGCGGAGAATTCCAGAGGAACGATGCGGAGCTCTACGCCCAGCTTCTCTGCGATGTACTTGCCGAGCTCGATGTCGACACCCTGATACTGATCGTCGCCGGTCTTACTGGAATCGATGAATTCCATCGGTGCCCAGTAGGGTTCGGTCGCCATTTCGATATAGCCTCTTGCCTTAATGGCTTCCAGTCTGTTGGCGGGTTCTGCGGTTTCCTCACCGCCCGCCGCTTCTTCGCCGCCGCCGGAGCTGCAGGCAGCCATTGAGAAGATCATTGCCAGTGCCAGTAATACTGCAAATAACTTTTTCATCGTGTTCTCCTTGCCTTTCTATACAGTAGTTTCCATCCGTTTGCCCTTTGGGAAGGGCTTGTTTTTCCTTTGATGGTTTGTATTGTAGCACTGCCGCTTTAGTGTGTCAACACTTTAGTGCAGTGTAGTGATAAATTTTTTTTTTTTTGCACAGAGGGATAGGTACTTTGTGTTCTTGCTCCTAACAGTCCCACTGGTATTTTTTCAGGTCCACGTGCCCGTCCGCCTTCAGGAACACGCCCTCCCGGGCGAGCAGGTCCGCCTGACCCGTCCAGCCCGGCACCAGCCTGCCGTTGTGGGAGACCACCCGGTGACAGGGATAGCGGCCGTAATATTCCGCATTGCTGAGGACCTTCCCCACCAGACGGGAGTTTTTCTCCCGCCCGATGAGCCTTGCGATCTGTCCGTAGGTCGCGACGCAGCCTTCCGGGATCTCCTCCACAACGGAAAGGATCTCGTAGGCCAGATCTTCCGTAAGTTTTGCCATGGGTCACTGCGCCAGGATGGCGAAATAGATGTCCACCATCGTGCCCATCAGCTCGTCCATAAAGTCGAACGCCGCGGTGTGGATGGCGGGCCGGTCCCCTGCGGAGACGGTAAATTCCGCGCCGGGGCACTGCTTCAGGAACCAGCCGAAGTCCTCGGAACCGCGGGTGATCTGCTCCGGCATCGCGGTGGGCAGACCGATGGACTTCGCCGCGTTCATGACCTTCATGGCCTGCTCGGGCGTGTTCGTCGTGTCGGGGAAGACATCTTCGTAGGAGAATTCCACGGTGAGGCCGTCCTCGGATGCGCGCTTTTTGGCGAAGGCGATCACTTCGTCGCGGATCTGATACATGTCCTTATCGTGCTCCGCCCGCAGCGTGACCCCGATGCAGCCCTTGGATGCTGCAATGCCGAAGGCGTGTTCGCCGACCTTGATCTCGCAGATCGTCGCGAGCACCAGTTTTTCGAAGCGGCTCTGGTCCGCGATCTTCATGATCTCCTTCGCGGTGTCGCAGATGGCAAGAGACGGATTTTTGCCAAGTTCCGGCTGGCTGGCGTGGGTCGGCGCGCCGGTCATGACGATGTTCATACCCATGGACGCGCAGTTGGTGCCCTCCAGACGCGTGGCGACCGTGCCGTAGGGGAGTCCTGTCATGTTGTGGCAGGAATAGATCTCCTTGATGCCGGTCTCCTTTACAAAGTCGCCGCACTCGCAGGCGCCCTGCCCCGTCTCTTCCGCGTGCTGGAACACCAGATAGACGTCCCGCTTCGGCGCCTGCGCTTCCAGTTCCATGGCAAACGCGCACAGGGCAGCCACATGGCCGTCGTGTCCGCACTTGTGCCCGCAGCCCGGGATCTGGCTCTTCCAGGGGGCATCGATCTCATCTTCCATGGGCAGCGCGTCGAAATCTGCCCGGAAGCCGATCGGATACGGATCTTTGCCGTCTGCGCCCAGGTAGCAGGCGTAGAACCATTTGCCCTTGTCGACCAGCTTCAGGTTCGTATTATCCTTTAAGAAATCCATCAGGTGCTGCTTGGTCCAGACTTCCTGGTACGAAAGTTCCGGATGTGCGTGCAGCTCGTGGCGGAGTTGGGTGGCTTTTTGTAATATGTCTTTGTTCATGGTCAACCTCCTAGTTAACGCTTGTAAAATGAGTACTCAGTAATGTGATTGGAGTTTCCTCTGTTTCGCCTTCTTTTTTCCAGGCAACGATATAATCGATCGTAGCATAGTCCATACGATATCCGGCTCTTGTCTGCCTGGCCAACACTTCACGCCCCGCTTTAGACAATGAACCGATCATCCATGGGTGACTGTTTATTTCTGCATAAATCTTGCCGTGTTGAATATCTATCATATCACCGCCTCTTAATTGGAAAATGGCTTGTTTGTTCGGCTTAAAAGTGTCTAGGAACAAATCTTGATAACCCAATTCAACAACCAGTTCTTGCGGCCTTAAGTAGACTCTCGGATCTTCTTTATATGCTGCATTTGCAAACTGAAGAGTATCAAATAATCCATTATTATAATGGATCTTCAGATCGTTCTTCGCGCGGGTCATTCCCACGTAAAGAACATGCCGTTTTTCATCTTCTTTATCTGTAAAGTTATCTAACAATAGATATACCTTGTCAAATTCACGGCCTTTTGCTTTATGGATCGTGGAAACGGTTATGATTCCCTCACGGTTTTCAAAAAAGTCTTCAAGCTTAGACTCTCTGATAAATTCTTCAAGGTCACTGCGGTAATAGCGTTCATTGACATCTTCAAAGGAGGACAACATCCTATCGCACAGTGCATAGTTTGCACTGCCGGAACAGCGCGCTTTAAAATTCGCTCGGACAGAATCCCATATTTCTTTTGAAATGGTCGGTTCATTCGTCCTACGTTCCAGTTCTTTCAACAACATCCTGATTTCAACGAGGTTATACAATTTAATCGCGTTATTGGATTGAATCAGATTTGCCCGTAATCGTTTTTGCCGAAGCAAACCAAGAACTCGAAGCGCCTCCTCATTTGTTTGCGTCAAAACGGATAGAGAATCTCTCTCGTTCCAATTCTGGAGAATGTCTTCAACAATTGCATTCTCCATATAGCCACTATTATGATGCACAAGTTCAACGATTCCGTGCTCTTTCCGCACAGCAATTGCAGGATGAGTCTTTAACCGTGCCGAGATCGATCTTGCATAAGTATCCGAAAAATCAACAATATCTTTTGCTGAGCGGTAATTGCTCAGCATTTCATACTGTGTTGCACCATATTTGGATATCAGCAATTGCATATATTTTGAATCCGATCCTCTGAACTCGTAGATATTCTGGTCATCATCTCCAACAGCAACCACTTTCAGATCATCGTTATATTGAATGAGTTCCTCGATCAAAGAAAACTCATTTTCATCCATATCCTGAGCCTCATCAATAACAAGAACTTTCTTCGTGATTTTCCCCGGTTCAACTTCGCCCAAGCGAATCATCTCAACCGCTTCCGCTACTATATTCTGAGAACTCTCCAAATTGCCCGGACGACCAAGCAGATCAAAGCAGTACGAATGAAACGTTTTCATATCGATGAACAGTGCAGCATTCCCGACCAAACCCAGCAAACGTTTCTTAAATTCTGTTGCTGCAGCACGGGAAAATGTCAACATCAGAAGTTGTTCGTGCTTTACATCTTCCATCTGCATCAAGGCTGCAAGTTTATGGACCAAAACTTTGGTTTTCCCACTCCCCGGCCCAGCTGTCACGACAATATGTTGGGATGAATTATCATCGATAATCTGCCGTTGAACCTCTGATAATTCGCCAAATAGCTTGTCATACCGCTCTGTTGTAATATTTCTTGATAGATCTCTTTGTTCATCACCGGAGAAGTACTTGGAAATGAACTTTTTATAATCCAGATTGAAGTAATCGTGTACAAAACTTAATGCAGCAGAATAATCCTGCATCATCAAATTTGCATACTTTCCCACAATGTGAATCTGTTGAATCCGCTGTCTATAGAATTCGTCCAGATATTTATAATCATCTTTTTTATAACGGATGGAGTTGTCTTCAACAAGTTTATGGATCTCCATTCCGTTATACAGAACGAGGAAACCCCCTTCAAGTTTCAGTGCATTGATCTTTGTCAGATACAATAATGCATCTTCGATATCGTTCAAGGTTATGCTTTCAAGCCCAAGTGTTTCTGGATATGTCTCCCTAAATTTTTTAAGAAGGCCAACAACAGAGAATTGTACAGGAATTTCTACATCCGGTTTGTGCTGCCTTTCTGCAATATCGTAAAACTCATTGATAATAAACCTGCAGATGCTCTCCCTGCGAGAGATCCTCAAATTTAGAATTAAGGGATCTGTAGAGGGAATATAATACGGTAAGCCTCCACCAGGGACGTCTACTTTCTGCAAATAATGCTTAATGGTCAAAAAGTATAGAAGGGTACGTATATTCTTCTCTGTGGATCCGCTGATACCGCTTTCCATAGCTCTCGCATTTAACTCTTTATAATTGACCTGCCCTCCGTCCATTGAAATATTTTGAAGTATGTATTGCTCTAATCTCGAAAAACGGCGAAGAGCATTTGATGCTTTGACCCTGGTATCCCCTGGCAAAATGAAGGCTGTCATATCGTTGTCATCTGCCAGAAGCCCTTCTTGCCGCAGATTATTGATACAAGAAATGACCTCTGTTTTATCAACGCCAAGACGATCTGCAATATAGTCGACACGACTCTCAGCCGCCTCATCATCAGCTTTTCGCCTGCTCCTGCTTCCGATCAGATAACTCAATATTCTTCGGGCAAGCAGTCGCTCATCCCCGGAAATGATTTCCGACTGTTCTAAACGCCTGGAGGCATCATCCATAGTCCGAACTTGGATGCTGTTCGCATAAATCCGCGGCATGTTCCGGCCCCGCTTTACATACCCGGCAGTCTCCAGAGCTGCAATCGCAGTTTTGACCCTCGTTTCAGAATCAGGGCCGTCATCCCAGCCGGCAAAACGTTGGATCTCCAGCGGAGAACAACAAATCGTCGATCTTTGTTTTGTTAACGATTTAATAGCGCGCCAAACTTGTTGGATCTCGCTGATGCTCAATTTTGTCTGGTTCAAGAGCATAAAATGCTTATCCAGATCTTCGTTATTATAAAGCACGTAGCAGTGTGCGTTTATTGAAGCATCCCGCCCAGCCCGTCCGGCTTCCTGAACATAGTTTTCCAGAGAATCTGAGATATCATAATGGACAACAAGTCCCACATCACTTTTGTCAACACCCATACCGAATGCTGATGTTGCAACGATCACTTGTGCCTCACCACGCATAAAGGCATCTTGATTTGCCACTTTATCATCTGCGTCCATCTTCCCATTGAAGGGCAGCGCCGCAAGGCCATCCTTTTGCAGTTTTTCAGCAATCCGCCATGTTTTCTTTGTTCGAGAGACATATACGATAGTCGGACAGGAATAACTATCAATCAAATTGCGTAAAGCCACATATTTCTCTTCATCAGTTTCCTTGAACTGTACATAGTACTGCAGATTTTTCCTGGATGAATCTGTTGTAAACAGTTTTAATTCAACGCCTAAATACTCATGAAAATAATCGCAGATATCGGTGATTACTTTCTGTTTAGCTGTTGCAGTAAAACACGATACAGGGATGTCTTTCAAAGATTTTTTCTTTTCCTGAAGAGATTTTATGAATTCACCAATATAGAGATAATCGACCCGAAAATCTTGTCCCCATGCCGAAAAGCAGTGTGCCTCGTCCACGACAAATCGGACGACATTGCGAGACAGAAGCATTTTCTCTACAGTTTTGGATCGTAAGGATTCCGGTGCAATATAAAGAATCGATGCAGTCCCATCCATCACCTGATCAATGGCAGCCTTGCGTTCCACAGGGTTCAACAACCCATTGATCGTAACTGCGCCAACGATTCCCCGTTGTTCCAGATTATCCACTTGGTCCTTCATAAGTGATTGCAAAGGGGAAATGACAACAGTCAGACCTTTTTCCGTATCGCCAGCAATCAGCGCAGGAAGCTGAAAGGTCAAAGACTTTCCACCGCCAGTCGGGAACACTGCCAAAAGAGATTCTCCGCGAACTGCAGCTTCAACGGCGTTTTCCTGTAGAGGGACTCCCTCATATTTGCGAAACTCTGAATAGCCGAAATACTTCTTAAGTGCACGATGAACATCGAAGGTGTTCTTGCAGTAAGCGCAGTTATCTTTGCAAGGTGTGCCGCACAGATCGTGGAGGACCTTTTCCACACGCGGATACTGGATCATCAACCAAGGAGGCATGATAGAGCGCCGGTCTGGAGCGGAGATCAATGCAAGAGCATAAGCCAACTCGACAGGGGAGGTGTTTATCAAGTTATGAATATCCGCGCTTGAACAGATCCGGCCATCAAAATAGTCTTTGATGACAATAGCAATATCTCCATTATACGGAGAAAATGGCAGTGCGCCAAAGAATCCATGAAAGCCTGGAGTCTTGTATAACAGAGTACAATAGATTCTCCTGAGTTGAATTGGCAGTGCATCAAAAGCAGCAGCTTCATCCTGGAAAAGCCGCATAGCCTTCAAACTATCATTCAAAGGGTTGTTCAATTCATCTACTTGCAGCTTATCGTCTTTGAGCAGATGATGATATGGACGGTTTGGAAACAATAAAGGCGAGAGCAGCAACGTATCGATTGGGATCGCCCGAATCGTTTTATTAAGCCATTGCGAAATATATCGCAAGTCGTGTGCGACAATATTATGTCCGCAGATATACCGGCTTCTTCCAATGAAATGATCTAACGCAGAAGGAATAGCAGAATGCATTTTAGACCCATCTAATTTGCATGCTCCGGCGTCTACAACGACTTTAGAGTCCAACCCCACTTCGACATCGATAAATACAATACTTTTATCCATCTTGTCTACTTCCTCAAATATTTCGTTCCTCGCCCGGTTCCGATCTTCTGGATCGCGCCCGTTTTTACCATTGCTCCCAATACAGCCTCTACCGTTGTAGGACTCACATCCGGAAGGATCTTACAGATCTCAGATTTGGAGATCGGAGTTAAGCAATTCAACACAGTAGCTTCGATGCGAGCCTTCTTCGTAACACGTCCGCTTTGAACTGTAGCAAAGCGTTGATCCAACTCTTTATAACACAAGTACAACATACTGAGGAAATTCTCCACAAACGGCATATAATCGTTTTCATTTGTATGCCAGCCAATGGAAGATTTTTTTAATGACTCATAATAAAACGCTTTATTTTCGTTAATTTGCTCTTCAAAAGAAACATATCTTCCAGCATCATATCCATTTTTGTACAAGAGTAACAAAGAGAGGAGCCGTGACATTCTCCCGTTTCCATCCTGGAACGGATGAATGCAGAGAAAATCCAAAATGACACAGGGAATCAAGAGCAATTGATTGATATTTGCATTCCCTCTGGCATCCCAATAAGCAAGCTCCAACTGTTCCATAGCAGAAGCAGTTTCGACTGCAGAAACTGGCTCAAAACGTACACGCCTTGTTCCATCGCGCAATTCTTCGATAATGCGGTTGTCTGTGCGTTTGTATGAACCGCCAAGGGGATCTCCGGTAAATGCAAGCATGACCTCATGAAGGCGAAGGATATCTGAACGGCGAAAATCTATTTCCGTGTAAGAAGTGTGTATCAAATTTAATGCATCTCTATAACCTGCAATTTCAGCCTCTGAATGATCTAACGGGGCGCTATTGCGGTTAACGATAGCCTCAATACGTGCATCTGAAGTGATGATTCCCTCAATCGCATTGGAACTTTTGACTGACTGAACTTTTGCAATGTTTTCCAACTCTGAAAAGACCCTTTCGTGTAAGTCTTTCCGTACACCAGCCATCGTTTTTAATGCGGAGATGCTGGATGTCAGGTTCACCAGATTTGCTGGCAACAACCCATTGTTCAAAAAGGAATAGTTAAATCTTCTCATAAACCCTCCAGTTATCTGCATATATTCTACAAAATTATATGCAGATAAACAACCCGTATCTGCATATAACCTCGTAGTTTATATGCAGAAAAGCGACTCGTATCTGCATATACTCTTGGCAGTTATATGCAGGTAAGCAGTGGTGGACCTTTTCATGTTTTCTAAAAAGCCCACCCGTTTTCATCTCAAAATGGCTCAAAATTGGTGAACAAACTGCAATCATTGCATTTGACCACCACTTTTCCGCAAATATAGTGAAAAAGTGGGTGCTCAAATTCGAAAATGAAAGAAACACCACCATCCATTTGCCGCAAATTGCTCTATTGCAATTCACCCTATACCAAAACAACTGTCCTCTACCTCTGCTATCTGTGACCCAACAGTGTTTTTTCAAAAGTTTCATAGGAAATCGCACTCCTTTTCCCGCTTTTCGGCCAATTTCCTTTGACCATTCCAGAAAAGGTTGCTTTGGTCACAGAAAAGTCTGTGACCAAACGCAAAACAGATATTTGGTCAAAGGCCGCCGGCAAAAAACAACAAGACCCCGCCGGATCGGTCCGGCAGGGCCTGGGTGATATATGCTCGCTTGCTTAATAATCGGATGCTTAACGGTCATCTGCTTGAAAGACCGACTGCTTCTTCAAATCTGTCACAGGCTTACTGTTTCTTTTCCACATCGATCGTTACGGTGCCGTTGGTCGTGCCGATGGCCGTCAGCTGGTAGATATAGTCGCCGGCGGGCAGCTCGATCTCTTCCTTATCGTCCGGACCAACGGTGACCGTCGCATAGATGTCGCCCAGCATAACGTCTTCGGAATCGTCCTCGTTCTTAAAGACGATCGCTTCCGTAATATCGATCTGCAGCTGACCCTTGTCCAGCGCGGATTCGATGGTGGCGATCCGGTTCTTTCCGATGGAAACGTATAAAGACTCCGATGTGGCGCCGTCATCCGCATCCGTCACCTCGATCTTCGTGTCCTCGCCGAGGCTGGTGGTCGTAAACGTGGACGTGCCGCATGCGGCCAGCAGCATGGCCAGAAGTAACACTATACTAAGTACAATACTGATTTTTTTCATGGTTCCCCCTGTTTCTGAATACAGATCTCTTTATTCTACGACTTTTTCGAACTTATCGGCAGGCTGCTTGCACAGCGGGCAGGTGAAGCCCTCCGGCAGTTCTTCGCCTTCGTAAACGTATCCGCAGATCTTGCAGACCCACTTCGTCTTGGGCGCTTCGGGACTGCAGGGCGTATCGCCGCAGGCGCAGTCCGCTTCGCTGTAGCTTGCCGCCAGCTCCTCTGCCAGCGACATTAGCTGTGCAGTGCTCTGTTCGTTGAGCGCGGACAGAATCGTGACGTTATTTTCGGTAAAGGAGATGTTCTTCAGGCCCTCCAGCTTCGCCTTCATCACCTTCATGGCCATGGGTGCCCAGGAACCGTTTTCGATAAAGCCGATGGTGCGCTTCTGATAGCCTCTCTCCACCAGCATGTCGATGAACTCGCGCATGTAGGGGAAGATCTCTGCATTGTAGGTCGTGGTGGCCAGCACCAGCTTGTCGTAGCGGAAGGCGTCCTCTACGCATTCGTACATGTCGTCTCTGGCCAGATCCGCGATGGCCACCTTGGGCACGCCACGCTTCTCCAGCTCTTCTGCCAGCATCTCGGCTGCCTTCTTGGTGTGACCATAAACAGAAGTATACATGATGGCAACGCCCTTGTTCTCCGGTTCATAGGCGGACCAGGTGTTGTACAGGTCGAGATAGAAACCCAGATCCTCGTTCAGAACGGGGCCGTGCAGCGGCGCGATCACCTGGATGTCCAGAGCAGCAGCCTTCTTCAGGACCGCCTGCACCTGAGCGCCGTACTTGCCGACGATGCCGAAGTAGTAGCGGCGGGCTTCGCAGGCCCAGCCTTCGGGATCTTCCACGTCGTTGGCGCCGAACTTGCCGAAGCCGTCCGCGGAGAACAGCACCTTATCGCAGGCGTCGTAGGTCATCATGACTTCCGGCCAGTGCACCATGGGTGCAAAGACGAAGGTGAGTTCGTGCTTGCCCAGGGAGAGCGTATCGCCGTTTTTGACTTCCAGCTTATTGGCGATCTCCAGGCCCGGGAAGAACTGAGAGATCATCTTGAAGGTCTTATTGTTGCCGACGACTGTCGTCTCGGTATATTTCTTCAGGAATGCTTCGATGGAAGCGGAGTGATCCGGCTCCATATGCTGAACGACCAGATAATCCGGCGCCTTGGCGGCCTTGGCTTCCACATTGCCCAGCCACTCATCCGTCTTGCTCTGGTCGATGGTGTCCATCACCGCGACCTTTTCGTCGTTGATGACGTAGGAATTGTAGGCCATGCCCAGGGGCACGTCGAAGTGACCCTCAAACAGATCGATGTCGTGGTCATTCGCGCCGATGTACAGGATGTCTTTGGAAACTGCTGTATTATTCATAAATCTACCTCTCTTTTCCGGGTGAAACGATACAATCTCTAACTTATTTATCATATCACGAAGACCGCTTTTTTCCCACAGAAAAAGAGCAGCCAAAAGGAGCTGCTCTTAAGAATTCCTGTTCCTTTACGGCCGCAGCACCCGCGCTTCCGTCACGATGCAGGGCACCGGCACATCCCAGGGCTCCGCCGGGACCGCTTTGCAGCCCTGGCATTCATAAGCCACCAGCATCACGTCCGCCTTGGTGCACTTCGGCAGGTAGCGGTCGTAGTAGCCACCGCCCATGCCTAAGCGCATGCCGCTTTCGTCGAAGGAGCTGCAGGGACTCACCACCAGGTCGATGTCTTCCGGGGGGATGACCCGGCCCAACTCCAAAACCGGCTCGGGAATGCCGAAGGCGCCTTTTTTCCAGGCGTCACTACCCATGTCTGCACTGCCTGGTTCGATGGCCAGCATCTGCCGGTCTTCGATGCACAAGGGATAGAGAAACGTCTTGCGTTCCGCCGCGGGCAAAGCCTCGTTCGCCTCTTCCAGCGCCGTCAGCTGCACTTCGCCCTTTACGAACTTATAGATAAAGACCGTCTTCGCCTTCGCATATTCCGGCGTCTGCAGGATATTGGCGCAGATCGCCCGGGACTTCTCCGCCCGTTCTTCGGGAGAAAGCGCTTCTCTCGCCGCGATCTTCTCTTTTCTCAGCGCCTTGCGCGCCGCTGCTTTATCGAGAGGTTCCATGGGTCACTCCCTGTTCTGAAGACCGCGCAGGAGCGGGAAAATAACGCCGCCGGCCGCATTGCCCAAGGTGATGACGAGCAGACGGACCACCGCCGCGCCGCTCCAGGCGCCGCCCATCCAGAAGTAGAACATGTCCGCCACGCAGTGCTCGGTGCCGCAGAGGATAAAGACCATGACGCCGAAGACGAGCGCCAGATACTTGCCGAATTCGTGGGGGATGTTTTTATACCCTTCCACGCCGATGTAGATAAAGATGTTGCACAGCACGCCCAGGAAAAACAGGCTCACAAAGCTGTCGCCCAATTTGGTCTGGCACAGCCCCAGCGCCTTTTCGGAGACCGCAGGCGCCACCCGGGTGAGCCAGGCACAGCCCGCGACAAGGCCGGTGCCCACCAGATTGCCCAGCCAGATGACGGGCAGTCCCAGGGCATATTTCTTATCGTTCTGAAATACGTAGCACACCTTGCCGGTAAACAGATTGAGGCCCATGGTGCACACGGTGAACAGGCCGATCGTAAACAGGAAGGAGCCGATCACCTTGCTATCCACGGACAGGAACACCAGCCCGCCGAGGCCGATGGCCGCTCCGGCCAGGATCGCACCGATAAACGTCTTGGAATAGCTCATTTACAGTGTCCTCTCTGCCGCTTCGATCACGTGTTTGCACAGGACGGCGGTGGTGACCGATCCAACGCCGCCGGGAACCGGCGTAATAGCGGAAACGATAGGCTCCACCTCTTCGAACTTTACGTCGCCGCACAGTTTGCCCTTCGCTTCGTTCCAGCCGATGCCCACGTCGATGACGGTCTGACCGTCGCTCACATAATCGGCGCCGACGCTCTCCATCTGCCCGGACGCCGCGATGACGATATCCGCCTCCTCCGTGATGGAAGGCACGTCCACGGTGCGGGTGTGGCAGATCGTGACCGTCGCATTGGCGTGCATCAGCATCATGGCGACCGGTCTGCCGATCACGAGGCTGCGGCCGATGACGGCAGCTTTCTTGCCCTTCGGATCGATACCGTAGAACTTTAAGATCTCCATGGCGGCCTGCGCCGTGCAGGGCGGAAAGCCCACTTTGGCATTGGCGAACACGCCAGCGAGGGATCCGTCGGTGCAGCCGTCCACGTCCTTTTCGGGTGCCAGCATCTGCCGGGCCTTTTCACCGTCCAGGTGTTTGGGCAGCGGCCGGAACATCAGGATACCGTGTACGGTCTTGTCGTTATTCAGTTCTTCCAGCGTCTTAAAAAATGTCTCGCTGTCCACGTCTGCCGGCAACACCACATTCTTTACCGCGACGCCGGTCTGCTCGGCACGTTTCATGGCGCCGCGCTCGTAGCTCAGGTCGTCGTCTCTTTCGCCTACGCGGAAGATGGCCAGTGTGGGGGTCACGCCCTGCGCCTGCAGCGCTTCGCTTCTCGTCTTTAACTCTTCGCTGATGGCCTTTGCCACCGGCATGCCTTTCAATACTTCTGCCATGCTGTCCTCCTATGCGCGAAGTCTCGCAAAGACTTCGTCCGCCACTTCCTGCGCCTTCGGACCATACTCTTCCAGCATGTCCTGGGCTTCCTTCGCCATCTTCTGTGCTTCCTCGTCTTCCTTCAGCGTGCGGGTGTTGACGAACACGTTAAGAGCGGCGCATTCCAGGCCGGCTTTCGCCGCCAGCGCACCGCAGCCCACGTCGGAGATCATCAGCTTGCTGCACTTTTCCAGGATGCGGGCGATGAGGTCGATGGACAGACTGCAGTAGCGCATCATCTCCAGGGGCGCCCTTGTGGCCCCGATGGTGACCGCCCGCATCGTCTCCGCATAATTCGGATCGTCCTTGGGCATGGAGTAGGCTTTAGACAGCGGCTCGAATGCCGCCGCATCCTTGTCGATGAGCTCCAGCAATCTTTTACGATACAACTCGGCATCCGTCAGCATCTGCTCGTATTCGGGCTCGAACGCCGCAAATTTTTTCTTGCCCCGGGTGAGGTTGACCGCCATAGCACCTAAGCAGACGCCCAGTGCGCCGATATAAGCGGCGGCTCCGCCCCCGCCGGGCACCGGAGCCTTGGAGAACATTTCTTTGCTGAAGTCTTCGCAGGTGAGTTTATATAGAGAATCCATGTTATTTCTCCTATCGCATTAAATAAACGGTGCCTGTGATTTACTGAGTGCATTCTGAAGGAATCGTCGGTGTTTCCGGTTTCTGAGCATAATCCGTTTCGGACGCGCTCCGCGCGGCGAGCCGTTGCTTGAGGGCGGTTTCGCATAGACGAAACCGTCCGAGGTCGGCTCGCGGAGCCGAAACGGCACGCGAAAGAAACCGATGAAACACCAGATTCCTGAAGCTGCACGAAGCAAATCACAGGCACCGGTCAATTGTTAAAATCTTTAGAACAGTCCGGAAATCACGCCGTTTTCGTCCACGTCGATCTTTTCAGCGGCGGGGACCTTCGGCAGGCCGGGCATGGTCATGATCTCGCCGGTGAGCGCTACGATGAAGCCTGCGCCTGCGGAGACCTTCAGATTGCGGACCGTAACGGTGAATCCCTTCGGTGCGCCGAGTTTGGTCGGGTCATCGGAGAAGGAATATTGCGTCTTGGCCATGCAGATCGGATAGCCCGCGAATCCCAGTTCAGTGAGCTGCTTCGCCTGCTTCTTAGCGCCTTCGGTGAGGATGACGCCATCCGCGTGGTAGATGCGCTTGCAGATGGCTTCCAGCTTCTCTTCGATGGTGCCGTCCAGCTCGTAGGAGTAGCTGAAGTCGTTGGGCAGCTCGCACAGTCTTACGACTTCTTCCGCGAGAGCCTTGCCGCCTTCGCCGCCCTTCGCCCAGACTTCGGACAGTGCGACGTTGACGCCCAGCTCCTTGCACTTCGCCTCGACCATGTCCAGTTCCGCCTTCGTGTCGGTCGGGAACGCGTTAATGGCGACGACGCAGGGCAGCTTGTAGACCTTGGTGATGTTCTCCACATGCTGCAGCAGGTTGGGCAGACCCTTCTCCAGGGCTTCCAGGTTTTCGTTGTTGAGTTCTGCCTTGGGCACGCCGCCGTGATACTTCAGCGCACGTACGGTGGCGACGATGACGACCGCGGAGGGCTTGAGGCCAGCCATGCGGCACTTGATGTCCAGGAACTTCTCCGCGCCCAGATCCGCAGCGAATCCGGCTTCCGTTACGACGTAATCACCCAGCTTGAGGGCCATTCTCGTAGCGGTGATGGAGTTGCAGCCGTGTGCGATGTTGGCGAACGGTCCGCCGTGGATGAAGGCCGGGGTGCCTTCCAGGGTCTGGACCAGATTGGGCTTAAGGGCATCCTTCAGCAGAGCGGCCATAGCGCCTTCCGCCTTCAGGTCGTGGGCCGTAACGGGCTCGTTCTTATAGGTGTAGCCGACGATGATGCGGCCCAGTCTCGCCTTCAGATCCGTAATGTCGGACGCCAGGCACAGGACTGCCATAACTTCGGAAGCTACGGTAATGTCGAAACCGTCTTCTCTGGGGGTGCCGTTGGCTCTGCCGCCCAGACCGCCGACGATGTTTCTCAGCTGTCTGTCGTTCATATCGACGGCTCTTCTCCAGGTGATCCGTCTGGGATCGATGCCCAGCACGTTGCCCTGCTGAATGTGGTTGTCCAGCATGGCCGCCAGCAGGTTGTTGGCTGCGCCGATGGCGTGGAAGTCGCCGGTAAAGTGCAGGTTGATGTCCTCCATGGGAACGACCTGGGCATAGCCGCCGCCGGCAGCGCCGCCCTTGACCCCGAACACAGGACCTAAGGAGGGTTCTCTCAGTGCCACGATGGCGTTCTTTCCGATCTTTCTCAGACCGTCGGTGAGGCCTACGGACGTGGTGGTCTTGCCTTCGCCGGCCGGAGTCGGCGTAATGGCCGTTACGAGGATGAGCTTGCCGTCGGGCTGGTCTGCCTTGTCTCTCAGCAGCTGATAATCTACCTTGGCTTTGTAGTTGCCGTACTGCTCGAGATACTTCTCGTCTACGCCGGCGATCTTTGCGATCTCGGTGATCTTTTTCTTTTCGCACTCCTGTGCGATCTGGATATCGGTCTTATATTCCATGCTGCATCTCCTTTACTGAACTGCAATCGGGTTGACGGATAAACTATTATTATTATAAGTCCTTTGCGGCGCTTTGCCACCTCTTAAATGCATTTTCCCATTTTTTAGTTTTTATGTGACCCATCAAACTTTTTGATGGATCTCTAAAATTCAATCAGGAAACGGAAAGGCCTGTCGGGATCTGTTGTGTCTTTATCTTAATCAGCAGATGCCCGCAGGCCTATCTTCGATTTTGACGCTTTCTTTACGAAAATCAGCGTCTGTTCAGCTCCATTACGATGTTGGAATAGATGTAATGGAAGCCTTTGCTTTCAAAATATGCTTTTAAGTCTTCGCGCTCCGGCGGGAAATTCACGGTCAGCGCGGGCAGGCCGGCCAGCCGGAGCCGTCGGGCATGACGGAATACTGGCCCATGCCTATGGTTTTGTTCGGGTCACCCGCGGGAAGCTCCGGGATCTCCGCCACGATCATCTCGCCCTGCTGGCCCTTCTGTTCGATGAACAGGGGCGCGCATTCCGTGCTGTACCACTTGGAATGGGGCATGGCTGCCATTTCTATCTCCCGCAGCCGGGGCACGTCCGCCATGGTGGCTGCTCTTGTGTCGTATTTCATGGACTTGATCCTTTCTTACCTACAGATACGTCTCGTAGAACGCCTGCCGCACCTCTTCGGGCACCAGCTTGCCGCCGGTGGCCCAGACGATATGGGAAGCGTTCTGCAATGCCTCTGAGAGGCCGTATTTTTCGATATACGGGGCGAAGGCTGCGTTCTTGGCAAATTGTACGGGTCCCTCGAAACCCGCGCAGGAACTGGGCTCTATGAACAGTCCCTCCGAATCTCTCAGATCCCTCATGTAGTCGTAGATCTTGTAGTCTTCCAGGGTCACTTCGCCGGTCAGCAGCGGTTCCATGATCTTTCCTACCAGGCTGGAAGCCCTGCCCACCGCCAGGCCGTCTGCATGGGTCTTGCCGGAAAGGCCGATGTCCTGCACGCAGATCTGATTGTGCAGTCCCGTGGCCATGCCCAGCACCATGCAGCAGGCCTGGACGGGCTCTGCGAACAGCACGTGCACGTTGTCGCCGTAGATCTGCTTTAACCCAAACGCCACGCCGCCGGGGGCGCCGCCCACGCCGCAGGGGATCGTTACGAACAGGGGGTGTGCTTCGTCCACGGTGACCCCTTCATCCGCCAGCTGCTTCTGCAGCCGCTCCGCCGCCACGGCATAGCCCATAAAGAGTTCCTTGGAATTCTCGTCATCCACAAAGTAGCTGGAAGGATCCGCATCGGAGATCGCACGGCCTTCCGTAATGGCCTTGCCGTAGTCGCCTGCGTATTCGATGACGGTCACCCCGTGGGCCCGCAGGTAATCCTTTTTCCACTGCTTCGCGTCCGCCGACATGTGCACGATGGCCTGGTAGCCCAGGTGCGCGCTCATCATGCCGATGGAGACGCCCAGATTGCCGGTGGAAGCCACCTGCACCTTATGTTTTTTAAAGAAGGCGATCGCTTCCGGCTGCAGGAGCTTCATCGGGTCATCCTCCCGCGAGGAGAAGATGCCCGCCTCCAGTGCCAGGTCCTCCGTATGCTTTAAAACGTCGTGGAAGCCGCCTCTCGCCTTGACGGAGCCTGCCACCGCCAGATCGGAGTCTCTCTTCAGGAACAGCCGGCCCGTACCCAAGTCTGCTCCGTATTTTTCCTTCAGCAGCGCCTTCATGGCAGGGATCTCCGTCAGAGGAGATTCGATGATGCCGCCCTGTTCCGCCGTCTCCGGGAAGATCTTCGCCAGCAGAGGCGCAAAGCGCTGCAGCCTTGCGGAGGCCTCCTCGATGTCCGCGGGGCCAAACAGCAGCTGATCCTTCGCCTGGGCGAAGGGTATCTTCTTCGGGTTCAGCCAGCAGACTTCCTTCGCTTCGGCAAGATCCGCTATGACCGGGTCGATTTTGATAAGTTCTTTTAAATCCATGGGTATTCTCCTAAAAAACGGGTATGTTCTTTTTATTTTATCATATAAAAGCCGCTCCCGGAAAGGAGCGGCTTCGTTTTCCACAGTATCACTTATCGAACAGATGGCAGGCCACGGTGCGTCCCGGTTCCACTTCGTGCAGCTGGGGCACTTCCTTCGCGCAGCGTTCCGTCGCATACGGGCAGCGGGTGCGGAAATGGCAGCCGCTGGGCGGGTTGACGGGAGACGGGATCTCGCCCGTGAGCATGTCCTTCTGATCCTTTCTGTACTTCGGATCGGGGATGGGCACGGCTTCCAGCAGGAACTTCGTATAGGGGTGCAGCGGGTTCGAGTAGATGTCTCTCGTAATACCCAGTTCGCACACCTTGCCCAGGAACATGACGCACACCCGGTCGGACAGATAGCGCACCACCGACAGGTCGTGGGAGATGAACACGTAAGTAAGGCCGAGATCCTGCTGCAGGTCGCCCAGCAGGTTGAGGATCTGGGACTGGATGGATACGTCCAGCGCGGAGACCGGCTCGTCGCAGATGATGAGCTTCGGGTTGAGCGCCAGGGCTCTGGCGATGCTCACGCGCTGCCGCTGACCGCCGGAGAACTGGTGCGGATACCGGTACATGAACTCCGGACGGATGCCGCACTTGCGCATCAGGTCTTCCACCCGGTCCGTATCTTCCTTCGCTGTCTTGTTCACCTTGTGGGTGATGAGAGGCTCCGCGATCAGATCGCGTACCCGCAGACGGGGATTCAGGGAAGCATAGGGATCCTGGAATACCATCTGCATCTGCTTGCGCTGGGAGCGCAGCTCCTCGATGTTCATCTTGCCGAGGTCCTTGCCTTCGAAGAAGACCTGACCTCTGGTCGGATCGAGCAGGCGGATGATGAGCCGGCCAAGGGTCGACTTACCGCAGCCGGATTCTCCTACGACGCCCAGGGTCTCGCCCTGGAAGATCTGAAGATTAACGTCGGTAACGGCGTGCACCGTCGCCCTGTTTTTACCGAAGGATCCGGATTTCGTGGGGAATTCCTTGGTCAGATCTTTGGTTTCGACCAATACTTTACTTTCCACTCGCCATCACCTCCTTGTTCGCCAGGAAGCAGCGGACTTTATGTCCGTCTCCGATATCGTATAGATCCGGTTCGTATTCCGTGCAGATCTTCATGGCCTTATCGCAGCGGGTGCAGAACCGGCAGCCCTTGGGCAGGCTCAGCAGGTTGGGCACGAGACCGCGGATCGTAAACAGATGGTCCTTCACCTCGGTGGTCTTGGGAATGGAATTCAGAAGACCGTAGGTGTAGGGGTGGGTCGGGTGTTCGAAGATCTCGAACACGCTGGCTTCTTCCATGATCTTGCCGGCGTACATAACGTAAACGTAGTCGCAGGATTCCGCCACGACGCCCAGGTTGTGGGTGATCATGATGACGGCCGTCCCCTTTTCTTTCTGCATCTCCTTGATGAGGTACAGGATCTGGGCTTCGATCGTGACGTCCAGAGCCGTGGTAGGTTCATCGCAGATCATCAGCGCGGGGTTGCACACCATGGCCATGCCGATCATGACTCTCTGGCGCAGACCGCCGGAGAGCTGGTGCGGATAGGAATAGAAACGCTTTTCCGGTTCGGGGATGCCGATCCGCTGGAAGATGTCGATGGCGATCTTCTTCGCTTCTTCCTTGCTTACGTTCTGGTGCTGGCGCACGGCTTCCATCACCTGCTTGCCGATGGTGTACACCGGGTTGAGGGAGGTCATGGGCTCCTGGAAGATCATGGAGATTTCGTTGCCTCTTATGTCGCACATCTGGCGCGGCGTTTTCTTCAGCAGGTTTTCGCCCTTCAGCAGGATCTCGCCGTCCACGACGCGCCCCGGGTGCTGCAGCAGCTGCATCACGGACATGGCGGTCATGGATTTGCCGCAGCCGGATTCACCGACCAGGCCCACGGCTTCTCCTGCACGGACTGTAATATCAACGCCATCCACGGCGGGAACGACGCCTTTAGACGTGAAGAACTGGGTCTTCAGTCCTCTGATCTTTAAAATCGTATCGTCCATAACTGCACCGCCTTACTGTTCCTGCAGGCGCGGATCGAGCTTGTCGCGGACCGCGTCGCCGAGGAAGTTGAATGCAACGACCAGGATGAGGATCGCAATACCGGGAGCCAGCGTAATGGTCGGGTTTCTGTCCAGATAGGACTTGGTCTGGTAGACCATGAGGCCCCAGCTGGTCATGGGCGGCTGCGCACCGATGCCCAGGAAGGACAGGCTGGATTCGGTAAGGATGTTGCCCGGGATGTTGTTGGTGAGCATGACGATCAGGGTGGGCAGACAGTTGGGCAGGATATGCCGCAGCATGATCTTCCAACGCTTAACGCCGATGGAGGTCGCCGCTTCCACGTATTCCTTCTCTCTTAAGGAAAGCACCTCGGAGCGTACGACTCTGGCGGTGCCGGCCCAGTTGACGAAGCTCAGGGCCAGGAAGATCGTCAGGAAGCCCGGTCCGATGGTGTAGGAAACGACCATCGCCAGAAGCAGGGACGGGAACGCCATGCAGATATCAGCGATACGCATGATGATCATGTCGACTTTGCCGCCGACGAAGCCCGCCGTGATGCCCAGGATGGTTCCGAGGGTCATGGAGACCAGCGTCGGGAAGAGGCCGATCATCAGGGAGATGCGTCCGCCGTAGATCATGCGCGAAAGTACGTCGCGGCCCAGCTTATCGCAGCCCAGCAGATGCTCTGGGGAGGGCTTTGCGAGACCCTGCGAAAGATCCTGCGCCAAAGGATCGTAGGGAGCGAACAGCGGAGCGCCGACGCACACCACGATATACAGGATGATGACGATCAGGGAGATGAGGGCCACCTTATTGTGCTTGAAGATGCTCCAGAACTGCTCCCACAGGGTCTGGTTGGGAGCGATCTCCGCCTCCGCGGATTCCTCCACGTGGACAGGCTGCAGCCCGTCTTCGGGGATCCATGCGGTACCTTCCGCCGGAGCCGGATTCGTCGTGACCGCAGCAGCGGCCAGTTTCTTTTTACCGAACATGGGCACCTCCTACTGCGTACGGATCTTCGGATCCAGGAAGGAATACAGGATATCCGCCACCAGGTTGCCCACGATGATGATCATCGTGGAGAAGATGACGGAGCTTTGCAGCAGCGGCATGTCTCTTTGGGAGATGGCGCTTACCATCAGCTGGCCGATACCGCCGATGCCGAATACGGATTCGGTGATGACGGCGCCGGACAGAAGGCTGGCAAACTGCATGGCCATCATGGTGACCACCGGGATCATGGAGTTCTTTAAGCCGTGGCGGATAACGACCGCGCTCTCCACAAGGCCCTTGGCTCTTGCCGTACGGATGTAATCGTTCTTCATGACGCCCAGCAGGCTGGAACGGGTGAGACGGGCGATGGAGCCGGAAGAAGCCCAGCCCAGAACGATGGCCGGCATCACCATGTGACGCCAGGTGGAATAGCCCGAGATCGGCAGCAATTTCAGTTTGTATCCCAGGAAGTACTGCAGCAGCATCGCCGCCCAGAAGACCGGCAGAGAGATGCCGACCAGAGAGAATCCCATCAGGATGCGGTCCAGCAGGGAGTCTTTTTTAATGGCAGAGATGATGCCGGTCGGTATGCCTATGATCCAGGCTACCAACGCGGACGTGATCGCCAGCTTAACAGTATTCGGGAATGCTGTCATGATCAGCTGGGTGACGGGCCGTTTCAACTTGTATGATTGCCCCAGGTCTCCGTGAAGCATATTCCACAGGTATCGCCCGAATCGTATCATCAGCGGGTCATTCAGGCCCATTTGCTCGGTTACTCTGTCGATGACCTGCTGATTTACTTTTTCTTTCATCATGACCTGGATCGGGTTGCCCGGAAGCACCTGCAGGAGCAGGAACACGATCAGGATGATGGCGATAATGATGGGAATCGTCACGAGGACACGGTTAACGATATATTTAACCATTCCTCTAAATCCTTTTTAACCATAATGGGGAGTGCCCCCGAAGAGGCGGCACTCCCCAAAATTTTAAGAGTCGTTTGTTTCAGTTTCCGTTACGGAACCGCAATTAGTTTTCCAGATAGGTCTCGTAGTAACCGCAATCACCGTAGCCGGCCCACATGGGAACGAAGCCCTTTACACGATCCTGCAGGACTCTGACCTTCTGCTTATGCCACAGAACGATCATGGCTGCGTCGTCGCGGGTGATCAGCTTATCCAGGGCAGCGTATTCGGCTTCTCTGGCCTCGGGGTCGGTCATGTATCTGGCCGCTTCGAGTCTTGCGATCGCATCGGTGTTGTAGTAGTTCCAGGATCTTCTCACGTTGGAGGAAGAACCATACATCTGATACAGGAAGTTATCGGGGTCGTTGAAGTCGGCCGTCCAGGACGTTCTGTACATCGGGGAACCGCCGGTCGCTCTCAGATCGTACCAGGAAGCGGAATCCATCTGCTTGATGGTGCAGCGGACGCCGATGGCTTCGAAGTAGGACTGGATCGCTTCGTTAACTTCGATATCGCTCTGGCTGGAGTCGGTGGTCTGGACGATCTCAAGATCGAAACCATCTTCGTAACCGGCTTCCTTCAGCAGCTCTCTGGCCTGGTCGGGATCATAGGGGATCGGACCGATCTCAGGGTCATAGCCCGGGACGCCGGGAGCGAGGAAGGTGCCTGCGGGAGTCGCAGCGCCGTAGTACTGGGTGTCGATCAGGGTCTGTCTGTCGATAGCCAGCTGCAGAGCCTTTCTGACTCTGACGTCGTTGAGCGGCTCGATGGACTCGTTGATGTGCAGGTAGCTGGTGCCCAGAACGGTCTTGATGTTGATGTTGTCCGCATAAGCGGGGTCGTCTCTGTAGACGGGGATCTGGTCGAGCGCGTGGTCCATATCGAAGATATCGATCTGGCCGGCGTCGAACAGCATCTTTTCAGTCTGTGCGTCGGGGATGATGCGGATGAGGATACCATCCATCTTGTTGGCGCCTCTCCAGTAATCCGGGTTGGTCTTCAGGAAGACATGGTCGTTCAGGACCCATTCGGAGAGTTCGAACGGACCGGAGCCGCAGAAGTACTCGGGATCGGAGCCGTACAGGGAGGTCATCGGGCCGCCGCCGGCTTCGTCAGCTGCTTCGCCCGCTTCTCTGTTGCACAGAGACCATGCGGGAGTGGAGAGGCAAGCCAGGAACGGAGCATAGGGAGACTCGAGGACGATGTCCACGTCGTAGTCGCCGTTGATGATGATGCCGGTGCCTTCGACCGTGTCGGTCTTGCCGTCCAGCATATCCTGAGCGCCCTTGATCATATCCATCCAGGAGGTGTTAACAGCAGCTCTTTCCGGCTGCAGCATGCGGTCGACGGTGTACAGAACGTCGTCGGCAGTCAGCATCTCACCGTTGTGGAACTTGACGTCGTCTCTCAGATGGAAGCTGTAGGTGAGGCCGTCATCGCTGACTTCCCAGCTTTCAGCAACACTGGGAACGGTGACGTTTTCGCCGGCTTCATTGGTCTCGGTGCGGACCAGGGTGTCCATGCAGTTCATCATCAGGATGTAGTCTGCGGTGGTGCAGGCCGGATCTGCGGATTCGGGTTCTGCCTGATAGGTGATTCTCAGGACGTTTTCGGGGAATCCGTCTTCGTAAACAACAGCAGAGGTTTCGCCTTCGCCGCCTTCAGCAGGTTCGGCAGGTTCCGTCTCTCCGCCGCCGCTGGTACAAGCCGCCATAGAGAATACCATGGCCAGCGCCAGCAGGATTGCAAGCAGTTTCTTCATATAGTGTTTCCTCCTTCCACTATTTTCAAACTGATTTATGCACCCATTATACGCTTTTGTGAAGATTTCGTAAAGATTTCCATATCTGTTGAATTCTTTATTTCTTTCGTCTGCGGTCGTATTTTCCGTTAACTCTCGCAAAACAGTCCTCGCAGACGCCGAATTTGTGGCGGAATGGCAGCTCCTTTCCGCAAATTCTGCACTTCTTCATAGAAAGTCGCTGACGCGACAAAAGTTCCATGATCCGGACAGAGATCTCGTTCTTGCGCAGCAGGACGGTGCGCAGATCTTCCGTATGGGCGGCGGTAAAGGTCTCGATATAATGGTAGAGCATGTCGCAGGCCTTAAAGCGTACCTCGAGCGCGTCCAACGGCGTGTCTTCCGATGGCGCGATGGGCAGGTAGTCCATGTAGCGTCCGGTGCGGGAGGATTTTTCGTCCCGGAACAGATCCAGCCACAGTTCCTTCAGCACTTCGTTCTTCTCGTCGAATGGGATCATGACGAACTTGTACACCAGGTCCTTGTCGTTCGTCTCCCGCTCCAGCTCCTCCGCCAGCGCGATCTCCACGGACAGGTCCGCGTGTTCGAATCCGGATTTCGGTTCGATCTCGCCCCACTTGCTCATCAGCTGGGAGATCGGTCCTTCGATGCCTGTCAGAGAATACGGAAAGCCGATGCGGGCCTCCCGGATCTGCGGAATGTCGGAGAAAATGGCACGCCGCACCATCTTGCGCTCTTCGATGGAACCGGCATAGCCCTTGGGGAACATGCCGTAGCGGCCGGCGCGCCCCGCGATCTGCTTGATCTCTGTGGGGGTCAGCGGACGCTGCTGGGTGCCGTCGAATTTCTCCGTCGTCAGGAAGATGACCCGCTCAATGGGCAGGTTGAGCCCCATGCCGATGGCGTCCGTCGCCACCACGATGTCCGTCTCGCCGTTGACATAGCGCTTTACCTCGTTGCGGCGCACGTCGTAGGGCAGCGCCCCGTAGATGACGCTGCAGCGGAAACCCTTTCTCTGCAATTCCCCCGCCACCGCATGCACGTCCTTGCGGGAGAACACGATAAAGGCCGTGCCTCTTCTGGCTTCCTTCGTAAAGTCGGAGCTGATGCGGTCATCGAAGGCCAGGGGCACCAGCCGCTCGTGGCGCACCACCTCGTAGGTGTCGCCGCAGGCTGCGATGACGTTCTTCACCACGGTCTCCGCCTCCGGGGCCAGGCACACGTGCACGAGATCCGCCCGCACGCCCAGGAGGGCGAAGGTCCAGGCGGAACCGCGCTGGCTGTCGGTGATCATTTGCGCCTCGTCGATGACCGCCAGATCGTATTCCGTCTCGAAATTCAGCACCTCGATCGTGGAGGACTGCACCCGGGAGAAGGGAATGCCGATCTCCTCCTCGCCGGTCTTTAAGGAACAGGGGCAGCCGGCCTCGTTGAGTTCCTCGAATTTTTCGTAAGCCAGAAGCCGCAGCGGCGCCAGATAGATGCCGCTCTCCGCTTCCTTCAGCGCGTTCAGCGCATCGTAGCTCTTACCGCTGTTGGTGGGGCCGATGTGCAGGATAAAGTGGCGCTTCTTCTGCCGCGCCAGGGGGAACAGGTCCGGATAGGTCTCCGGCATGGCGTCCAGCAGGCCGCTCTTGACCCTATTGCGGCTGCGTTCCTCCCGCTGGTACTGCTCCGCGCCGCGCTTCAGCTGCGGATTCTTCGCCAGGAGGTTCGCGATGGTCTTCTCCGTAAAAGACCTTCCGATCTGGAACGCGTGGTCTTCCATGAAATCCTGGTAGCCCGCCGTATGCTCCTTGATGAGGGCCTTGGTGTTGAGCCCCGCCTTGTCGTGGACCCGGCGCAGCAGCCGCAGACTGCGGTCGATCTGGGGATCTTCCCGGGCGATCAGATGCAGCAGATAATTGTCCGCCGGATTGCCGTTGAAGAGGATGGCGCGGATCATCCGGTCGGACAGCACGCCCTTTTCCGTGATGCGCTCCATGTAGCTGCGGATGCCGGAAGCCTTTATCGTACCGGTCTTGCCGGGGGTGAACCGGACAAAGTACTCCCGGAACGTCTCCCGCACGGTCTCGTCCAGCACGCCGCTGTAGCGCACCGGCGCTTCCGCCAGGCCGCAGTCCGTCAGGAGCTGGGCGCAGGCCCGCTTCAGCTGAGCCCGGCAGCGTTTCTTTTCCTTTGCTTCCGGAGAACTGTCGTCCTCCGTTCCTTCCGTCTCCGCCCTTCTGGCGTTTTTCGCCTCGTTTTTGATACGGAGATATTCTTTTAATAATATTTCGATCTCTTTGATCTGTTCTTGCACAATTTCACTCATGGCACCATTTTACTATACCCGCCGTCCCGGGGCTACAATTTCTATTGCGCGGAAGGGCCTGCAGGTGTAAAATAGATAAAAGATTGTTAAAGTCCTAACAAATAAGGAGTTGGCTTATGTATAAAACTACGTCGTTGGAAAGACACTATCAGGAAAAACTTATTACGGCAGATCAAGCGGCCGCACTGGTACGCCCCGGCGACCGGGTCCACTTCGGACTGGGCTGCGGCCAGGTCGTGGACATCGACGCCGCGCTGGCCAAGCGTGCGGACGAACTGTCCCAGGTGACCATCTTCAGCACCGCGTCCCTGATCGACAAGCCCTTTAAAGTCTACGAAGCGACCACGTCCAATAGCCAGGTGCGCTTTGTTTCGGCTCACTACGGCCCGGCGGACCGCCACATGAGCGACGCCGGCCGCTGCGCCTATCTTCCCATGATGTTCCGGGAACTGCCAAAATACTGGACGAGCAACAACAACGAACTGGATATCGCGTTCTTCCAGGTAGCACCCATGGACGAATTCGGCAACTTCAACCTGGGTCCCCAGGTCTCCGACATGTGGGGCGTCATCCGGGCAGCGAAGAAGATCGTGGTGGAGGTCAACGAAAACATGCCCATCGCCCACGGTCATCAGACCCAGCTCAACCTGTACGCCATCGACCACGTGGTGGAGGGATCGAACAGCCCGCTGCCCGTCATCGAAAGAAAAGAGCCGACCCCCACGGAACGCCGGATCGCCTCCCGCGTTGTGGAACGCATCAAGAGCAACAGCACGCTGCAGCTCGGTATCGGCGGCCTGCCTTCCTGCATCGGAAGCCTCATCGCCGAATCCGACCTGAAGAACATCAACGCTCACACCGAGATGTTCGTGGATGCCTACGTAGACCTGTTCGAAGCAGGCAAGCTGACCGGCAATAAGAACGTGGACCGCGGCAAGGCGGTATACACCTTCGCCGGCGGCACCAAGCGCCTGTACGACTTTATCGACGACAACCCGATCTGCTGCACGGCACCGGTGGACTACGTAAACGACACCCACGTCATCTCCAGCATCGACGACTTCGTGTCCATCAACGGCTGCATCCAGGTCGACCTGTACGGCCAGGTGTGCTCCGAGACCGTCGGTACGCGGCAGATCTCCGGTAACGGCGGTCAGCTGGACTTCGTCATGGGCGCCTTCAGCTCCAAGAGAGGCCAGAGCTTCCTCTGCACGCCCTCCACGTTCACCAAACCGGACGGCACTGTGGAATCCCTCATCGTTCCCACCCTCACCCAGGGTTCCGTCGTAACGACGCCGCGGCAGGCGACCCACTTCATCGTAACGGAGTTCGGCGCTGCCGACCTGAAGGGCAAGAGCACCTGGGAGCGGGCCGAACTGCTCATCAGCATCGCCCACCCGGATTTCCAGGATCAACTGATCAAGGATGCCGAAGCCATGGGCCTCTGGAACCGCACCAACAGAAGATTCTAACGAGCCTTTTACGCCGCCCCGCCGGGCGGCTTTTTTTATGGCGGGGAAATAGTGTATAATGACCTTGAGGAACAGACCATGATACTCTTATTCAACGCTCTATCCCACTTCCTGGTGGATGCGGTATGCCTGGCGACGCTGTTCGGCGCGGCGAAAAGCGGCACGGACATCGCCGTCGCCGTGCTCATCTACAATACGCTGGCCTTTACGACCCAGTGCCTTACGGGCTGGCTCGTGGACCGGCCGGGCCTTGCCCGCCTGCTGGAAGCCCCGTCCATGCTGTTGGTGGCGGCGGGTTATTTCCTGCCGGGGCATCTGTTGCTGCGCGTGTGCCTCATCGGCCTGGGGAACAGCTTCTTCCACGTCTGCGGCGGCCGCGTGACCCTGGAGAAAAGCCGGGGCAAAGCGGCTCCTCTGGGCGTCTTCGTGGCGCCGGGGGCGCTGGGCGTTGCGATCGGCAAATGCTGGCCCCAGCTGGGAGCGGCGCTTTCCGTTCTGCTCATCCTGATGGCAGGCGCTGTGTTCCTCGCCTACCGGAAAGAACCGGCAGAACTGTTTGTGGTAGAGGAAAAGCGGCGCGGACCCTTCCCGCTGCTCCCCGTCGCCGCCCTTACCATCGCCGTTGCGGTGCGGGCGATCGGCGGTTGTGCGGCAGTATTTCCCTGGAATACCGGCATTGCTACAGCAGTTGCGACGGCTGCCTTCGTCTTTGCAGGAAAGACAGCAGGCGGGTTCCTGTGCGACCGGACCGGCGCGGTAAAGTCTTCCGCCGTTTCGATCGTTCCTTCGGCGCTCCTGATCGCGTTCTGCGGGTTCAGCATGCCGGGATCGCTGCTGGGTCAATTTCTGCTCAACCTCAGCATGCCCGTTACGCTCTGGCTGCTGTACCGGCTGCTGCCGGACGAACCCGGTTTCGCCTTTGGCCTGGCGGCCTCGGCGCTTTGGCCGGGCACCCTGCTGGGTCAGCTCATCCAGCTGACCGGCGCGGCGCAGAAGGCGCTCATCCTGTTCAGTTTTCTTTTGGGGCTTGTCTCCGTTTGGTATAGCGTAATCTTTCTGAAGAAGAAAGGAGATCGACCATGAAAAACATTTCCCGGATCTGGTTACTGATTCTTTGTATGTTTGCCCTGTTTACGGCACCGGTCTTCGCCGATGCGGCGATCGGGCCGGCCTTCGCCATCGTCGGCGCCGGATTCATCCTGGCGGTCGCGGGGCTCATCATCTGCCTTGTTCTTTTGATCAAGACGATCCGCAGGCGCAAAAGCAGCCGCACCCAGGAGGAGGATAAAAAATGAGACACTTTCGAAAGATCCTGCCTGCCCTGCTGCTCATCCTGAGCGCAGGCGGCTATTCTTACGCGGATATCGCACCCCTGCCGGAACCGCAGGAGGCCGGCATCAATTTCATCCCCATCCTGCTCCTCATCGCCCTGATCGTTGCAGCGGCCTTGATCATCCGTGCGATCCTCCGGAATAGAAAATAGAAGATGTTTACGATCCTGAAAGCATGTCTTCTGACCGTGCTGATCGAGACCGTTCTGTTTTACCTGTTCGGATACCGGACAAAGGACGACATAACGATCGTCGCCTGTACTAATGTCGTAACAAACCTGTCGCTCAACCTCATCCTTGCGATCAGCGGCACCCGCGCCGCCTACTGGAATATCGTTGTGCCGTTGGAACTCGCTGTCGTTTTAGCGGAGTTCCTGATCTACGCACGGGCTTTCGGACCGTCAAGATCCCTGTTTTGGAAGGTTTTAGCGGCCAACGCCCTCTCATTTGGGATCGGTCAGCTGATCTTTTAGCAATAGGGTAGAGTGATGGTTTCCCATCACCCTCCCGTTGCACCGTACATACGGTTCTCGTATACGGCGCTACATCAACGTAGAGTCAAGTATTAACTCAGATAATACGCTAAAGGATCGACCAGTCC
>Ga0256404_1001720_pt1 | contig 51355 bp, 35 predicted proteins | sample RumenRJG_01DNA_FD_185990 | JGI IMG/M metagenome (GOLD analysis project Ga0256404, IMG submission 185990) | Bovine rumen microbial communities from Lethbridge, Alberta, Canada - RJG_01 | ecosystem: Host-associated > Mammals > Digestive system > Stomach > Rumen | place: Canada: Alberta | collected...
GTAAATGTGAAACTGAAGGACATCAGTGCCTGGTCAACCGAGCACCTGCCCAAGAATTGGGTTACAGAACGGACCAAGACGCTCAGAAAAGTGAGCTAAAATTGGCACAACGAATTGGACACCCTACTTATTAGGATCCATGCAGCCTGTGGCAGGATCTATATCAACAAACACGGGTTTGATACCGTTCCACCAAAGAGCATGGGTCGTCGCCACGAAACTGTAGGGTGTAGTGATGACCTCTCCTGTGATTCGTAGAGCTTGAAGGGCGGTAATCAGGGGCAGGGTGCCATTCGTGAACAGACTGATATATGGTACACCAAGGTACTCTGCCAAGGCTTTTTCCAATTGTTGATGGAATTGGCCATTATTGGTGATCCATTTGGAATCCCAAATCTCTTTTAAGTATTTATTAAATTCGCCAAGGTCTGGGAGTAATGGCGATGTTACGGTGATGATATTCTTGTTCATTCGTTTGTAAAATTCTTAAAATTTATTATCCTTCTTGCCTATATCACTTATGGCTATCAAGTTAATACGTGGAACCAAGGCTGGTCACGAAATTACAAGAAAGTACTCTTGTTTTATGAAAAACATGACGAGTAATGAAAAATTATTCATTAATTCATCCTGTTGGGATTGGCTGCTGATAGCAGCCGCCAATTGGGAGCCGGCGGGGCGGCATGTGCCGGCCAGCGGGACTGCACATGGCGGAAGCCATGAGTAAAGGCTTGGGAAGTGGGGATTGATGGTGTTGTCATGGTTTTTGGACGTTATTGAGGCGGAGGGAACGACACAACTCCCTCTCCTTCTCCCTTTGGTGTGGGGGGAAAGAAGAAATGTGAAACTCCCGTTCTGGCATCCGCCTCCGTGTTTGAACTGCAGTTCGCAGAGAAGAAAGTCCAGAAAAACCATTAGGGGACGAACCCCTATTCACTGCAAAAATACGAATTTATCTTGGGATATACAAATATTTTCCATAAATAATCAGTTATGAAAAATCTTTAGATCAATGGAGCTCTATGTTTGCTAAAAAATCCAAGGAACGATTGTTGGCATTAGGAATCATCAAACTGCATTTTCGTGTGAGTGGAAATGCAGATTATGAGGGGTGAATGATCGTTTATTCCTCTTCCTTGAAGTCGACGTATTCTCCCTCACCACGCTCGAAGATCTTTCGGTTGGCAGTTTCGGGATCGCGCTGGTCGATGATGGTTTCTCCGTCTGACATGACGGATGATCCTTGGGAGGTGTGTTGCTGCGTGCGCTGTGAAGTGTTGCGTTGCCCATTCATGGCGTCCCCGGCCTGGCGGAAGAATTGTTTGGCGTGGCGATGCATTCGGTAGAATATACGCGCTACGAGTATGACAGTCGTGCAAATGACTGTCAGGACGATGACGATGAGAAAGGTGAAGAAACTCTTCAACATGACTTCTATTGAATTTCTTTGTGCTACGGTTTGTTACCTGCTGGGTCAGGCTTGCTGCGTGTGGTTGTGCGACCGCATCCAAATCACGATGCTCACGATGAGATAGAGAGCTATGATGATCCACCAGGCCTGAAGGAATCCGAAGATGAGCAGAAGCACGAGAGACGTTGCTGCGAAGACGTATTTCACCTCGTTGCCTTTCCAGCCCCACTGCTTGAATTTCAAGGCAAACATGGGCAGTTCGCAGATCAAGAGGTAGCAGCTCACGGCCAATAGCAGGAGCAACACCAGGACACCCCACTTACCGCTCTCGAACCAACTTTCACAGCCCAGGACGAGTGAGCCCCAGAAGAGGGCGTTGGCAGGCGTCGGCAGACCGATGAACGATGTAGTCTGACGCGTGTCAAGGTTGAACTTTGCCAGTCGCAGGGCGGAGAAGGCCGCCATGATGAAGGCTGCATAGGGGATGATGCCGCGCAGGCTTTCGAGGAAGCTGGGGTATTCGATGACGCCGAGTAGCCAGAAGACGATGGTCGACGGAGCTACGCCGAAGGTGACGTCGTCGGCCAGCGAGTCCAACTCTTTGCCGATGGGAGAGGAGACGTGGAGCAGTCGGGCGGTCATTCCGTCGAAGAAGTCGAACACGGCACCGATGATCATCCAGGCCACGGCCCACTTGATGTTGCCGTTGAAGGCCATTGTGGTGGCAACGCAACCCGAAATGAGGTTGCAGCACGTGATCATATTGGGAATCTGTTTCTTCATTGTCTCAAAGTTTTAGGGGGCGGAAGCTTATCCGACGGCCTGTTTCAGTTTGGCGATCACCGTGAGGTCGCCCGTAGTTTTCTGTCCGAGTTTCACGCACACCTCAGAGTCGAGCGGCAGGAATACGTCAACGCGCGAGCCCAGTTTGATGAATCCCAGGTGCTCGTCGATATAGCATTCCTCGCCCTCCTTGGCATAGGTGACGATGCGGCGCGCTACGGCTCCGGCAATCTGGCGGCACAGGATGTCGGTGCCCTCGGGTGTGGTGATCATGATGTCGGCGCGCTCGTTCTCCTCACTGGCCTTGGGCAGCCACGCCTTGTGGTAGTTGCCGTCCTGATGGTAGACGGTCTTCACCCGTCCGTCTACAGGAAACCAGTTGGCATGCACGTTGAAGAGACTCATGAAGATGGAGATCATCAGCCGACGGTCGTGAAAATATTCGTTTTCTTCCACTTCCTCTATCACCACCACCTTGCCGTCGGCCGGAGCCACGACGATGTTCTGCGTGTCGTCCACGTTCAGATAGCGGATGGGGCAGCGGTAGAAGTTGAGCACAATGCTCCAAATGGGCAGCACAACGACGAGAAACAGCCAAAAAGGCCACTTTGTATTGAAACCGTACCACAACGCCACCGCGATAAGGGTGATGAGGATAAAGCTATAGGTGAGTGTATTGTTTCCCTCACGGTGAATGCGTATATTCTTTATTTTTCTTATTTTCTTTCCCATTGGGCTTTTTGGTCTTCGGACTTTTTCGAGTGCAAAGGTAACTTTTTTTTGTTTGTCAGACAAATTTTTGCTCTCCCTTTTTGGCAATATGGTTTTTTTCCACTAATTTTGGCATTCATATGGAAGACTTTGTTCACTTACACGTTCATACTCACTACTCAATTCTCGACGGACAGTCGCGCATCAATCATCTGGTCGACAAGGCCATCAAAGACGGCATGCGCGGTATGGCCATCACCGATCACGGCGTGATGTACGGCATCAAGGAGTTCTCGGACTACTGTGCCAAAATCAATAAGGACAGGAAGAAGGACGGCCTCGAGCCTTTCAAGCCCATTTTCGGTTGCGAGATGTACGTTGCCCGCCACCGCAAGGAGGACAAGGTGAAGGAGAACGGCGACAACTCTGGTTATCACCTCATTGTGCTGGCCAAAAACTATCACGGCTATAAGAACCTCATCAAACTCGTCTCCCGCGCCTGGGTGGACGGCTACTACTATCGTCCGCGTACCGACCGTGCCGACCTGGAGAAATATCATGAGGACCTCATCGTGTGCTCGGCCTGTATTGCCGGTGAGGTGCCGTCGAAGATTATCCATGGCGACATAGAGGGAGCGCGTGAGGCCTGCGAGTGGTATCACCGCGTGTTTGGCGACGACTACTATCTGGAGTTGCAACGCCATGAGGTGAAGGATCCCTCCATACTGGCCAACCGCGAGGCCTTCCCCTTGCAGCAGAAGGCCAACAAGGTGCTGCTGCAGTTTGCCAAGGAATACGGCATTAAGGTGATCTGCACCAACGACGTTCACTTTGAGGACAAGGATACCGCCGAGGCCCACGACCACCTGCTCTGTCTGGCTACTGGCAAGGATCTTGACGACCCCAACCGCATGCGCTACAGCAAGCAGGAGTGGTTCAAGACCAAGGCCGAGATGAACGAAATCTTCAAGGACGTGCCCGAGGCGCTGAGCAACACGCTGGAGATTCTCGACAAGGTGGAGATCTACAGCATCGACCACGGACCTATCATGCCCTTCTTCCCCATACCGGAAAGCTTCGGTACAGAAGAGGAATGGCGAAAGAAATTCACCAAGGAAGACCTTTATAAAGAGTTCACTACCGACGAGAACGGTGAGCATCCCCTCGACCCGGAGAAGGGACAGGCTGTCATTGACCGCCTTGGTGGCTACGACAAGATCTACCGCATCAAGTTTGAGGCCGACTATCTGGCCAAGCTTGCCTACGACGGCGCAAAGCGATTGTATGGCGACCCGATTCCCGACAACGTGAGGGAGCATGTGAAGTTTGAGCTCCACGTGATGAAGACCATGGGTTTCCCCGGCTACTTCCTCATCGTGCAGGACTTCATCAATGCCGCCCGAAACGAGCTCGGCGTTTGGGTGGGCCCTGGACGTGGCTCGGCCGCAGGTTCTGTGGTGGCCTACTGTCTGGGTATCACCAAGATCGACCCGCTGAAGTATGATTTGCTGTTTGAGCGTTTCCTGAATCCCGACCGTGTGAACTTGCCTGATATCGATACCGACTTCGACGACGACGGCCGTGGAAAGGTGCTGCGATGGGTGATGGAGAAATACGGCGAGCAAAATTGTGCCCATATCATCACCTACCAGGCTATGGCCACCAAGAACTCCATCAAGGATGTGGCGCGTGTGGAGAAGTTGCCACTCGAGAAGGCCAACGCCCTCTGCAATGCCATCCCCGACCGTCTGCCCGACGGGGCGAAGATGAACCTCACCAATGCCATCAAGTACACGCCCGAACTGCGCGAGGCTGAGGCCTCAGTGGATCCGCGCGAGCGCAACACCATCAAATATGCCAAGATGCTGGAAGGCAACGTCCGCGGAACGGGCATCCACGCTTGTGGCTTTATCATTTGCCGCGACCCCATCAGCGACTGGGTTCCCGTGTCGACAGCCGACGACCCGGATTTCCCCGAACTCAAGTGTGCCGTGACCCAGTATGACGGACACGTCATCGAGTCGACCGGATTGATCAAGATGGACTTCCTTGGATTGAAAACCCTCTCGGAGGAGAAGGAGGCCTTGAAGGTCATCAAGCAGACCACGGGCGAGGACATCGATCTGGACAACATTCCGCTCGACGACGAACTCACCTATAAGCTCTTCCAGGAGGGACGTACGATCGGTACCTTTCAGTTTGAGTCGCCGGGTATGCAGAAATACCTGCGCGAGCTTCACCCGACGGTCTTTGGCGACCTCATTGCCATGAACGCCCTCTACCGTCCGGGACCTATGGACTACATCCCCGAATTCATCAAGCGAAAGAATGATCCCTCGCTGGTGAAATATGATATTCCTTGCATGGAGAAATACCTCAAGGATACCTATGGCATCACAGTCTATCAGGAGCAGGTGATGTTGCTGAGCCGCTTGTTGGCCAACTTCACCCGTGGTGAGAGTGATGCCTTACGAAAGGCCATGGGAAAGAAGAAGAAGGCCATCGTCGACGCGATGAAGCCGAAGTTTATCAAGCAGGGCACCGACAACGGTCACGACCCGAAGATCTTGGAGAAGATTTGGGCCGACTGGGAGAAGTTCGCTTCCTATGCCTTCAACAAGTCGCATGCCACCTGCTATTCGTGGGTGGCCTATCAGACCGGCTATCTCAAGGCCCACTATCCAGCAGAATACATGGCGGCCCTGATGACGCGGCGTTTCAGCCAGATCACTGAAATCACGAAGCTCATGGAAGAGTGCAAGTCGATGGGTATTCCCACCCTTGGTCCCGACGTCAATGAGAGTTATGAGGACTTCGGTGTGAACAAGAGCGGTGCAGTGCGCTTCGGTCTGAAGGCCATCAAGGGTATGGGTGAGCTCGCCGCCAAGAGCATCGTGGAGGAGCGACAGAAAAACGGTCCCTATAAAGACATTTATGATTTTGTGGAACGCACCAACTTTGCCAATGTCAACCGCAAAGCTTTGGAAAGTCTCGCGCTGAGTGGTGGCCTGGACTGCTTCGGATTGAAGCGCGAGCAATACTTTGGCAAGGATGCCAAAGGCGTGCAGATTCTCGACACCCTGCTGCGTTTCGGACAGAACTACCAGCGGGAGAAGCAGGAAGCCCAGTTTACCTTCTTCGGTCCGTCGATGGCCATCGATATCGCCTACCCGCCGATTCCCGAAGCCGAGGAGTGGAGCACCATTGAGCGACTCAACCGTGAGCGCGACCTCGTGGGCATCTATCTCTCAGCCCATCCGCTCGACGACTATAAGATTATCCTCAAAAAGATGTGCAACACCCACTGTTCAGAACTCGACGACAAGATGGCGTTGGCCAAGAAAGCCGAAATCAAGCTTGGCGGCATCATCACGAAAGTGCGCTCGGCCGTGACGAAGACGGGCAAGCCGTGTGGCTTCGTCACGATAGAGGACTACGAGGGAAGCGGCGATATTGCTCTCTTCGGCGAGGAGTGGGGACGCTGGCGCGGAATGTTCACCGTGGGAAGCTCGATCTATGTCACGGCGCGCTGTGTGCAGAAGTATCCCAACAGCAGCTACGTGGACTTCTCCATCGGCGACATCCAATATCTTCAGACTGTCAAGGAGCAGCGCGTGGAGCGGTTCACTATCGTGATGAATGCAGAGAATCTCGATCAGGTGGTTGCCAACGACCTTGCCACGATAGCAAAAGACTGTCCCAATGGCCGGACCCAACTCTACATAGAGCTCATGGATGCACAGCACGACCACGTGCTCTTGCAGTCGCGCACAAGGGAAATCTCTGTGTCGGCCAAGTTGGTGGAATATATCGAGGGGCATTCCTTCATGAGTTATTTGGTGAACTGATCGCGGCGGAAGTTGATGGTTGGGCTTGGGCATCTTTGGCGGGCAAGCCAATAAATCATGGAAAAGTTTGCTGATAACGAATTATTTGCTTATTTTTGCACCATCAATAATTAAAACAGAAAGGAAAATAAAAATGGAAGTAGAAATCACAACCGAGAATTTCGAGTCCTATAAGAATGGTGAATTGCCATTGGTAGTAGATTTGTGGGCCACATGGTGCGGACCTTGCCGCAAGATTGGCCCTATCATCTCTGAGCTTGCCAAGGAATACGACGGCAAGTTAGTGGTCGGAAAATGCAATATTGAGGACAACGACGACATCGCCATGGAGTTTGGCGTGCGCAGCATTCCCACCATTCTCTTCTTCAAGGGTGGCCAGTTGGTCGACAAGTTTGTCGGCGCTGCTGCAAAAGATGTATTCGATGAGAAGTTCAAGGCCCTGCTTTGATTTTCAAGTTTCTTTTGAGAAGAATATAGAGTCAAGTTGTTTCGGCAGCTTGACTTTTTTTGGCTCTATGGGTGAGAAGGTATTCCCGTTTTTGTGCCAGTGGAATCCCACTATCCATCAAAAATCACCCCGATAGGATGCTGGGTGGAATTCATGGTGAAGGGTGGGTGTTCGTGAGCATCCGCCCCGGCTGCATGATAACTTTGGTCAGGTTTGGCGGGATGCAGAATTGGGCTTTGAGCAGATGTTCCGCACAGTAAAAATTATCTTTTCCGTTTTTTTGTTGTGAATGTAGAAAGATTTGAGCTGTTTTTTTAGTTTTTTCTTTTCTTTATCACATTTTTTTTACATCTTTGACCCAACTTAATGATTCGTAACTTATCTTCCATAATGTGAAAATTGGGAACCGTTACGTGTGTTATGTACTTATTATTTATTATTACTAAAAAAGGACCTATGACAAGATTTGAAAAGAACAGTTCACATCTCAGAGCATTCCTGACATTTGTCATGATACTTATCGCGACAAGTCTGTCTGCTCAGGAAATCACGGTTCGTGGTTCAGTGAAAGACGCAACGGGCGATCCTGTATTGGGAGCCAGCGTGAAAGTTGTCAATGCCAATGTCGGTGTAATCACCAACATGGACGGCAACTACACCATCAAGTGTAGTCCCAAAGCCACCCTTCAGTTTTCCTACATCGGCTACAAGACCAAGAAGGTGGAAGTAAACGGAAAGAAAGTCATCAATGTCACTTTCGACGAGGAGTCTACCGCCCTGAACGAAGTCGTCGTGACGGCTTTGGGCATGAAGCGCGAGGCCAAGGCCTTGGGTTACGCCGTGACCGAGGTGAAAGCCGACGAAGTGGAGCGTGCCAATACGATCTCGCCTGTCGCCGCCCTGCAAGGCAAGTCGGCCGGTGTGGAAATCAATCAGTCGGATGGCGGTATGTTTGGCTCGACGAAGATTCAGATCCGTGGTGCCTCAACGCTTCACCAGAACAACCAGCCCATCTTCGTTGTGGATGGAGTCATCCTCGACAACCCGTCGAGCAATACGGGTGATGCCGACTGGGACAGCAACATCAACGACTATGGTAACCAGTTGAAGAACCTCAACCCCGACGACTTCGCCAGCATCTCCGTGCTGAAAGGCGCTGCCGCAACGGCCCTCTACGGTTCGCGTGGTCTTAACGGTGCCATCGTGATCACCACGAAGAGCGGCAAGAGCGGCAAGGGTCTGGGCATCCATTTCTCGCAGACTTTCGGCTGGGACCATGTCTACAAGTCACCTGACCTGCAGAACTCCTATCTCGAAGGTGCCTTCCCTGGCATCGTCTATTATGGCGACGACTATGACGCAACGGGCAACCGCTGGTCGAGCAACGCTACAGCCTACTCGCGCAACAGCGATGGCAAGTACTCTATGATCAGCCAGCACGAAGGCAACGCCGGTGGCGTGGGCTGGGGTCCGAATATCTCTTGGGCCGAAGGCAAGGAGTTTGAACAGTACGACGGTACTTACGGTCCCATGAAGATCTATAAGGACAACTATAAGGACGCCTACGACACGGGTTGGAACAGTGATACCAACGTCTCGCTGCAGGGCGGTACCGACCGTACCACGTTCTATGCTTCTGCTTCCTATAAATATAATAAAGGTACTACGCCGCGCAACACCTTCTATCGCTACTCCTTCTTGGGTAAGGCCTCACAGAAGATCGGCAGCCGCGTGACCCTCGATTTCAGCATCAACTACGTTCAGTCGCAGCCGCGCAACGCACAGGTGAACATCGGTGAGTATTTCGCCACCGGTACATTCCCGCGCGAATACAACGTCAACTACTACAAGCATCTCTACAAAGGCACCCACGGCGGTCTGGCCGATGCCCAGTATGGCGATGCCTACCGCTCTGTTCCTGGTCGTGGCCTGTGGTGGAGCATTTATGAGGACGACTACCGTCAGACTGAAACCACGGTGCGTCCGGTCATCAACCTCACCGTCGACGCCGCCGACTGGCTGCAGTTCAAGGCCGGCGGCAGTCTGAACAACTACTACATCGATGCCGAGGGCAAGTATCCCGGCTCTGGCTATGCCAACGAAGGCGGTCAGTACACCATCTCTCATCAGCAGGTGAAGCAGGAGAATGCCTACATCAGCGCCAACGTCAACAAGAAGTTCAATGACGACTGGGAGGCTCACGGATTCCTGCGTGAGGAATACTTCAACCAGCACGCACAGTACAACGGCGAGAGCACCAATGGCGGACTCATCGTTCCCAATCAGTACTTCATCGCCAACTCCAAGGAGCGCGCCAGCTACAGCGGCTATAAGTTCAACACCAAGCGTATCGTCTCCACCATCTTCCAGGTGGGCGGCAGCTGGAAGGATCAGTTGTTCCTCGACGTGACCGGCCGTAACGACTGGTCGTCAGCCCTGGTCTACACCAGCGGACGTGGCAACTTCTCTTACTTCTATCCCTCTGTATCAGGTTCATGGATCATCACTCAGTCGTTCAGAGACCAGCTTCCCAAGTGGATTTCCTTCGCAAAGGTACGCGCCTCTTGGGCACAGGTAGGTAACGACACCGATCCTTACTACATCAACTCTGGTTATACCCTGCGCACTTATACCATCAACGGACAGCAGGTTTACGGTCTGGAACTCCCCAATCAGATCAAGAGCACCAACCTGAAGCCTGAGCGCAAGAACTCTTGGGAAATCGGTCTTGACTGGCGCTTCCTCGACAATCGCATCGGTCTTGACTTCACCTACTACAAGGAGAACACCAAGAATCAGATTATGTCGATCTCCGTTCCCCATTGGTCAGGTCCGTCATCCGAGCTTGTCAATGCCGGTAACATTCAGAACAAGGGTGTCGAGATTGCTCTCAACACTACGCCCATCAAGACGCACGACTGGCAGTGGGATTTGAACTTTACCTATACCCGCAACCGCAACAAGATTGTCTCTCTGCACAAGGACGTTGCCAACTGGATCGTCCTCGACGGTTCGCCCGACTACGGTAACTACCGCATTGGCTCAGTGGCCAAGGTGGGCGACAGCTATGGTATCCTGATGACCGATGCCCTGCCCAAGATCGACGAGAAGACCGGCAAGCAGGTGGTGGGCTACAGCAATGGCTACCACAGCCCGTATCTGCTGCGCTCAGGCGTTGTGCAGGAACTCGGTTCGATGAATCCCGACTTCCTCGGTTCGCTCAATACTACAGTGCGCTGGAAGAACCTGAGCCTCTATGTGCTGCTCGATTGCCGTTTTGGCGGTTACGTAGCATCTTACGGTTCACGTTACGCCACAGCCTACGGTTACTCTGGAGTTTCCGGCAAGTATCGTGAAGGCGCAACCTGGACCAGCCAGTATGCCGACCGTGCAGGCATCACCTACACCGACGGCTTCATTCCCGATGTAGTCTTCGACAAGGGAACTAAGGTCAACACACCGAGTGGACAGACCGTCGACGTCAGTGGCATGACCTATCAGGAAGCCTTCGACAAGGGCTACGTGGAGTATGCTCACCTGGAGACTTGGGAGTACTTCAAAAACTCTTGGGGCCAGGGTGTCGTAACGAGCGACTGGTGCAAGAAGCTCAACTACATCGCCCTGCGTGAGATCACACTCTCATATGCTTTCCCGCGCAGCATCTACAAGTATATCGGTGCCAACAGCCTGTCGGTGAGTTTCACAGGACGTAACCTCGGCTATCTGCTCAACACCGCGCCCAACCACGAGAATCCTGAGTCTGTACGTGGTACGGGAGCTGCCATGTTCCGTATGCGTTCTTATAGCCCCTATACCGCAAGTTATCTCTTCACCCTCAGTGCAACTTTCTAAGGATTTAAAAAGATTACGATTATGAAAATGAAATATATGATTCGCAATTCGCGTTCGCTGGTCATCGCTGCCACCGCATTGCTGGCCCTGGCAAGTTGTAGCGAAGACAAATATGCAGAGATAAATACGGACCCGTCGACCATCGGCAAGGGCAATATCACCTATTTGCTGACGCAGGCCCAGACCAAATTCCAGCCGTTCGACTATCTGCTGTGGTTCTACGATGGCAGTTATACATCCCAGTTCGACCAGGCCTACACGCCGTCGGGCAGTTTCGGCGACCTGTTCAATCAGATGGGCGCGCTGGGCGGCTTAGGCTCGCAGTATGTCGATGTCAAGGAGTATGAGAACGAGATCAAGGACCTCATCTCGCAGATGAGCAGTGAGGAGGGTGCAAAGTATGCGTCGATCAAGTGCATGACCAACGTGCTCTCCGTTCATCTCGCCATCAACGATGCCGATATGTTCGGTTCCATGCCTTACTCTGAGGCTGTGCAGCTGCGCTACGGTGGCACGACGACGCCGAAATACGACACGCAGGAAGAGCTCTTCACCGAATGGCTCAATGAGCTCGACGAGGATATCAACACCTTCAAGACCGCTACCGACCAGATTCAGGCCGGCAAGAACGACATCGTCTATGGAGGCGACCTGACCAAGTGGCTGAAGTATGCCAATGGACTGAAGCTGAAGATTGCCGTGCGCCTGCTGCACCAAAACCGCACAAAGGCTATGCAGATTGCCGAGGAGGTGGGTGCCAGCGATGACAACGTGATGTCAGGTCTCTCTGACGACTACATCTACAACCGCGGTACTGAGGCAACCGATGGCAACAATGGCGACTATGCTTATCAGACGGGCAACAGCGTGAGCCTGGGAGCCAGCAGCAAGAACGTCATCGACTTCATGAAGAAAAACGAAGACCCGCGTATGCTCGTGATGTTCACCAAGAACAGCTACAATGCCGAGGTCATTCAGGCTTTCTTCGATGCACAGGCCAATGGCGACACGCGCTGCGCTGTGCCGCAGTACATCCTCGACAACGTGATCGACTCGGTCGGTGCCGACGGTCATCGCTATTTCAAGGGATGGAAAGGCCAGGGCGAACCTTGGGTGCGCTACTATGGTATTCCAATCGGTATCAACATGAACGACAGTGCTGACTATATCGGCGATTACAACTACTTTGTGACCACCCGTTGGCAGGTGACTGTGGGTGATGCCGCAAAGACCTATCGTCCCTATTCCACCTTCAACGAGGAGCTGGTGCGCGGACGCTGCGACTTCACCTTCCCGACCAAACCCGACGGACGTACCATCCAGGACACTCAAGACCAGCCTTGGTATGGCATGACGATGAGCACGGCTGAGATGAATCTCTATTTGGCAGAGTTCAAGACATTGGGCGCCAACCTGCCTAAGCCGGCTTCTGAATACTTCAACACGGCCGTACGCGCTTCGGCTCAGGAATACAATCAGTTGGCATTGCTCAACAAGATTCCTTACTACAGCACAGACCAGTGCTATGAGGGCTTGGACGACGAGCCTGTGACCTACGGCAGCAGTGAGATCAACGAGATGATGACCCACAGCGACTATCAGCTGACGGGCGACAAGGCTTCCGACCTTGAGAAGATCTACATCCAGATGTATCTCCACTTCTACTATCAGCCCATCGACCAGTTCGTTACGGTGCGCCGCACGGGTATTCCAAAGGTTGGCTCGAAGCTCATTCCTTGGGTGCAGATGAAACCGAGCAATGAGATTCCTCGCCGCTTCTATCAGACTCAGCCCACCGATGCAGACAAGATGAAGGAGCAGCTTGAGGCCGCCTTCCAGGAACAGGGATTCACCTTCTGCGACGGAACAAGTCCTTCGACGCTCAACACCGAGCGTGTTTGGTATGACAAGGGTGCACCAAACTTTGGTGAAGGTCCCAACTATTGATCGTATTTGATGTAATCTCTATATAAGAATAGGAGGCGAACGCTTGACTTAGGTGTTCGCCTCCTGTTTTTGTACAATAAAGTTTTAGCAGAGAGTAATTGCCTGGAAGACGATTGTACATCATTTTACTCCTGAAACTTGAATCTGATGATATTGCTAACTTGCACATCATTTGTTATTTAACGCTCCGCTAACGCGGAAAAAGCGAATAATAACGAATAATCCATCCGGCTTTGTTATCCACCTTAGAGCGCAAGCGCGGATATAAAATCGAAGAGTATTTGAGATTTATAAACACGAATAATCATGAATAAGCCACGAATGACTCATAAATTTTCTGGGGATTACTGAGATAATATCCATGGGTTACATTTCATGGATGCCGTATCGCATCGATGCCTCTACAGCGCTATGTCGTCGAGGCTGGTGCCATTGGAGAGAACATCGAGGTCGACATAACCGCGAATGCCCTTGATGCGGCCGCGCTCGCTCTTCTGCCAGATGTTGTGCTGACCCGCACCTTTGATGTTGGGATAATAGTTGTAGTTGGCAATGAAGAGATAGTAGTTGTGGAAATGCTCGTAAAGATATTTGTTGTAGAAGTTGGAGTAGGTGTAGATGATGGGCAGCTTGCCGTAATGGTCCTTCACAAGCTGGCAGTATACGGCCAGACTGTCCTGTATCTGCGCTGGGCTCCAGCGTTTTACGCCACTCTCCTCGATGTCCACCATGGGCAGCAGGTCGAGCTTTGACTTGGGCACGTGGCTCCGATAGTTCTCGAACTGCTCGCGCATGCTGCTCTTGTCCGATAGGAAATGGTAGGCGCCCACGCGCAGTCCCACTTCCCGCGCACCCTTGAAGTTCTCGGCAAACCGACTGTCGGTCATGTCGCTCCCTTCCGTAGCCTTGATATATACGAAGCTGATGACGTTCTCGTTGGCCACCTGGTGCCAGTCGATCTCGCCCTGATAGCGGGAGACGTCGATGCCTTCAATGAGATTATCGTTGCCATACGTTTCTCCCTTTCCGGTCCACATGCCGAGAAAGTCGCCAATGGCATAGAACACGGTGGCCGGCATGAGGATGCAGGCCAGCGTGATGGCTATCACTATGGCAACCACGACGGGACCCACCCACTGGCGCTTGTGCCGGTGGTGATGACCGTGCTGACGATAGTAGTTGGAGAAACGGGGCTTATAATAGGACATGTCAATTGCGGCTGATCATTGATATTTAATGCGCACGGGAATTCTGAGTTCTACGCTCTTCTTCTGTCCATCCACGGTGATGGGATTCTGTCTGGGCATCATGAGCAACGTCTGTACCAGTTCGCGGTCGAGCGTTGCTCCCATACTCTTCAGGATGCGGGGCTCTCTGACGTAGCCCAGGCTGTCCAGGACGAAGCCCACATACATGGTTCCGTTGAGGCTCTCATCGCCTTGGGGCAGTTTGAAGTTGCTGCCGATATACTTCATGATGTCCCGGCTGACCCGGGTCAGTGAATCGGTCGTGGCCGCGTTGTCTGAAGCCAAATCGTATTGTCCCATGAGGGCGTTGACTTCCGGACTGATAGCGGACAGCCGACTGGAACCGCTGATCTTGGCCTTCAGCAGATTTTTGGCTTCCTTGCTGAAGTAGGATTTGGCAAATTCGTGTGGCAGGATTTGTCCCACCATCGAGAGGTCGCCTTCGTTCTCGGTGTCGACAATGTAGGCAAAGAGATTTCCGTCCGGAATCAGACAGCACTCTTTCAGCAGCATGAAGAATTCATCGGTCTCCGTGAAGAGGTGAATCTGATAGACGTCGCCGTTCCATTGGCCTCCATAAGCACTGCCGTCGCGCAGCAGGTCTTTTGCCGTGAGCACTTTCTGCGTCAAGAGGTCGTAGGTGATGAGCGTCTCCACCTGCCGGCTCTTCTGCGATGAGTTGGGTTGAGGACTGACGTCGGCTGAAACTCTGAATGAGACGTAGCGATTGGTCTCTCCGCCCAAGTAGGTGAGCTTGAGCGTGGAGTAGCAGAATTTGCTGTCGTCGGGAATGCTGTCGAAGTTTTTGGTCACCTCCGTGCCCTGTCTGTCCATGAAGGCTTGGTAAGCGGCGGGAAATGTTGCGGCCGGAACGTCGAAGAGCGTCTGGGCAAGATAAGCGCGCAGCGGGGCAACGTCCTGGAAGTCTATCTCGTCGGGCCACTCCAGATCCAAGTCAACGACATTGGTCTCTGCGCCCTTCGCCATGAGGTAGTGGGCTTTCACGTAGCGCATACTCCATCCGCTGTTGACCGTCGGGGTCTGGGCGAACAGGCATGAGGCCCAAATAGATGCAAATAGAATAAAGTAAAGTCTCTTTATCATAGCGTATTGTTTTTCTGATTGGGGAACTGCTGATAGATCACCAGTCCGTATTCGTTTGCCTTTGCGTAGGCATATTCAAGGATTGAGGCCGACTGATGCTCCCAGTCTACCCAGTTTTTCTCCTTCAGGAAGAAGTAGAACTCCACGGGCAGTCCGCTCTGCGTGGCCTCTTTCTCCCTCACCATGAGCGTCATGTCGGGATTGACGAGCGGGTTTTCGCGGAGCCATTTCTCCATCGCCATGCGGTAGGCACCGAGGTTGGTGGTGGTCTGGGTCTCGTCGATGAAGTGGATGCTGCGGAAGTCGATATACACCATGCGTGCCACCCGCCGTCCATCGGCCTGCTGCATGCCCTTCCAGTTGCGGAAGGAGCCACTGACCAGCGTCATGGGAGAGATGGTGACGATGGTGTTGTCGAAGTTCTGAATCTTTACCGTGGTGAGCGTGATCTCCGTCACGATGCCGTCGGCACCCGCAGAGGCGACGGTGATCCAGTCGCCCACGGCCACCATCTCGGCGCTCGTCAGTCGGATGCCGGCCACGAGACCCTCAATGGTGTCTTTGAAGATGAGCATCATGATGGCACTCGTGGCGCCAAGTCCGGCGAGCAGAGCCATGGGGCTCTTGTTGATGAGGATGGCTACGACCACGACCACAGCGATGAAGACACAGACGATCTTCATCAGTCCGCAGAAGGAATGGATGTACTGCCTGACGTAGGACGACTGCTGCATGTCGAGCTCCTGCACATTGTTCAGCAGGACGAGCAGCAACCGCGTGACGGCAAGCGTGAAGTAGGCTGCCGTGAGCCGCGCAATCCAACTGCGGGCCAGCGGATGGTCGTAGAAGAACATGGGCATGACAATCCAAACCACGATGGCCGGCATCAGATGGCAGAACGACCTGACGGCATGCTCGTTGAACAGAATGTCGTCCCAAGCGACTTTGGTCTTTGATGTCAGTCGGCGTGACAGCGGCACGAGAATGCGCAGGGCCACGACGTCGGCCAGCCACGCCAGCAGCGCGGCCAGGGCAATGAGCAGCAAGAGGGCAACGGCGTGGACGGCCTTGTCGCTCACACCGCAATAGCTCATCAGTTGTTCTACCAGCAGCCTTATCTGTTCCATTGCACGAGGGGATTATCTGATTTGTCCTTGAAAAGAGATGAAGTCACGTTCGCGTGAGGTGACGTCGAGCATCACCTTGCCGTTGTCGAAGATGTGGAAATCGTAGATAACGTTGTCGCCCTCGTGGTTTACCACAACTGAGATCGTGCGCCAGTCGCCTTTCACTCTTTTGTCGCTGACCGAGCGGATCTTCTCTTTGAAGTTGAGGGCCGTACCGCCACCATAGGGCACATTGCGGACTTGACCGATGTAGGGGAGGGATGACTGCAGCGTGTCGGACGACAGCACAACCGAATATTCCGATGTGAGCGTACGGGCGGGCATCCTGAGGGGCTGGCAATAATTGAAGTCAGCCGTGAAACTATGTTTCTCCACCTTTGTCTGTAAGGCATTCATCTCGGCAGTCGACAGCTTTGTGGATTCGCATCCGGTCAGGATTGCCAGCAAGATGGTTATCAATAATAAGTATCTCTTCATAATGATGAATCTAAGAATTTTGTTGCTAAGTTAGCAATTTCTTTGTTAAGAGCCAAGGAATTAGCCGTTTTTAAAGTTCGTTATATGCTTATTAGCGTGTAGAGTTCAGCGTTCTCCGGCTATGATCTTTCGGTTCTTCGCCTGCTTCTTGTGGATATGTTTCCCTTTTTTTTCATCTCATAATGCAATTGGCCACGTGCCGCGCAGCCTAATTATGAATTGTGAATTATGAATTAATAAAAGGCTGAACTCCAAATCTGGAATCCAGCCTTTGTGCTAAATTAATCCCGCGAAAGTCGCGAGATGCCTGCAGATGGTGGCTCTCGCCCTCCGCTCATAATGGATATTGTCTGACTTCATGAAGTATGTCGTGGCCATAAAAGCATTGATGTCGCACCACGGCAGGTTCATCTTGTGAGCTACATTCTGCATGATCGCGTTTTTCTTTTCAGCTACGCCTGTTTCAACCTGGTCTATCTCTTGATGGAATTTGATTTTGAAGCACCAGTGCAAGATCAGCTTGCTCCATTTGACCAGCCCGTTCTGTTTCTTCTTGACGAGGATGGTGGCAGAGGGTTCCACGATAATCTTGCTTGAGTGCTGCAGCAAGTAATTCAAGAGCCAAGTGAAATCGGATTCGAATCTTTGGTAATCGTATTCTCCGAACAGATCAACACCATTCTCGGCACGTCGGGAATGATTGCCTACCTGCACAAAAATGTAATCGTACTGGTAACAGTTGCTAGAGAAGAAGTCGTCGAGTTGATTCCAAAACATCTCGTCTCTCAGTGCTGAGCTTGAAGCAAACAAATCCACCGGGCAATGAAGCATCCGGCTCATCGTGCTGCGGATGTCTCTGCTTGTGGAGTCGCCGAACAAGAGAATCCTCTTCTCCGTATCTTTATTGGCATCATCAATCCAGAAGTTGCTCCATTCTATGGACTCCCTTCCGGATTTCTGATTGATCAAGTTTTGTGGACGCATTAGTAAATATGGTAATGTTTTGTCAAATAATAAAGATTTATTAGTTGTTGAAGTCTTTTATGTCTGTTGATTTTCTGTCTGGGCCCAACAGAAGCTCTTTTATTGCATAGACGGCAATTTCCTTCAAACTGTGGACTACGGCTTTATTAGTCATCTGCCACAATTTGAAGAAAATCTCCGTTCTGGTAATTTCTAAGTATTGGCGTTAAGAAGGGTTATTCACGACTGCCGCGGGCTTGTTTGCAGGGGCGGCAGCGTGAATGTTCACAATAACTTGCCTCACCACTCAATCATTCTCTCGCCGTCTTCGGTTTCCGTGATTGTGACCTTCACTGCATCGGCGGGCAAGAGTTCCTCTATCAGCTCCGGCCATTCCAGAAAGCAGAGGGCGCCACTGTAGAAGTAGTCTTCGTAGCCCATGTCGTAGACCTCTTCGAGTTTCTTGATGCGGTAGAAGTCGAAATGGTAGATCAGCTCACCGGTGGTATCACTGCGATACTCGTTGACGATGGCAAAGGTGGGGGAGGTGATGACGTCGGTCACGCCCAGTTCCTCACACACGGCTTTGATGAATGTAGTCTTTCCGACGCCCATCTTGCCGTAGAACGCAAAGACTTTGCCGGTGCCCATGTTGTTGATGAATGTTTTTGCAGCATCGTGGATGCTGTCGAGTGAAAACTTATAGTTCATGTCTTATAATGTTAGTCAATTTCTGTTTGTTTCATCTCTTCCTAGCCGATAGGGTAATCAACGGAATGAGCATTTCCTCCATGCTGATGCCTCCATGCTGGAAGGTGTCTTTGTAGTAGGACACATAATAATTATAGTTGTTGGGATAGGCGAAGAAGCTGTTGCCCGTCGCAAATACGTAGGTCGTGCTGATGTTGGGCTGGGGCAGGAAGGCCGCCTTCGGATCGCGGATGGTGAAGAGTTCCTTGCTGTTGTAGCTCAGACTCTTTCCCAGTTTGTAGCGCAGGTTGGTGTTGGTGTTGCGGTCGCCGATAATCTTCACCGGTTTCTGCACGCGTATCGAACCGTGGTCGGTGGTGATGATGACCTTGTAGTCGCTTTCGGCAAGAATCTTGAACAAGTCGGAAAGGATGCTGTGCTGGAACCACGACAGCGTGATGCTGCGGTAGGCACTCTCGTTGTTGGCCAGCTCACGCACCATCTTCGACTCCGTGCGGGCGTGGGACAGCATGTCGATGAAGTTGACCACGAGCACGTTGAGGCTGTTCTCCCTCAGCGTGTCGAGATGTTCGATATACCGTTCCGAGCCAACTGTGTTGTTGATCTTGAAGTAGGAGTAGGTGTCGTGGCGGCGGAAGCGGTTGATCTGCGTCTGAATCAGCGGTCCCTCGTTGAGGTTCTTTCCCTCCTCCTCATCCTCGTCGACCCACAAGTCGGGAAACATGCTGGCAATCTTCTCAGGCATGAGTCCGGAGAAGATGGCGTTGCGGGCATACTGCGTGGCTGTGGGCAGAATGCTGACGTACATATCCTCCTCGATGTCGAAGAGGTCGCCGATCTCTTGCGCGAGCACCCGCCACTGGTCGAAGCGGAAGTTGTCGATGACGATCATGAAGACTTTCTCGCCCTTGTCGAGGAGTGGGAAGATGCGGTTGCGGAAGATGTCGGGACTCATCAGCGGCAACTCATCGGTCTCGGGCTTGACGCCTTTCGCGCGGGCCTTCATCCAGTCCATGTAGTTGGACTTAATGTATTTGGCGAAGCCGGCATCGGCCTCTTCCTTCTGCATCTGCAACACGTCGGTCATCTGACTGCTGGTGTAGCTGAGCTCGAGCTCCCAGTGGACGAGTTTCTTATAGATGTCTTTCCATTCCTGCAGCGTGCTGGCCGAGGCGATGCTCATCGTGATGTCCTGATAGCTCTGCTGATAACCCGACTGCGTCACTTCGGTGACGATTTCCTTTCGGTGGATGTTCTTTTTCAGGGTCAGCAGAATCTGATTGGGATTGACCGGCTTGATGAGGTAGTCGGCAATCTTGGAGCCGATGGCTTGGTCCATGATGTTCTCCTCCTCGCTCTTGGTCACCATGACGATGGGCGTGGCAGGCTGAATCTCCTTGATGCGCTGCAGGGTCTCCAAACCGGAGAGACCCGGCATCATCTCGTCAAGGAGAACAAGGTCGAAGGTGTGGCGACGACATTCCTCAATGGCATCGGCGCCATTGCTGACCGTGACCACCTCGTAACCTTTCTTCTCGAGGAAGATGATATGAGCTTTGAGAAGTTCAATCTCATCGTCTACCCAAAGCAATAATCCATTATAGTTCATCTGTCTTTGCTTTATTACTGTGTTGCTAGGCAACTGTTGTTTAAAATCCGTCCAATTCGTAGTACTCGTCTTCGAGTACGTGGCTGTCCTCCTTCTTTTCTTCTTTCTTGGGAGTCGTCGTCTTGGGCGTATTGTTGTTCGTTTCCTTCTTCTCCACATTCTGTTGCTTCTTCGGCTGTGTGGAGTCCTCAACGGGATATTCATCGTCGTCGAAGAGGAAGGTGTTCTCGGGGTTGTTGGAGTTTTCTGACTTTTCTGACTTTTCCGACTTTTCTGACTTTTCCGACTGGTCAGACTTTTCCGACTGGTCAGACTTGTCCGACTGGTCAGATTTCTCAGGCTGCTCCTGCTTGGCGGGCTGCTCGGGCGTTGTCGGCTGCTGATTGTTCTCGGGCTGCTCTGCCTTTGTTGCTTTCTCGGACTGGTCGGACTGGTCAGACTTCTCAGACTGGTCCGATTTCTCAGGCTGCTCTTGCTTTGCCGGCTGCTCGGCCTTCATCGGCTGCTCCTGCTTGGCGGGCTGCTCGGGCGTTGTCGGCTGCTGATTGTTCTCGGGCTGCTCTGACTTCGTTGCTTTCTCGGACTGGTCGGACTGGTCAGACTTGTCCGATTGGTCAGATTGCTCAGGCTGCTCAGGCTGCAAGTCGTAGGTCTCGGTGCCTTGAGTGTTTTCGGGTGTCGGCTCGATGTCGAAGGTGTTGGCGGGCGACTTCGTGTTGAGGCTGTCGGCTTTCTCCTCGATGTCGTAGGTGCCGGTGTTCTGATTCGTGTCGGGCGTCAGACCGTTGTCGATGTATACGCCATCCTCAAGCATATTGTCAACATCCGTCTGCGTGGGCGTCTGCTGTTTCTCGGGTCGGGTGACGACCTCGTCGGGCTCGGTAAGCAACTGGAAGGTGCTCACCTTGAGCGGAGCGAAATGCTTGGCGTAGAACTTGTCGTAGTCGTCATAGCTGAACTGCTTTCCCAGGAGTGGAAGGTTCACGTCGCTGATGACGATGCCTCGGCCTTTCCTCAGCGCTGTCATCACCGCTTTCTGGGCATATACGCCGCGGGCATACTGTATGGCCTCGTCGTAATTGCGGAATCCGCTCACCATCATGCGGTGCAGACCGTTGTCGTCCTCGATGTTGATGTCGAAGTTGCGGACGAGGTAGCTGGCGAAGTTGTACTTAGCCAACTGGAAGAGTAACTGGTTCTCGTTCACCGAGTCAGGACTGTAGACGAGCATAAAGGTGAAGTTGGTGTTGCGCTCATTCGAGAACTTCTGCGCGTTGATGGAATCGCTGTCGGCCATGACGGCACTGCGGCGGTCCCACACGCTGCCCAGGTCGAACTTGCCTCCGTGGAGTCGGCGGCCGGCCTTCACACCGTTGATGATCATACCGGCCATTTCGCTGACTTCGCTCTTGGGATATTTCTCCACAATCTGCTGCATGTCGTCCACGCAGGCCTTGGCGTCGCCGTCGTTGAGCTTGCTCAGTCCTCCGATGAAGAGGAACTTGTCACGGTTGGCTCCCAGGGGGAACCGCGTCTCTGAGATATGCGTGTTGGCAGCCACCTCCGCATAGCGGTCGGCCTTGAAGGCATCGTAGGTGGCGGCGTAGAGCGAATCCTCAAGATGAACGCCCTCGCGCGCATTCTCGGCAAAGTAGGGATCGGTGAGCAACGTAGTCCATTGGCTGTCCGGATATTCCTTCTTCAAACGCTCAACGTATTGCTGTGCCGTGGCCGTGTCGCCCTTCCGGCTGTAGAGGAGGAACAGGTGATAGTAGGCGTCGGCCATCTTGTCGAAGTCGGGATATTGGCTGAGGAGCCGCTTGAATTGCTTCTCGCTGAGTGCCAGATTGTCGAGCTTATCCTTGAAGATTACGCCGCTGTTGAAGAGCCCGTCCTTGATGATATTGTTGCTTTCGGCCACTTGCTCCTCGGTGAAGGGAATCTGCTTGAGATAGTATTCCCGCTTGTGCGGGTCGTTCTGGGCCGAGTCGGCAACGTTCGACAGTGAGTCTGCGGCAGCCTCAGCCGCGGCGATGGAGTCGGCAGCGGCCTCAGAGAGATTGTTGTCGCCCACGCCGGCCACAACAGTCTTGTTGAATCTCTGCCAGTCGTCCACGTTCTCTCGCTTACCCCACTGGCGCTGGAACTGCGACTTACCCTGGCTGACGGCCAAAGGATTATAGAAGTACCACGCGCCCTGCTGGTTTTGCTGGGTCTGCGTGTTCTGCTTGTTGTTTCTGTTATTGTTGTTGTCGAAGCCGCTGTTGCCGTTTTGCTGTGCCTGGGCTTCGGCCTGCGCGTCGCGTTCTTCCTTCTCTTTCTTCTTTAAGGCCTCAATGACGCGGTCGATGGCCTCGTTGCGACTCTTCTCGTCCATCTTGGCCAGAGTCTGCAATGAGTCCTGCAAGTGGATGGCATCGGTGTAGGGCACCAGTTCGTCGAGCACCTTCGACCTGGCCGACAATTGCTCATAGTCGGGCCGTTCCTTGTCGAGCAGTCCGATGGCCTCGCCGTAGCAGCGCTGGGCATCCGAATATTTCTCCATCGTCCAGTAGAGGTCGCCCAGCTTGAGCAACAGTACGCCTTTTTCAATGCCCGACCGTGTTGCCTTCTTGTTGCCTTTCTCGTAGGCCGAGATGGCTTGCATGGTGTCGCGTTGGGCCAGGTAGATGTTTCCGATGGCATAGTACACCTGGTCGAGATAGTCCTTGTTGTTGTCGTTGGCGGCCATGCGCTTCAGCCGACCGATCATCTTCTTCGACTGACCTTCAGAGAGCACTTCGGTCATGGCGATGCGTGCATTGAAGTCCAACTGGTAGGGCGGAGCCAGTCGGCTGACGTGGTTGTAGGCCTTGTAAGCCTCGCGGTTGTTGCCGAGAGCCTCATAGAGTTGTCCGAGCAGGAACCACTCGCGGGCTTTCTGCTTGCGGCGCATCTCGTGTTTGATCACCTTGCGCAGGTAGGGGATGGCCTGCTCGTAGTCGCCTGTGTGGATATAGTAGTCGGCGTAGGTGTAGTCCCACTCCTTGCGGGCACGCCAGTGGATGCTGTCGCGCTTCATGTTGCGTATCACGTCCTCGGCATCGTAGAGCCAGCCTTCCTCCACGTAGCACTTGGCCAGCCAGGCCCGTGCGCGCCCATAGATGGCGGGCTGGGTCTGATAGAGCCGGCTCATGTAGGCAAACGTCGAGGCGGCCTCGTCGAACTTGCCCTCATAGAACTGCGAACGTCCCATGAGCAGCCATGCTTTCCAGAGAAACGGATTATACTCTCTGCGGTTGAGCCATTCCAGGTCGCGGGGCGTCTTCTTGCGGCTCTTCGTCCATTGTGGGCGACGCTTGATACTGTGCTGCTTAATGGCCTTCTGGCATTTCTCAATGGCCCGGTCGAAGTTGCCCTTGCCTAGTTCGCGGCTGCTCTTGTTGCCAACGGTGTAGAGGGGGATGATCTCCGTGTAGTTGTCCTGATTGTTCTGTTCCTTCTCCAGTGAGCCGTCGATGTAGGCCAGCGTGCCGTTATAATAAGTATTATAGCGCGCAGTGAACGAATGCCACCAACGGCTCTTGGCGGTGTTCTTCTGCGTGGAACATCCGACAAGAATGCCGGCGCTGATCGCAATGAGAATAATATATAACGATTTGGCTTTCAAATTGGATTCAATGTTTGAATGAAAAACGAATCAACCGGAATTTTATTGCACGGTTGGGCGAGAGAAGGAGTCTGCACGGTTGAGGAAGGCCCTTGTTGGAATTTCTGAATCTGAACTGCTACTCACCGGAAGCCAGGGCGACAAACTCGTCTTTTATCTGGTCGGGCATGTTGATGCCTCTCATGATGAGCGACCGGTTCCATTCCTTCACCTCGTCTTGGCGCATGCTGTACATCACGTCGGCAAAGTCCTCTGCCTCCTTGTCCGAATACTCGTCAGACGGACGGCCACGATAGACATCGAGCTCTTCGTCGTCGAAGTAGACCACGTCTTTCACCGCAGCTTCCATCATGCATTCCTGTTCGCACTTGGCGTTGACGCCGTCGCAGGTGGCGCAGTTCGTAGGTTCGGGCATTACCACGGCCTGCGACTTACCGCGCCGTTGCTGTATCCATTCGTATGCGGCGCAGACGATGCCCAGTGCTACTAATAATATAATAAGGTATATCATGTCTTTATTCGATGATGAATCCCGACTGGCGCAAGTGATCCCAGAATTGGGGATACGACTTGCTGACCACTTGCGGGTTGTTGATTCTCACTTCGTCGTGGATCATGGCCAATGGAGCCAGCGCCATGGCCATGCGGTGATCGTTGTAGGTGTCGAAGGGCTCCCACGTGGCGTCGCAGCGGCCGCCTTCCCAGATGAGTTCGCGGTCGTCGTGGTCACGGGCAACGACGCCAATCTTCCTCAATTCTGTCTTCATGGCCTCGATGCGGTCGGTCTCCTTAATTTTCAGCGACCCAAGTCCGGTGAAGTTGAAGGGCACACCCAGTGCCGCACAAGTGACGATGAACGTCTGGGCCAGGTCGGGACAGTTGGAGAAATCGTATTCCAGCCGTTGCACGGGCCGCAGTCCCTTCGTGATGACCATGCGTGGCGAACCGTCGTCGTCGCCGTGGTCTACCGTTGTCTTGATGCCGAAGAGCGAGGAGATGTAGCGCACCATGGAGTCGCCTTGCCGCGAACCGTCGTGGAGTCCGCCAAGACTCACGACGCCTTCCTTGTCGCTGCTGAGGATGAGCATCTCGTACCAGTAGCTGGCGGCGCTCCAGTCGCTCTCAATCCTGTAGCGGCAGGGCTTGTACTGGCCTGGGGGTACGGTGATGGTGTCCATGTCGGTCCAGCTGGCCTTGGCGCCGTAGTCGTGCATCACATGGAGCGTCAGGTCGATGTAGGGCCGTGAGACCACGTTGCCCACCAGACGCAGTTCGAGACCGTTCTTCAGTGTGGGGGCTATCATCAGCAGTGCCGAGATGTACTGCGAACTGACGTCGCTGGGAATGTCGATGTGACCGCCTTGGAGCGATTTGCCACGTATCAGCAATGGGGGATAGCCCTTCTCGCCTTGATATTCGATGTCTGCGCCCAGGCGGCGGAGTGCCTCGACCAAGGTACCGATGGGTCGGTGGAGCATGCGCTCAGAACCCGTGAGGATATGTTCTCCGGGCGTCACGCTGAGATAGGCCGTCAGAAAGCGCATGGCCGTGCCTGCCGGTCCCACGTCGATCACGGGTGGCATTCGTTCCAGCGCCTCGAGCATAACTTTCGTGTCGTCGCAATCGGAAATGTTCTCAGGGAACAGCGTGCTTCCCGACAGAGCTTGGATGATGAGCGCTCTGTTGCTGATGCTCTTTGACGAGGGCAGTGCGATATTGGCACGCAGCCTACTGGGGGCCTTGATGGTATATTGTAGCATAATGCAATTGCAATTAATGAGAAAATGTGTTCTGTCTGCAAAAATAACAAAAATAGATGAACGGCAAAATTATTTGTTATTAATCTTACTCAATTTTCATAAACGATGTTTTTCTTCGTCCGCTCCACAATGATTTATGAATGCTTTGTTGAGGCTGAAAAGAGGCCGATTCAGCCGCAAAAAACCGGAAAAAGTCTTTTGAAAGAAGAAAAATACCCATGAAAAGCAAAAAAGTTGGCTTAAAATTTGGCGGTTACCAAAAATGTGTATACCTTTGCACTCGCTTACGGGATGTAGCGCAGTTGGTAGCGCACGCGTCTGGGGGGCGTGAGGTCGCAAGTTCGAGTCTTGTCATCCCGACATAGCATCAGCCAGTTTGTTGATTTTCAACGAACTGGCTTTTTTGTTTTCTCTAATTAGCAACTTTCTGGCGCTAGGCTAAAGAGACTATCTTTCCTACAGATTTTTAGTTTGATAAAGTGCACTGGATATTGTAGGAATGCCGCTGCTACTATAGTTTCGTTTGTATCTTCTTGGAAAGGGTGGTTGAGGGCGTTTAAATGAAATCTTGACCAACAACAAAATGTCGCCGCTCCTACAACTACGATGGAGAATAACCAGATGCTTTGTCGTACAGAAACCATGTGCTCATGTCTCGTGACGACCGTCACGTTTGTTGTGACGACCATCACGTTTGTTTGGTGACGAACATCACGTTCATGCGTGACGAGCGTCACGTTCGTACGTGACGACCATCACGTTGTTTTGTGACGACCGTCACGTTGCGTGACAACTGTCGCGTTTGTGCGTGACAACTGTCGCGTTTGTGCGTGACAACTGTCACGTTTGTGCGTGACAACTGTCACGTTTGTGCGTGACAACTGTCACGTTTGTGCGTGACAACTGTCAAATATGGATTAGCAGCAAATACTCTTTGAATTCCCAGCGAAGGAGGGTAATAGAAAATTATCGTTGATTGATGTTTGAAACTACTATTTTTTTATTTACCTTTGCAAAATAATAACATCTATCAAATCATAACCACAAAAACTTTAGCAACATGAATCTGAAACCTTTGCTGTTCTCTCTTCTCTTGCTGCCCGTTGGTCAGACAGCACTGGCCCAACGCTCAGTGAAGAGTTTGAACGAAGGATGGAAATTTGCATTCGGCTCTGCGTCGTCGATGGAGAAAGACTTCACCCACGGCACGGAGTACTTCACTTATCTGGCTAAGGCTGGAACAGCCAATCACGACCGCTCACCCGCGTGGGTTCAGTTTAACGACTCAGCATGGCGCCAGGTAAACCTGCCTTTCGACTGGGTGGTAGACCTGCCTTTCGACTCGCTGGCCAGCCATTCCCACGGCTACAAACAAGTGGGATGGCGCTATCCGGAGAACTCCGTAGGTTGGTACCGTCGGCATTTCACGATTGACAAGTCAGCCGACGGACAACGAATATTCGTGCGCTTCGATGGAATATTCCGCAATTCGCAAGTCTTCTGCAATGGCTTTTATCTTGGTGGAGAGCCGTCGGGCTATGCTACGCAACGCTATGAGCTGACCGACTACCTCAATTATGGTGGAGACAACGTGCTCACCGTGCGTGCCGATGCTTCCACTGAAGAGGGATGGTATTATGAAGGCGCTGGTATCTATCGCGATGTGTGGTTGGAAACAGTGCCTGAGCGTCACTTTCTTTACGAAGGTCTGTGCGTCTCAGCCGACTATGTCGGAGGCAAAGGCGTGCTCTCCCTGTCGGCTAAAAATAACGCGCCGGGCTACCGGCATCACTATATTCTGAAAGACGCAGCTGGGAAAACGGTGAGCGAAATAGATAACGACGGAAAGACTACTCTCTCCGGAATCAATCCTTGGTCTGCTTCGATTCCCTATCTCTATCGGCTTACGGCACAACTTGTAGACCCGCAGGGCAATGTCGTTGATGCTCAGACAGTGAAAGTCGGCTTCCGCCACTTTGATTTTGACCCGAAGCGCGGCTTCATGGTGAATGGCGTTGCCGACAAACTGCGCGGAGTAAACCTGCATCAGGACCATGCCGGAGTGGGAACGGGCATTCCCGATGAGCTGTGGGTATACCGGCTGCAACGTCTGAAGCAGTTGGGAGTCAATGCCATCCGCTCGTCGCACAATCCCGCCACGCCCGCAATGCTCGACATCTGCGACTCGATGGGCTTCTACGTGATCGACGAGAACCGACTGATGGGCATCAACGATTACCATCTCAGCGAACTGAAGAAGATGGTGATGCGCGACCGCAATCATCCCAGCGTTATGCTCTGGAGCATCGGCAACGAGGAATGGCAGATAGAAAGTGGAGAGAAAGGCGAGCGCATTGCCCGACGAATGCAGGACTACGTCCACGAGCTTGACTCCACACGCCTCTGCACTTATGGCAACAGCGGCGGATTCGGTATCGTGAAAGTAACGGATGTTCACGGCTACAACTATATCGTGCAGAATGATGTGGAGCACCGGCGGCAGGTATATCCCGACTGGTTTGTCATCGGCACGGAGGAGACGAGCGGCTGCGGTACGCGCAATGTCTACGTTACCGACCAGCAGCAAGGCTGGATGGCGCCCATCAACTACGTCGGCGAAGAGCGCAGCAACGGCGAGAAGAATGTCATTGCGCGTGGCTGGCACTATTATCGCGATCACATCTTTGCTGGTGGTCTGTTCTACTGGACTGGATTTGACTATCGCGGCGAGCCCAATCCGATGAAGTGGCCTTCCACAGGCTCTGAGTTTGGACTGCTCGACTATTGCGGATTCCCCAAGGATGAAGCCTATTATCTGCAAGCCGCCTGGACAGAGCGGCCCACGCTGCATCTCTTCCCCCACTGGAACCTTCGGGGGCATGAGGGAGAACGCGTGGCGCTGTGGGCCTATACGAACATGGACGAGGTGGAACTCTTCGTCAATGGTAAGTCGCAAGGTCGCAAGCGTCCGGCCGACCGTGACAGCTATCTTGAGTGGGACGTCAAATATCAGCCCGGAGAGGTGAAGGCTGTGGGCTATCGCAATGGCAAGCGGACCGTCACAACGACAATGGCTGCAACGGGAACAGCCGTGCGCGCCTCTGTCGTCAAGACGAAAATAGGTCGGCTGACCGTCTACGACATCACGCTGGTCGACAAGAAGGGTAGGGAAGTGCCCGACGCCTGTCAGACGTTGCAAGTGAATTGTGCTCAGGGAACGGAAGTCCTGGGTTGGGGCAACGGCGATCCGGCCTTCAAAACCGAGGAACGGCCTGACGGTTCAGCTGCCAGCCATTACTTGATTCCCGCATTCATGGGCAAGGCCCAGCTTATCGTGCGCGACGACAAAGGAGTAGATATTGACCTGGCGAAGTAATCATCGGCTTTCCCCCACGGCAACGGTGCTTGTCGGTGGGGGAAGCCCTCTATATCATCAATCCCATCAATACTATACATCACAATGGAGACTACCATCTCATCATCGCATTTGCCGACAGTAAACCCCATTATGAATTGCTCGACGGACTGCGTGGCGTGGCTGCGCTGCTCGTGTTATGGTATCATATCAATGAAGGCTTCGGCTTCGCCAAGTCGGTAAACGGCGTCAGCGACGGACTGATAGAGAATTTCAACCATGGCTACTTGGCCGTGGACTTCTTCTTTATTCTTTCCGGATTCGTGATTGGCTATGCCTACGACGACCGTTGGCAGCGCGGCTTCACGCTCAGGCAGTTTTTCAAGCGCCGCTTGATTCGCCTTCACCCCATGGTGCTGATGGGAGCCGTGATTGGTCTCGTCTTCTTCTATCTGCAAGGTGGCGTGAAATGGGATGGTACTCATGTTGCCCTGTCGCTGTCGATGCTGTCGCTGCTCTGCGCGATGTTCATGATTCCTGCCGTGCCTGGTTGTCCCTACGAGATTCGCGGCAATGGCGAGATGTTCCCGCTCAATGGTCCTGCCTGGTCGCTCTTCTTTGAGTACATTGGCAACATCCTCTATGCGCTCTTCATCCACCGTCTGCCCACTAAGGTGCTGGGCGCTCTGGCATTGCTGTTGGGCGGAATACTGGTTTGGTTCAACGTGGCGGACGTCTCCGGCTATGGCAGCTTCGGCGTGGGCTGGACTCTGGATACGATGAACTTTTGGGGCGGCATGCTGCGGATGCTCTTTCCTTACACGATGGGCATGTTCCTCTCGCGGGTATTCCGTCCGGTCAAGATACGGGGCGCGTTCTGGATTTGCTCCGCGGTGCTGCTTGTGCTTTTCGCGGTGCCCTACATTGCGCCTTCGGGATCAGTCTGTCTGAACGGACTTTACGAGTCTTTCTGCATAGTTGTCGTATTCCCTGTCCTCGTCTGGTTGGGCGCATCAGGAACTACTACCGACTTTCGCTCAACGGGCATCTGCAAGTTTCTGGGCGACATTTCCTATCCTCTTTATATGGTGCATTATCCCGTGATGTACCTCTTCTATTCCTGGTTGATAGAGAACAAGGTCTACACCTTCATGGATACGTGGGCGGCTTCTATTGGTGCGATGGTCCTCAGCTTTGTCATCGCTTACGTCTGTCTGCGTTGGTACGACATTCCCGTGCGCAGAGCATTGGCCCGGACACTCACTTTGGGTAAGAAAAAGTAAACCTTGCCGACAATTGGTAGGATACCGGATGGCTGCGGCGGCGAGATGCCCTCAATCTTCTGCATCACATGAGGCTACAATCTTGAACAAATCAAAAAAAGCCATAAATCATGCGCTATCTCTTATCTTTTTCGTAACTTTGCAGCGTGATGCAAGATGCAAAACCAAACGAAGACAACTGTAAAGTGGCAGATTTAAATAAAACCAATCAGGAGTTTAAAAGCGTGATGGATGAGTGCCGTGAGCTCTTTGCCAAGAAGCTGCACGACTACGGGGCATCGTGGCGATTGCTGCGGCCATCGTCGCTCACCGACCAACTCTTGATCAAGGCGCGCCGGATCCGTACTTTGGAGACGACGGGCCATTCGCTCGTGGGCGAAGGTATACGTCCCGAGTTTATTGCCCTTATTAATTATGGTCTTGTCGGACTCATTCAGTTGGAGAAAGGATTCTCCGATACCGTGGATATGACGCCCGACGAGGCATTGGCCTTATATTCGCAGTATGCCAAGCAGGCCTTTGAACTCATGACGAAGAAAAATAGCGATTATGGGGAGGCCTGGCGTGACATGCGCGTGGAGAGTTATACCGATTTCATCCTTACAAAGATAGAACGCGTGAAAGAGTTGGAGGATATCCATGAGAAAGCCCTGGTGTCGGAAGGCATCGGCGCCAACTATATGGACATCATCAACTATGCCGTGTTTGGCGCAATACGTCTAAGGAAAGAAGGCGAATGAGAGAGGAGACGAAGGTAGATCATCAGCAGACCGACGAGAGCAGCTCGCAGTCGCTGCTGTCGCGGGTGAAGGCCAGCAGGGCATTCGGCATCGTGGTGAACCTGTGCCGGTTGGTGTTGGCGCTGACGCTAATCTTCTCCGGCTATGTGAAGGCCATCGACCCGCTCGGCACGCAATATAAGATCCACGACTACCTGACCGCGCTCCACGTGCAGGACTATGTTCCCGACTGGGTAGAGCTGGCGGGCTCCATCAGCCTTTCGGCGTTTGAGTTCTGCTTGGGTGTGTTCATGCTCTTCGCCATCCGCCGCCGGCTTGTCACCCGACTGACGTTGCTGTTCATCGGGTGTATGACGGTTGTCACGGTGTGGATCGCGATAGCCAATCCCGTCAAGGACTGTGGATGCTTTGGCGATGCCATCCATCTCACCAATGTTCAGACGTTGATGAAGAACATCGTTCTCTTGGCGTTGGCTTTGACTACGGCGTGGGCGCCGCTGAGGATGCCCCGCTTCGTGGGAAGGAGCAATCAATGGATAGTGATCAACTACACCATTCTCTTCATTCTCATCTCGAGCGGATGGAGCCTCTACAAGCTTCCCTACTTCGATTTCCGCCCCTATCACATCGGCGCGAACATCAAGAAGGGTATGGAGATTCCACCAGGAGCGCCCCAGCCGAAGTTTGAGACGACATTCATCCTGGAGAAAAATGGAGTCAGAAAGGAGTTCACGCTGGAGAATTATCCCGATTCCACGTGGACGTTCATCGATTCGAAGACCGTGCAGACGCAGACCGGCTACGTGCCGCCCATCCACGACTTCAGCATAGAGCTCGGCGGCGAGGACATCACGCAGCAGGTGTTGGACCGCAAAGGTTACACCTTCCTGCTCATCTCGCCCAGCCTGTCGGATGCCGATGATAGCAACTTCGGCAATATCGACAACATCTACGAGTATGCGCAGGACAATCACGTGCCGTTCTACTGTCTCACGGCCAGTGACCCGAAGGCCATCAGCCGTTGGCAGGATCTTACTGGGGCGGAATATCCATTCTGTCTGACAGACGGGACGACGCTGAAGACCATCATCCGCAGCAATCCCGGACTGTTGCTGCTGAAGGACGGAACCATCATTGGCAAATGGAGCCACAACGACTTGCCGATGGCTGAGCTGAACAAGCCCATTGCACAGTCGGAAATCGGCCAGATGCCAGTCGACCGCACCACGCACAAAATCGTCGTCGTGCTGTTGCTGTTCGTGCTTCCCCTCACGCTCCTGAGCATTGCCGACAGACTGTGGGCGTGGTCGTCGAAAGTCAGGTCGGCACAGGACAGACAGATTGACAAATTAAAGAAATTAGAATCAGAACTCAATATTCAATCTTTTAAAACAAAAGTAAAATGAGAAAGAAAATTGTTGCAGGCAACTGGAAAATGAACGAGAACCTGCAGGAAGGTGTTGCTTTGGCAAAGGAAATCAACGATCTGTTGGCAGCTGACAAGCCCAACTGTGGCGTCATCATCTGCACTCCTTTCATCCACTTGGCTAAGGTGGCTGAGGTGCTGGATCAGGACGTTGTTGCCCTTGGTGCAGAGAACTGCGCCGACAAGGAGAAGGGTGCCTACACGGGTGAGGTTTCTGCCGCTATGGTGAAGAGCACCGGTGCACAGTATGTCATCCTCGGCCACTCTGAGCGCCGTCAGTACTACAACGAGACTCCTGAGATTCTGAAGGCAAAGGTTGATCTGGCTCTGGCCAATGGTCTGAAGGTGATCTTCTGCTGCGGCGAGACGCTGGAGGAGCGCGAGGCCGACAAGCAGAACGAGGTCGTTAAGGCTGAGCTCGAAGGCAGCGTATTCCATCTCACAGCTGAGGAGTGGAAGAACATCGTGCTGGCTTATGAGCCCATCTGGGCTATCGGTACCGGCAAGACCGCTACAGCTGAACAGGCTGAGGAGATGCTGGCCTACATCCGTAGCATCGTGGCTGAGAAGTACGGCGCAGAGGCTGCTGAGGACACAACCATCCTTTACGGTGGCAGCTGCAAGCCCGGCAATGCTCCTGAGCTCTTCGCTAAACCCGACATCGACGGTGGCCTGATTGGTGGCGCTTCTTTGAAGGCCAACGACTTCAAGGGCATCATTGATGCTTGGAAGAAGTAATCAGCTTCCTTTCTGACCCTCCTTTCTTGAGGAGAGCAACAAACCCTATTATAATTGCCCATCGTGGCACAGCGTCTCCTGCCCGGACAGAACCGGGTGGGAGACCCGTGCGATGGGAAACAACCATTAATAAGAATGAGGAAAATCGTCATTGCATTGCTCGTCACATTTTGTTCTGTCAGCCTACAGGCACAGACATTTACCGATCATCTACAGCAGAAGACGGGCAAAGGTACTGTGACAGTAGAACAAAGTTCAGAAATAGACAAACTCGTGAACGGAAAGGCTTCAGTGACGAACAGTGTTCCGCAGAAGAAGGTCGAACCGGTTACGCAAAAGAAGACCGTAGAGAAGCAGACCACAAGCACTGTGCGCAAGCCTGCCTTGCCCGAACCTGCTACAACAACGAAAAAGAAGACAGAACCTCAGAAGCAACAGGACCGCACGGCTCAGACCCAGCGGAACGACAGTTTGAAGAAAGCTGCTGAGGCTCAGCGTCAGGAAGCCCTGCGTCAAGCCGAAGAACAGCGTGCCGCAGAGGAGAAGCGGGCAGCGGAAGAGAAGCATGCAGCAGAGGAACGCAAAGCTGCTGAGGAGCGTAAGGCCGCTGAGGAGCGCAAGACCGCCGAGCAGCATCAGGCCAATAAAGACCGCACCGAGGCAAAAGAAGAGGTAGAGACCGTCAACATGCGCAAGAAGGTGATGCGTGGCAGCCGCAAGATCACGGGCTATCGCATCCAGGTCTACAGTGGTGGCAACTCGCGCCAGGACCGCCAGCGCGCTCAGGACATCGGCAACAAGATCAAGATGAAGTTCCCCGACCAGCCTGTCTACGTGCATTTCTATTCTCCCTCGTGGAAATGCCGTGTAGGAAACTACCGTACGTATGAGGAGGCCAGCCGCATGCTCCGCAAGATAAAAGCCATGGGCTATAGTTCGGCCACTATCCTCAGAGGAAAAATCACCGTTCAGTATTAAATATAATAGTCTTCAAGTCTGTCAGTGGCAGTTGGAAGACTGTACCTTATTATATATATGAATCCAGAAACAGAATTCAGAGACGGCCTCGACGAGTTGGCCGCTCATTATAAAGAGATCATAAAGCTCCTGGGCGAGGATCCCGAGCGTGAAGGACTGCTGAAGACGCCTATGCGTGTGGCAAAGGCGATGCAGATTCTCACCCGCGGCTATTCCCAGGACCCTCACGCCGTGCTCAACGCTGCTCTCTTCAAGGAAGACTACAACCAGATGGTCATCGTGAAGGACATTGACTTCTTCTCGATGTGCGAGCACCACATGCTGCCCTTCTACGGCAAGGTGCATGTGGCCTACATTCCCAACGGTTATATCACGGGTCTGAGCAAGATTGCCCGCGTGGTCGACATCTTCAGCCATCGCCTGCAGGTGCAGGAACGCATGACCAAGCAGGTGATGGAGTGCATACAGGACACGCTGAAGCCCATGGGAGTGATGGTAGTCGTTGAGGCTAAGCACATGTGCATGCAGATGCGCGGCGTGGAGAAGCAGAACGCCATCACCACGACGAGCGCCTTCAGCGGGGCTTTCAATCAAGCCAAGACCCGCGAGGAGTTCATGAATCTGTTGCGGGGAGAGTCTAAGCGTATTTAGTCTGCTCCTTCCCTATAACTGGTCAAAACTTTACGTCTTATGAAATTCATATCCTGGAATGTAAACGGGCTTCGCGCCTGCGTTGGCAAGGATTTCAAGGAGAACTTTGCCAAACTAGATGCCGACTTCTTCTGCCTTCAGGAAACGAAGATGCAGGAGGGGCAACTCGATATTGCCTTCGACGGCTATGAGAGTTATTGGAACTATGCTGAGAAGAAGGGCTACAGCGGCACGGCCATCTTCACGCGCCTTCATCCGCTGAGCGTCAGTCGCGGCATCGGCATTGAGGAGCACGACAAGGAGGGACGCGTCATTACGCTCGAATATTCCGACTTCTACCTCGTGACGGTCTACACGCCGAACTCTCAGGACCAGCTGCGCCGGCTCGACTACAGAATGCACTGGGAGGACGACTTCCAGGCCTATCTCCACAAACTGGACGAGAAGAAACCTGTCGTGGTCTGCGGCGACATGAACGTGGCCCACGAGGAGATAGATATCAAGAACCCCAAGACTAACCGCCGCAATGCCGGATTCACCGACGAGGAGCGCGAGCGCATGACGCAGTTGCTGGGCAATGGCTTCATCGACACCTTCCGCACGCTGCATCCCGATGAGGTGACCTACAGCTGGTGGTCCTACCGCTTCCGTGCAAGAGAGAAGAATGCTGGATGGCGCATCGACTATTTCCTGATTTCCGACCGTCTTCGTCCGCGTCTCAAGGGCGCTACGATTCACACCGAAATCTATGGTTCCGACCATTGCCCTGTGGAGTTGGACTTGGAATAAGACTGCGAGGACATTCGTCGGAGAAACAATACGATAGTAAATATTATGAACAACCGTTTGGCGAAGTAATTCTTTACCAAACGGTTTTCTTTTTTTTGTTCTGCGTATATAGGCGCTTTTGGCCTTAGTTTGGCAAATTTATCTGTATTTCTGTAATTTTCTAACAATTGTCAAGTATTATCCCTATTTTGTTTACTCATAAGGTCAATTTTTGGTATTTTCCGAAAGATAATTTGTTATCTAGAAATTTATTTTTACTTTTGTCCCGATATTAGAAAAAGATATGAATGATTACGAAATGAAACAGATTAATGAAATTTCGCATACTCTAATAGAAGGTGATAACGTTGGCGGTGTTTTCCCTGTAGAAAATCACAGCCTTATCTACTTGTTTTCGGGTAGCTTGAGGTTGGAACAGAAAGGAAAAATCGACAAGGTTGTCATTATTCGCGCTGGGGAATGCGTATTTGTCCGTAAAGATTTGTCGGTCGGCATTGTTAAGAATGTAGACAAGTCCACACATCGTTTTGAGTCTGTTACAATGAGTTTCTCCCGTTCTTTTCTTCAGGGAGTGTATCGTAGTCTCAGCGGAGACGTCGTCGGAGCCCACGTGCAGAGAAGCCGTAAGGCTTTCTTGAAAATGCCGGTCACAGACGAATTGAAGTCGTTGTTTGAAAACGCCTTGGAAATGCTGAAGACCAGCAGCAGTCTGGATCGTGCATGGGTCAACAAAGAACTCAACGAAGGACTCACTTGTGTTTTGAAAGCTGATAGGAGTGTCTATGCTTCTATCTTTGATTTTGCATCGCCTTGGAAGATTGACCTGCTCGAGTTTATGAACGAGAACTACATGTATCGTCTGTCTCTGAAAGAACTGGCCAATTATACGGGGCGTAGTCTCTCCACGTTTAAGCGCGACTTCAAGAAGCTGACCGACCAGACGCCAGAGCGCTGGATTATCGACAAGCGTCTTGACGAGGCACAGCGCCTGCTCGCCCATGGCTGCCGGCGCGTCAGTGAGGTGATGGCCAAAGTGGGCATTACCAACCAGTCTTACTTCTCGCGTGCCTACAAAGACAAGTTCGGTTATACGCCCAAGCATACTCCCCAAGAGAGGGATTAGACTGATAGAGACTATTCCGTCAACGATAAAACTTGCCGTTGGGCGATAGAAGTTTTTCGTTTGGATTTCGCAAACAACAGATTTGGTTTCGTGGCAAGAAATTACTAAAAGAAATATTGCCCAGACCGCTTTGCATGGCTTATTGTTCCAGCAAAGCGGTTTGCCTTTATAGAATAAAAAAAGCGGCTCCGCCGAGTCGCTTCTAAAATCATTTTATGGGAAATTATTATTACTTTATTCCAAGATTGAATTGAGCTTGTTGAGAGGAATCTTCTCAAACTCGCCATTGGGATGGGTCACCTGGCAATAGTTGTAGACTGGTTTGCCTTCTTTGTATTCCACGATGGCGATGCTTCCATCCTTGAGCTGTGCGGTGAAGTAGCCCTCGCGCATACCGTTCACGTAGTTGCCGTGGAGCTGTTCCTTACCGTTGTTGTAGTAAGTGGTCACTTCTCCGTCGAGCTTTGAATTCTTGTCGTTGTTAAGGTCGAGGAAACTGTATGAGCCTTCGGCTTTCATATTTCCGTCCATGTAGTAGTCAACAAAGGCATCCTGTTTGTTGAGGCCTTTGCCTACAGTCACGAGCAGACGGTAGTAGCTCGCCTTCTCGGGATTGCTCACCACCTGATGCTTGGCACTGTAGAAGAGTGTATCAGCAATTGTCACATTGGCTTTGTCAACAATGTGGTTTCTTCCGAAAGAGATTGTTGAGACGAGCAACATTAATCCAAAAAGAACTAACTTTTTCATTTTTATTTTTAAAGGTTTAAAACTTTCGTTGTTGTTTTTATTTCTGGTGCAAAAGTACAAAGAAGAATCGTAACTAAAAAGTTTCTTAACACACTTTTATCCTTCAATTTTTCGCTTTACAATCGGCTATTTTGGCTCTTCTTCTTTTAATCAAAAACTATCAAATAGTAAGCTACAACTTTACAAAGTGTTACAATCTAGGTGAATTGCTCGGAGAAACACGAATTTTAAGGTTTGAAATTATCATTTTAATCTAAATATTTAAGCAAATTGATATAAATCAATCTTGCTAATTTTCAGATTAAAACTGCTTGTGGTAAACTTTTTTTGATGACTTTCATTGCGTAACATGTATTTCGCTTAATTTTGAGTTTTAGGGTGATAGTTTTTCATTCGGACCGCACTTGCCCTGTATGGAACCGTTATGCTTATTTTTCGAAAGCCATAGTAGGGAAGAGATGGTGTCGCAACTGAAACATACCAGAATATCAATCGGGCATTGATACACCCCTCTTCGGGATACTAATATCAATCAGAATTTGCTCCCCGATGTTTCTTCTCTCCTTCTGTAGGTAGGGGGTGGTGGTGGGACGGTATCGTTATTCCTGCCACAGAAGGGTTTACTTGTGAAGAGCAAGCGGTCCTTTTTTCTTGGTCGTCAAGAATGACGACCCTCCTACCATGCGGCACTTTTTTCAATCTTGGTCGTTAGGAATGACGAGCCTCCTATAAACCAACTGCGAGCTACGCGCTGGTGGGCCACCTTCGGGGCACTGAGTTCAGAGAAAAATGGGGACAGCTATCCCCGTCTGCCCCTTACAGGGTTGTTTGCGCTGCTATACCTATTATATATATTGTTTCTGCTAGCTAGCCCTTTTTGTTGTTTGCGCTGTTATACCTATTATATAAGTCTTATGTTTTACTAGAGGCATGTTATTGCCTGGAAGGCAGTACCTTCATTTCTTCTTACAGCAAGCCTGCAACGCTTGTTCTGTAACAGTCTGTGGGCGGTCGTCGTGTTTTGTATTCTTGCTTTTCTAATAACGATATTCGTGCGGCCTTCTTCTATTATGCGATAATTCTTGCTTTCCGACGTACGTCGGACGATTGTCTGACGAACGTCGGACGATCGTCTAACGAACGTCGGACAATCGTCTGACGAACGTCAGACGGCAACTATCCTCGTATCTATGTTTATCCATTGCCCATCGCAACTCTTTGTTTGGGCCTGATTATGCCTATGCCTTCAACATATAGCAAGTAAATTTACTAGAACCAATGCAAGTGCGTCGGCATTCCTGCTGGCGACAGTATTCAGGCGCTTGTTCCTTTTCACGGGGGAAAGTTAAAATGATGATGTATATCGGTGATCATTGTTCGTCTGCAGGAATTCCAACGCTTCCATTGGCACCATTTGATGTGTAACCTTCTGCAGAGCGGAATGATGTATACTTCAGCCCCTTGAATGTTGCTATGACGGCCAAAAACCTCAGAATCTATCATAAAAATTTGGCGTATTTTCGGAAAATCTAAATCTTCATCCTTTTGAAATAAAATATTTCACTTTTACAACAGTTTTTTGATAAAATTTATTTAGAGTTGCATTGTGTTAGCAGAAAAAGAACATTTTTGAGATATTTCATTCATTTAATTTACACAACTTATGCAGAAACGACTGCTTTTTCTGATTTCATTGCTGTTGTGCTTTACAACTTCGTTGATGGCACAGGTCACAACCTCTGCAATGAGCGGTAAAGTCACCGCTGACGGCGAGGATGTGATAGGAGCAACAATCGAAGCCATACACGTGCCCTCTGGTACAAAGTATATGGCTGTGACCAACACAAAAGGTGCTTTCACCATCACGGGTATGCGACCTGGCGGACCTTACAACGTTAAGGTCAGCTACATTGGCTACCGCACCAAGGACTTCACTGACCTGAAGCTCTCTTTGGGTGAAACTTATGACCTCCCCGTTTGGCTCGAGGCCGACACCAAGGAGCTTGGCGAGGTTGTCGTTACCGGACAGCCCGGCGTCAACAACACGCGTAATGGTGCTGCTGAGTCTATTGGCAACGCACGCATCGAGGAATTGCCCTCGCTCACCCACAGCGTAGCCGACGTGGCATGCATCAATCCCTTCGTGAAGGTGACGGAAGGTGGCGCCATGTATTTCGCAGGCTCCAACAACCGCTACAATTCTATCATGATCGATGGTGCTATGTCTAACGATGTCTTTGGTCTGACGGCCAACGGCGCCAACGGCGGACAGGCTGGTACGCAGGCCTTCTCTATGGAGACCATCGACCAGCTGCAGGTTTCCATCGCGCCCTTCGACGTACGCCAGTCTGGCTTCACCGGTGGTGCTGTCAACGCCATCACCAAGTCGGGTACCAACGACTTCCACGGAAGGGTCTACTCTTACTTCCAGAATGGTGACATGGTATCAGACAAGTACAAGCTCCACAACGGCGGCACTTCTTCCAAGTACGGTTCTCTGACCGACAACACCTTCGGTGCTACGCTCGGCGGACCGCTGGTGAAGGATAAGCTCTTCTTCTTCGCCAACTTTGAGCGCTCGAAGAGAGAGTACGACGACGCCCATCGTCAGGTCACCAAGGAACTGGCAGCGCTGTTCCCTGCCTATATTAATTCTCTCGGACTGAAGAAGAAAGATGGCACGGCGCTCACAGCCGACAACTATCTCGACTATATCAAGGAAGAGATCATCCGCTCGGCCCAGATTGCCAAGGATGCCGGTGCTGACATCCCTGACAGCATCGGCTTCAGCTTCAATAGCGACGCCGGCACGTTTGCCCCTGTCAATGGTGGCGTAGGAATGGGACAGGCTCCCAAAGATCTTCCTGATGACATGGCCAAGGCTATGGGCGGCATGAGAGGCATGAACAAACGCGTGGGCGAGTATATCATCGGTCTCGACATGACGAAGTATCTCAACTATGTGGCCAACAAAACTCCGCTGAAGACTGCTCCGGCCTTCGATGCGCTGGGCGTGGCTGGCGACGCGGCCAGTGGTGAAAACGATGAGTTTGGCGATGCTAACAACGTTCCTGCCAACTTCACCGACTATTCAGCAGCAAAGAACAACACTACAGTTTCTGCTAAGGTGAAGGAAGAGGAATATCTCCTCAACCCCATGGCGCAGATTGGACAGCAAGGCGTCACCGTTGCTCCTCATTGGTATATCCGCCATGGTGCCATCGACCGCGACACGGCTTTCCCCATTCCTCTCAACCTAGCTACGAAACTGGAGAACGAGGGCAAGGATGTCAACTTCCTCCTGGCCTGGAACCGTCCGCATAGCGGCGACTATGCGCTCAACGAGCTTTTCAACTGGATTGACTCGATAACAAAACATTAGAGGTTTTGATAGGTTGCTATACAAGCTATCGCTTATATTGCAAGCCGCAGTACTTCATGAGTGCTGCGGCTTATCTTATTTTCGGATGCGGCTGGCAATTGTTTTATTACTCGATGTCTGTAAAAACAAAGAAATGTAAACGTCACTCAAAGCACGTTAACGCAGATAACTTTTTCCCTTTTTCAGCGTCTTTCTTAATAACGGTCCTGGCAGGAACCGATGCTTTTATTGCGCAAAGCATGAATTAGCTCCATTGGTAAATATAGTAGTAATAAAAGTACAAGGTTCTATGATGAGAAAGATTTTATCAGTAGTGTGTATGCTCTTTGCGGCTGCTTCCGTGATGGCGGCAACCGGTCATGTGAAAAGTGTTACGGCCATTGGTGAGGTGCTGGGCGACGGTGCCAAGACCACAGCTGTGGCCATCGAGTATGATACGCCCATCAATGGCAGTAGTCTCTCAACAGCCACCTACAACGTTGACGGTCGCGAGGTGAAACGCGTATATACCAACAGCGAGGCAATGAAGGCCCGCACGCCACAGAAGGGACGTTTCGTCCTCGTGGAGTTGAAGACAACGGTCTCACTCACTCCCGACTTCGGTCCCGACAAGAAGAAAGACAACAAGAAAGAGGATTCCAAGAACAACGGAGAGGGTGGGGGACCTGCCGGAGGTATCACTGCCGGCAACCGTCCCACGCGTGAGGCCAATCCCTTCCCCATCACGGCTACGCTGAAGCAAGTGAAGGACATCAAGACCGCTGCGGGCAAGACTTATAAGGCTGGCGACTCGCTGACGAGCGACAAGAGCCGTACGCTCATCGCTGAGGACTTCCAGCAATTGACGTTCAACGATGCCAAGACCGGAGTCACACTGCGCTATAATCTCTTCATCCCCAAGAACTATGATGCATCGAAAAACTATCCGCTCGTGCTCTTCATGCACGATGCTAGCGGTGCCAATCAGATGGACAACTACACACTGCTGCAAGGCAACGGCGCCACGGTGTGGGCTTCACCGAGAGACCAGGCCAAGCATCCGTGCTTTGTGCTTGCTCCGCAGTACGACGAGATAGTGGTCGACGACAGCTTCCGCGTCACGCCAAGCGCAGAGACCACCATCGATCTGCTCGACGCTATCAAGAGTCAGTACAGCATCGATGCCAACCGCGTCTACACCACCGGTCAGTCGATGGGCTGCATGCTGAGTTATCTGCTGCTCTCCACCCATCCCGATGAGTTTGCCGCCGGCATGCTTGTGGCCGGACAGTGGGATCCGAAGGTCATTGCACCCATGGCCAAGAAGCCTTTGTGGCTCATCTCCTGTACGGGCGACGAGAAAAGTTCGGCAGGTGCTGCCACAGCTTTGAAGCTTTGGAGTTCACTTGGTGCCCGTACCGACTCAGCCTCATGGCCGCTCGACACTACGGAAGTAGTCCATGCACAAGAGATAGAGGCGCTGCGCAATCAGCACGCCACTATTCGTTACAGTCACTTGCGCGGTGGTTGGCACAACGGCACATGGCGCGTGGCTTACACCTTTGCGGGCATTCGCGACTGGTTGTTCGAGCAGCGTAAGCAAGAAGATTAATCGTTATGAAATGAAAAGGCCGCCTTTACGGGCGGCATTTTTATGTCTTGTTGGTTGATAATCTATAACTGTCGAGCGATTTGCGCTTTATAGCTTAGCGTTCTCTGCTTAAAACAAATGAAAGATGCTTGCTTTTCCGGATTGTTTTCCGCTAGAAAAGCAAGCATCTTTCAGCTTATTGCAACCTCACTCCCAGATTACTCCAGAGTCTTCTGGTCTTTTATCTTGTCCTTACATTCTTCCATCAGCCATTTCGGCGTGCTGGTAGCTCCGCAGATGCCTACGGTGTGGACGCCGTTGAGCCACTGCATGTCGATTTCGTCGGCGCATTCTATCTGATGGCTGTTGGGATTCACCTGTCGGCACTGCTCAAAGAGCACCCGTCCGTTGCTGCTCTTGCGGCCAGCGACAAATAGAATCAGGTCGTGGCGCGAGGCAAACTCGGCAATGTGGGGCATGCGGTTGGCCACCTGGCGGCAGATGGTATCGAAACTTTTAAATGTGGCCGACGGGGAAATGTGGGCCTGAATGTATTCGATGATGTGGTGGAACTCGTCGAGACTTTTCGTGGTCTGCGAATAGAGAAAGATGTCGCGGTTGAAGTCGAGCCGCTTCACGTCGTCCAGACTTTCCACAACGATGGCCTTCTGATGGGTCTGACCGACGAGTCCCAGCACCTCGGCGTGTCCGTTCTTTCCAAAGATAACGATCTGTGCTTGCGGGTTGGCGTCGAACTGGCGCTTGATGCGGCGCTGCAAGGCCAGCACCACGGGACAGGTGGCGTCGATGATCTCAATCTGGTTGCGCTCGGCCATCGCATAGGTCTCGGGCGGCTCTCCGTGGGCGCGAAGCAGCACTTTCACGTTGTGCAACTGCCCCATCTGCTCATGGTTGATCGTGACCAGTCCTTTCTTGCTCAGCCGCTCCACTTCCATGCTGTTGTGGACGATGTCGCCCAGACAGTAGAGCGTACTTCCCTTCTCCAGTTCTTCCTCGGCTTTCTTGATGGCCGTGGTCACACCGAAGCAGAAACCGCTTCCTTCGTCAATTTCTATTTTCAAGTCGTCGTTCATTTCTTCGTCTTCACTTTAAGCGTAACTTTCGGATGTTCTGGATCGTTGGTGATCATCAGCACACGCGGTGAGGTACGCACATTTTTCAGTTCATCCTTTATGGCTGTCACCTTCAATTTGGCCTTATCGCCGGGAGCGATACTGCGGTTGTCGAGCTCTACCTGCAAGCCAGTGGTGAACATCTGCAGCGAAGTGATGAGCAGCGTGCTGCGTCCGCGGTTGGTAATGATGATCTCTCCCTTCAGTTTCTTCTTCTTTCCAAAGGAGCCGAGATTGAACTCCTGTGCCGACAGCGCCATCACAGGAGCCTTCAGCCGCTGCTCCTGCGTCATGGTGAAGTTGGGCAGCAGCACGGTTGAGACGGTGATTTCCTTTTCCGGTGCCACCTTATCGCCCGCACCCGAACCCAGATAAATGCCCGTCTGCGTCAGTCCGTAGTCGCGTATGCGGCGCGAGTCGAGCGTGATGGTAGCCGTTCCAGTGTGTCGGGGAGCCAACTTGGCAGGCGAAACCGTCGCACGGAGATAGGCCGGAATGTGGAGCATGGTCGGCGACAGCGTCTCGTCGGAATTGTTCATGATGTGGATGGTTGCCACGGGCTTGTCGCCAATGTTGACATCGTCAAACTCCACGTCGGCCACATCGCAGAGGAAGTCGCCCACCTTGTAGGGATACTGGCCCGAGAAATCCAACTTCCTGTCTACGACGACGCCCTTCATGGTGAGCATCAACGGTTGATCGCCATTGGTGCCATAGACGCCGACAAGCTTCTCGAAGTGGCCCATCTGCTGGGCATCGTAGGTGGCAGAGACAACAAAGTCGGAACCAGCTGGAATAGACGATTTGGGATAACTCACCGTGGCACAGCCGCAACTGGTGTAGACCTTTGTGATGACAAGTGGCTTCGAGGCATCGTTGCGCAACTTGTATTCCACGGTTACGGGGTGTGCAAACACCACTTGACCACAGTCGACAGTGGCTTGTTCGGCGGATATTTGCTGTGCGTCAGCGCCCAGCCATCCCAGGCAGAGCGCTACAGAGATAATAAAGAACTTTTTCATTTTACGCAGATGGTTATAGCACCGGTTCTGGCTCCGTATGCTGGACTGTAGGCGCACTGCGACGTGCAGACGCCCGTCTGATAGGTTCCGGCCCGGTCGATGTAATATTCAGTCTCGACTACATGGCGTCCCTTAGCCATGCGGTCGAAGTAATAATTGGTCACATTGTCCTTCGGTGCGAGGTAGTATCCCCAACGGTAGCCGCTGAGCTGGCTCACTGGTTCCATGCAGGCGGCGCGCTTGTCCTGCACCTGAACGAAGTCGTAGTCGCGGTCGGCGGTGATGGTGAGGCGAACTTTCACCTTGTCGCCCACCTTCAGGTCGCCTTTAACGGGCGTTCCATCGCTATGGAGCAGTTCGCGCTTGAGCGTCATTCCATTTGTGGCAGAGGCAACGTCGCTGCTCTTCTGCCAGAACTGTGCGTAGACAGCGCCCCAGCTTGTTCCGTCCGTAGTCTTCTCGGCCGTGAATGTCCTCGGTTTGATGTCCGAGATATGGTCTTTCACGTATCCCAGTCCGGCTGTAGCGCCCTCGTTGGACAGCGTCTTGTCGTCAATCTTCAGAACGGTCTGCTCCTTGACGGCGAGCGGCTGGGTGGTGTTGCCACGCAGGAAGCCATAGACGGCATCGGCGGTGTTGATGGGCGTGTCCCAGAGTTGCGTGCGCTTCTCCTGGAGCAGCCAGCGCTGCATGTCGGGAACGAGCTCACCCTTGCGGTAGTCGAGGCGTTGGAAGGCCTCGATGGCTGCCACCTGAGATGGAATCTTGTAGTCGCGCCAAGAGTACTGAGCCTTCGGCGTATCGAAATAGCGGCCCATCTCTTCCTTGTAGACGGAGTATTGGTCAATGCTCTTCAGGTTGGTCAGCGCCTCCTGCTTGTGGCCGAAGTGGTTGAGGATGATGGCGCCCATCGACTTTCCGTAGATGGTCAGCCACGTTGGATGCTTGGCAATCAGGTCCACCAAGTAGTCGATATCGCTGGTGGTCTTCTCGTTGTTGATGGCCGAGAGATAGAGAAAGTTGCAGGCCATCTCAGAGGGGCGCAGGTCCTTGGCGCCCTTCTTGGCTTCTTTCTTGAGCTCTACCACTTCCTTGGCAATCTCCTTCTTCAGATAACTGTAGGTCGCATTGATGATATCCTCGTTCTGACCTTGCATTCCCGTCATGTCGTTGAGTCTTGACAGGATGACGGAGACGGCTACTGTCATGTAGGGACTGCCCGTCATGCCAGGCCACCAACTGAAGCTGCCGTCGGCATTTTGCAGGCGCTTCAGTTTCGAGAGGTTGTCTTTCAGCCGGAAGTTCAGCGTATTCTCGTCGAAGAAGTTGGCGAGGCTGCGCATCTGCTGGGTCTCGCCCTTGGCCTCCTGCATCCACGGCGTATCGTTCAGCTCGAGGTTCTTCAGCTCGCTGTTGGTCTGCAATGAGGAGGTAAGGTTCTTTTCCTGATTCTGCTGCCAGTCCTTAACGATGGTTTTGATGTTCGGGTTGGAGTTCATGATCCAGCGTCCGAGGCTGTTGGCATAGAGGGCAGTTGCCTGTGAGATGGCGTCGTTGTCGCGGGCGTCGCTCACGTAGTTGAGCGTCTGTATCATCAGCCAAGCGGGATTGTTGGTGTACTCCACCGTGACGCTGGCCTTTTCGGGAACGAGCTTACTCAGGTCGATGGTCTTCGTGCCCTTGCCGTTCTGCGTGAAGGCGACCGTATTGGTGACGTACTCACGGTTGGACAGCACGGGCAGATAATGCTGCTCACCGTCGCTGCCGTTTCTGGTCTCGGCGATGATGCGAGCCACGTAGATGTTCGGGCTCAGTTGCGGCACGTTGAACGTTACGACTGCTGCGGGCTCACTTTTCGTGCCCAGTCGGAAGCTGCGCCGCTGGGTGAAGACGGTCTTCTCTGTTTCGGCATCAAGAATCTCCAACGTAGCCTCGCCGCTCGTGCGCTGGTCGGTTGTGTTGGTGATGGTTGCCGAAAGTTGGGCCTCGTCGCCTTCGCGCACGAAGCGCGGCATGTTGGGCTGCACCATCAACTGCTTCTGGGCCACGGTCTCGCCTTCGAGCATTCCGCGGTTCATGTTCTTGTCGTGGGCGAGTCCCATGAACTTCCATGTCGTCACGCTCTCGGGCAGACGGAAGGAGATGTTCACGTCGCCGTTCTCGTCGGCCATCAGTGTGGGATAGAAGAAGGCGGTCTCGTTGAGATTCTCTCTCAGACTGGGATTTCCCTGCTGAGCGGATGGCTTCTCCTGAACGGCTTTCTCCTCAATTGCCTGTGGCGCCATACCGAGGATTGTGGAGTCGGCCACCGCGGCGTCAGCCTGAATCTCATTGGTAGCCGCCAAAGCCATGACTCCCTTGGCTTTACGCATCGCAAGCCTCGGTCTGCCATATCCCGTGAAGAATACTTCGTCCTCAGCCGTGTAGAAGTTGAGCAGTTGGTCATCGATATGTGAGAAGACGAGCGGATGCTCCTCGAGGTCCTTATAGCTTTGCTCGCCGAAGAACGACATGAGGTCGATCTTGCTTCCTTCCCAACGGCTGTTCTCTACATTTCTATAATAAGGGATGTTCAGTGCCCACTGCAGCGGGCTGAACGTGTCGAGGCTCTTGTCGTAGAGCACGGCCATGAGCTGGATTCCTGTGGGAACGTCGGTGGCATGCTCTTCGTCGTAGAAGATGTCCTTGCCCTTGGCGGGATGCTTGATGTTGAGCGTCCAAGTCTCTTCATCGCCCGGGCGCACCTTGTCGCGGAATGTCGACCACTTCATGTCGAGCTTGTCGGCAGGCTGGGGCTTCCGGATCTCGTGGCGCAGCAGGTGGCATACGCCGTCTTTCACCCACGCGAAGTTCATCTCCAGCTGGTCGCCGTATTCTTTATCGTAGTTGATCTTGTAGGTCTTGATAGCGTTGTCCATGTCCATCGTTCCGCTTTCCAATACTTTGGAACCGCTGATGAAGGTATAGCAGACGTGAACATCCTTGTCCGACGATCCTACCTGCACATACACGGGACGGCCATCGCGCGGGAACTGGTCGGCAGATGTCCAGAACCACTCCTTTGTTGTTGTGGCCGGATGCTTGTCGCTGATGTCGAAAACTACAAATTCCTTGCTCAACGTGTCGGTTCCTGAGGCAGCGAGGAGCTTGTAGCGACCCGACTTGAGGGTAGTGAAAGGCGCCGTGAGCTGAGTCTCCTTATTGGTTTGTGCAGTGAAGGTCTTCTCGATGCCTTCAAGGTGATAGGTCACCGTGCGGTCGACCGGTTGGTTGGCGGCATTGACGAGCGAGAAGGTGATGGTCTTCAACGAATCCCTTCTCACGCGTTCGGGAAGATTCACGGTGAACTGAGTCTCCTTCGTGCCGGCGGGTATTGCCGTTTGGGCGTTTTGAGTCTCACCTGCGGAAGTGGTCACGTCGGCATTGACGACGAAGTTGAACATTCCCGAGCGGCGGTTGCCTTCGTCGGGCATGGAAAGAACCACCTTCGTCAGGAAGTCGCCATTGTCGTCGGTGAGGCAGGAGTCTGTCGTGATTTGTTCGGAACCGTTGGAATACCACCACCACAGTGGGCGGCGAACAACGTTGTAGTTCACCTTGGCTCCAATCACAGGCATACCGGCGAAGCTGCGTGCGTGGCCTTTCACGGTAATAGTGTCGCCAGCCTTATAGCTCTCGGTCACCTTGTCGAACGTCACTTCGAATGTCGGGCGCTTGTATTCCTCAACGTTGAATCCGGTTGAGGCGCCATTGCAGGTGACGGAGAACCATCCCGTGAGTCCGGTCTGGGGCAGAACGAAGTCGGTGTGGGCCGTTCCGTATTCGTCGGTCTTCACCTTCACGGTCTGTATCTTCTCATAGTTGGCGTCGCGCAGGGAGATCTCAAATTCCTTTCCCTCCACGGCGTGGTCGTCGTTGTTGGTTTTATGCTCAAAGAGAATGGCAGCCACATGCACCGTCTGACCGGGCCGGTAGATGGCGCGGTCGGTGTAGAGCTGGTATTGCTGACGGTCGCCTGCGTGCTGTTTCCAATTGGAGAAACTCTCGCCCAACTGCAGCGGCATCGTGAACTGGTCGCCGCTGACCGTGGGGAACACCTGTGTGTTCCAGGCGTCTCTCTTGCCGGAAGTCCACACCAGTTCGCCCTTGTTGTCGGTCTTCAGTGTCTTGGCCGCGCTTTTTCCGTTGGTCGTGATTTTGAGTTCGGCGTCGGGAAGGGGCTGACCGGTGGTGGCGCTCACGACGACGAAGCGGTGCTTGTTGTCGGGCAGGGGCTGATGCATGACGAACACGTCGCTGACGTGGAGCAGGCAGGCCCTGTATTTCATGTTGGCCGCATCTCCCGTTGCCTCAACGAGATACATGCCGGTCTTCAATCCGCTGGCCTTGATGGTGTCGCTCAGTACTTCAAAGTTAGGATGACCATAGTAGTTGCGTGTGGTCTGGAAGGCCGGAGTGCGGTCGGCCAGTTTTTGAAGGCGCTGCAGGTCGCTCTGCGACGTGGCTGAGAGTTTGGTGTCGCCTTCCACGTTGACCCGCGTGATGCTGACCGTGAGCTGACGGATGTTGACCAGCTCGCGCACGAAGATGTCGAAATCGGTGTTGGGCAGCACCATCTCGTTGATGTTCATCGTGAAGCTGGGCAGCGTCAGCTGGTTGCGGGCGTTCCTCAATATGTTCATTCTGGGCCATTCTCCCCATTTTGCCAGAGCGTAGTTGATAAAGTCGTATCGGTCTTTCTGACTGACGTCGCTGCAGTTGACCATACAGTCGTAGCGCTCGATAGCCAGTTCGCCGCATTCGCGCAGGTCGTCGTACTCCTTCATCAGCGAGTCGAGTGACTGGACGTATTTGGATTTCTGCAGTTTGTCGAAGTCCTTCTTCTGCTGTTGCAGCAGGTAGAGGGCCGTGATGCAGGCTGCGGGACGGTTGCCTTTCTTTATATAATAGGTATGGAGAAAGTCGGTCTTTTGCAAAGTGAGGCCTACGACGTGGAGCAAGTCGTGGTTGAAGACGCGGCTTTCTTCCTCAGCAACGATGGTGGGTTCGTAGCCGCTGGTGGTTATGCCGGCCAGTTTGTCGGCATTCTCCAGCGCGCGCTGGGTATATTTGTCGCGAATCTGGGCCTTTGTCAGTCCTTCTTCTTCCATATTGTCGGCGTTCAAGGCGAAGACACAATCGATGATGGCGTTTGAGCCTACGTCGTGGTTGGCCGAGCGCCACTGCTTCATCCGCTGGATGTCGACCGAGAGCGAGTCGGGCGAAATCTCACTACGCACGTCCATGCGCAGGATCTGTGCCTTGAGCAGCTGTCCGTAGTCCTTGGCTGTAGTGGCTTTAGCGATAATCTGGTCGAGAACATTCACCATGTCCTGGGGCAGGTCTTTGTCTCTAACTGTCTCATACTGTTTCCAAAGGGTGGAGTAGGTGGCAGCTGTTCCAGACAGACAGAATAGTGTCATAACGAATATTATTAAAGGGATGGCTGTTTTCTTCATCGTTTTCAATGTTGATTAGGACTATGCAAATTTAGTAAATTATTATGGTAACTCGAAACACTTTGCCTTTTTTTTCTTTTTGAGGGAATTTTTTTGAATTTTTCGGACTTTTCGGACTTTTCGGACTTTTCGGACTTTTCGGACTAGTCTGACCAGTCTGACCAGTCCGATTAGTCCGATTAGTCCGACCAGTCCGATCGGTCTGAGTAGCTCCAAGAAACTTCTTGCCGATGATTGCCGCCGATTTCGAATAAAAATTACTAACTTTGCAGCCATGAGAAAATTACTTGCTATAGTTGTCATCGCCATCCTTTGCGGATGCGGGGATAAGAATCAGCATGCGGCCGACGTGTTGCTGAGCCAAATCGACTCGCTCTATGCCGCCAAGAAATATCAGCAGTCGCTGGATTCGATAGAATCTTTCAGATTGCGTTTCCCGAAGAATATCGACGGACGTAAGCATGCCCTCGATGTATGGCAGAAATCCTCTCTCGACATGACGCGTCTGGAGGTGGGGCCCACCGACTCAGCCCTGCAGGCTACGCAGCGCCAACTTGACGGTGCTCACTCCATCTACGACCGAAACAAACTCACCGTACAGCGCGACTCCCTGAAATCGCGCTACGACATTCTGTGCGCACAGGTGAGATACATCCTCATGAAGCAGAAAGAAAACAACAATACTAAATAACATGAACAAACTATTGCTTGTCATCGACGCCCAGCGTGACTTTCTCGATGGGAGTCTGAAAGTGGAGGGTGCACCGCAGATGATGGACGAATTGGCTGAATATATCAAAAGTCACGATGGCGACTACACATTGAAGGTCTTCACGCAGGACTGGCACCCCGTCAATCATAGTTCTTTCAAAGTGAATGGCGGTATATGGCCCGTTCACTGCTTGCAGCACAGTGATGGGGCTGGCATCCATACCTCGCTCGTCGAGGCAGCCTTCTGCACGCAGGGCGAATGCGTTTTCCTCACCAAAGGCCTCAATCCCTATACCGAGGAGTATTCCATCTTCGACAATGAGCCTTCCGCCCAGATGTTGCGGAAGCTTGTAGAGGACCATCACATTGAGCAGATTGACATCTGCGGTGTGGCCCGCGAATATTGTGTGAAAGAGAGTCTGCTTGGAGCCATCAAGACTTTCGGTGCAGAAAAAGTCCATCTTCTCGACCGCTTCGTGGCTGCCATCAGCGATGAGCATGCGTTGGATGATATTGTAGCAAAGTATAAGATTGGGTAAAAAATAGAAGACCCACCCCC